>CETB01014560.1_pt1 | contig 10216 bp, 9 predicted proteins | sample 356381 | NCBI WGS metagenome assembly CETB01 (sample SAMEA2622545, study PRJEB7988) | marine metagenome | biome: marine biome (ENVO:00000447); feature: deep chlorophyll maximum layer (ENVO:xxxxxxxx); material: "saline water (ENVO:00002010), including plankton (ENVO:xxxxxxxx)" | depth 155 m | reverse complement strand
TACAGAAGCATCAAAATATATAGCAGATTTTGTAGAGAATATGAAAGTAAGCGGATTTGTAAAGAAACTGATTCTGAAACATAAAGTGGATGGAAAACTATCTGTTGCAAAATTAGCTTAGCAGGAATGTAACAGCCAAAAATCCAAAGATTCTCACATTCCTGCTAATTTATTAAAGATATCACAGAACATATGTTCTAGTCAAGTTTGTTTTTAATATTATTAATTTTTTCTCCACTTAAATCATCTAGAATTAAATTTGCAAGTCTAATGCCGATTTTGTAGTCATTAAAGTCAATCACGCTATTATGGCTATGCAGATATCTTGTTGGAATTCCTAAATTTATTGAAGGGATGCCTTCTCGTGATTTTTGATACATAGAGCCATCCTCGCCGTATCCTGCTAAGATTTCATACTGTAACTCAATTTTATTTTTTGTCGCTATATTTTCTATATAATTTTGTAATGTTTTATCTGGTAACATTGAACTGTCATGAAGAAAAATGGAAGGGCCTCCTCCTAGTTTTTCTTGAGCTTCGTCCATTGACATGTACGGATAATCTCCGGCCACACCAACTTCACAATTAATACACATATCAGATTTTGTTAGGTATGCTGATGTCATAGCTCCTCTTAAGCCGATTTCTTCTTGGGTAGTAAATACAAAATTCAAATTATAAGATAGCAATCTATCATCAATCAATGTTGCTAATTCAATCAACATAGCGCAACCTATTCTGTCATCCCAGGCTTTTCCTAATAAACGATTATTTTTTAATTCAACAACTTTGCTACAAGGAGCTATAGGATTGCCTGGTTTTATCCCCATGTTCATAGCATCTTCTTGATTTTTAGCTCCAACATCAATAAATAATTCATTATTAGATTTATAAAAACTGGTTCTCTCTTTAGCATCCATTACATGTATTGTTTTCATCCCTGAGACACCTATAATATCTTTATCTTTTGTCCTTATTATCCATCTTTGATTAATCATCGATTGAGTTAACCATCCCCCAAGGTTTTGTACCTTTAAAAATCCTTCATTATCTATATATTTAACTAAATAACCTATTTCATCCATATGTGAAACTAAAGTAAGAGTAGGTTTGTCTTTATCAGTTTCTTTAGAAAATATAACAGACCCTAGCCCGTCTTCAGTTTTTTTATATGATTTAAGTTTATCAAACTTATTTACGATTATAGTTTTGACTTCTTCTTCAAAGCCGGACGGACCAAATGCCTCAGAAAGTTCAATCAACATATTCTTATTTGTCATTACACACTCTTTTATCATCTAAAAGGTTATTAAATTTTGTTCTTTATATTATAATCTCTGTAGTAAAGTTAAATTAAGCACATTTTGTACAACTAAGAACACCTAACATAAACACTCTACGAATTTGTGCCATTAAAGGAGAAAGTTATGGAAACAGCAATTTTAGCTGCTGGATGTTTTTGGGGAATAGAAGAAATATACAGAACAACAGATGGGGTTAAAAATACTACAGTTGGATATACTGGCGGTAATAAACAAAATCCAACTTACGAAGAAGTTTGCACCGATATGACTGGGCATGCTGAAGTAGTTAAAGTTGATTTTGATGACAACAAGATTTCATATGAAGATATCCTTAATATTTTCTTTAAAAACCACAATCCAACCCAACTAAATAGACAAGGCCCTGATATTGGAACTCAATATAGAACCTCCATTTTTTACCTTAATGAAAGCCAAAAAAAACAAGCTTTATCTAAAATTGATGAACTTCAGCCAAACTATAATAACTCTATTGTTACAGAAATAGTAGAAGCTTCTGAATTTTACGAAGCAGAAGAGTATCATCAACAATACGTAGCAAAAGGCGGGATATGTCACTTTTGAATCAATCTGAAAACTTACTCGTAATTAATGAAGTAACAAAATCTTTTGGAGGACTTAAAGCTGTCAATAATTGCACTTTTAATGTAACAAAAGGTTCAATAACTGGGTTAATTGGCCCAAATGGGGCAGGTAAGACAACTTTATTTAATGTTATTACCGGACAATTAGCTCCAGATAGTGGAAATATTATTATGGATGGAGAAAAGATAGAGCATCTTCCACCTTATATCACACATTCTAAAGGAATAGTACGTACATTCCAGATTCCAAGAGAAATGAAAAGAATGACAGTGTTAGAAAATTTGATGCTTGTAAAAAGAAATCAATCTGGAGAAAGTTTATTCACAACTTGGCTGAATCCATGGAAAGTCAAGGAAGAAGAAAAGCAAAACCTACAAAAAGCTGAAGAAACTTTAGAATTTTTAAAACTATCCCATCTTGCTGACGAATATGCAGGAAATCTCTCTACGGGTCAAAAAAAATTACTAGAAATTGGAAGAACTTTAATGTCAGATCCTAAAATTATTTTACTAGATGAACCTGCAGCAGGTGTAAATCCAACTTTAATGAATAATATTGTTGAAAGAATTAAAGAAATTTCAGATAAATTAAAAATAACTTTTCTTATAATCGAACATAATATGGAAATTATTATGAATTTATGTGATCCGATAATAGTTATGAGTTATGGAAGCAAACTTGCAGAAGGAAACGCAAAATCAATTCGCAATAATAAAGAAGTCATAGATGCATATTTGGGCAATTAAATGAAAAATTCAAAAAAAATATTAAATGTTGATAATGTAATTTCCGGATATGGAGAAATACAAATATTACATGGAGTATCTATAGAAGTTTATGAAAAAGAAATAGTCACTATAATAGGCCCAAATGGATGTGGTAAATCAACGCTAATGAAGACAATTTTCGGGTTACTTAAACCAACATCTGGTGCAATAGAATTCATTATTGACAATAAAATGACTGAAATTCAAAGTTATGATACCGAAAACCTAATTAAAATTGGATTGTCATATGTTCCGCAATCCGACAATGTATTTCCTTCTTTATCAATTAGAGAAAACCTTGAAATGGGATCATTTATTAAAGAAGAAGGAATGGAGGAATCTATAAATTCAATGTATGAATTATTTCCTGTTTTACACGAAAAAAGAAATGATCCTGCAAGTCAGCTTTCTGGCGGACAAAGACAAATGTTAGCTTTTGCAAGAGCAATGATGTTAAAGCCTAAATTAATTATTCTTGACGAGCCCTCAGCTGGACTAGCTCCAAATTTAGTAGCTTCTGTTTTTGATACAATCAAAAAAATACATAAATCAGGTGTTTCCATTCTTATGGTAGAACAAAATGCCAAAGCGGCCCTAGAAATATCAAATAGAGGATATGTTTTAGCTACAGGAGAAAATAAAGCAACAGATACTGGTAAAAATTTACTGAAAAATAAAGAAATAGCCTCCCTATATCTAGGAGGTAAATAATATGAATTTTAAAGATAAAATAACAAGCATACCAACAATATTTAAAATAATAATAGGTTTTGCATCAAGCTTAACTCTGTCATTTATTTTAGGAGTACAAGACCTTTATGTTCACGGCATGTTGTTAGGAAGTATTTTTGCATTAGGTGCTATTGGAATAACCTTGTTGTATGCGATAGTAAATTTTGCCCACGTAGCACACGGTGATTTTATGACATTAGGAGCTTTTATAGCATTTCCGTTAGTTGCCTCTGTTATAAATATAGAATACGTATCATACGCTAATGATTTTTCATTCACTGGATTATTTCCTTTATTAGGATTAGACCAGGTTGGGATAGGGCCATTTACTTTTGGATATTCAATTATTCTTGCAATACCTTTAACTATGGCTATACTAGCTTTAATTGCGGTAAGTTTAGAAATTTTGGTTTATAGAAAACTTAGAAATAGAGGCAGCAGTGATGTTATGATTGCTATGGCTTCATTCGGTGTTGCAATTTTACTTAGAGGCGCCTTATCAACTTTGTTTGGCACACAAATAAGAAGTTATGATAGAGTATCAAAGCCATTTTTAGAACTCGGATGGGGGATAGATGTACCTCCTGATTTACTATTTTTAGGTTTAGTTGCTTTAATACTATGTTTATTAACCCATGTCGTGTTGCAGTACACTAAAACAGGTAAATCTATGCGTGCTACTTCAGACAACCCTGATTTAGCTTTAGTTACTGGGATAAATGTAAATAAAGTAATAATTAACACCTGGATAATAGCTGCAGGATTAGCTGCCTGTGCTGGAATTTTAATTGCAGTTGGATCCGCTCAAATGGTTCCACAAATGGGTTGGAAATTACTCATTCCAATATTTGCTGCAGTAGTACTAGGAGGAGTTGGAAATGCTTACGGAGCTTTCATAGGAGCTGTCATTATTGGAGTTGCAATGGAAGTGTCTACTGAATACATGAATCCTGCATATAAATTAGGTGTAGCTTTCACAATTATGTTATTAGTACTTACATTTAAACCCAGAGGATTATTTGGAGGTAAAGATTAATGGATTTTATTTTCTCAATCTTTAATTATTTATCTACTTATGTTGTAATAGCTGGAATTTATGCAATATTTTCTCTTGGACTAAATATACATTGGGGATATACAGGTATATTTAATATCGGAATATCTGCATTTTTTGCCTTAGGTGCATATACAGCAGCTATTTTGACTTCAGCCACCCCTTCGCCTAAGATGTTTGAAGACTTTGTTTGGGGAGGTAACCTGCCTGAAACTCTTGGCATATTTAACTTGGGAATAGACATGTGGTATTTTGTGGGTATGTTTGGTGCAGTTATAGTATGCGGAATAGCAGCAACAATTATAGGCTGGATTACACTGAAATTGAGAGATGATTATTTTGCTATTGCCACACTCGGATTAGCAGAAACTGTCAGATTCATTTTTTTAAACGAAAAATGGTTAGCAAATGGTTCGAGAGGAATGTACAGAATTCCAAAATTTCTTGGAGATTGGTTTCCGCCTGCATACTATAACTACTTTTATGGATTATTTATATTAGCTTTAATTTTTGTATTATATTTAATAGTCCAAAAAGCAATTAATTCTCCATGGGGTAGAGTTTTAAAAGCTATAAGAGAAGATGAAATTGCCACTTCTGCAAGTGGGAAAAATGTATTTATGTTCAAATTACAATCATTTGTTTTAGGTGCATGTATCATGGGAATAGGGGGAGTAGTTTATGCTCATGGTATAAGATATCTAGATCCACTTACTTTTGATCCATTAATGGCAACATTTATCATTTGGGCTATGTTAATGGTTGGAGGGAGTGGGAATAATAAAGGCGCTATAATAGGCGCGTTTATAGTTTGGGCCATTTGGACATGGACTGATTTTTTACCTGGATTTTTATCAGATCCAAATCTTAAATTTCTTATGATAGGACTTTTAATCACTTTAGTAATAATATTTAAACCTGAAGGGATTATTGGTGAAAAAAAAGTCAAACTTGCTTCTAAGTCCGTGGATAATACTGATAACCTAAGTACAAAAAAATAATTTAATTTTAGAGAAAATCGTTATAATCAGATTTAACATTAGCTAAATTATCTTTGAATTTTTCTTCCTTATACATAGATCTTAACAATTTTAGGTATTTATCTTTTGTTAGTAATGGTTCAAATTTATCTACAATTTCTTTACCTTTTTCTGCATTACCATGCAATAAATCTGCTACAGTTAAAGCCATAGCTTTTGCAGCTGTAATTACAGCCGAATGGTAATCTTCAACAACATAATCAATTCCATGACCATCTCCAGATGTCGATAAAACTGAGGGGTGTATAATTGGCATTAATTGTGACATATCCCCCATATCAGTTGAAAATCCACCAAATCTTCCTACATTAGATCTGTCGACAGCTTCATCTCCAACTAAATATACAGAATTTTGTTCATAAAGTTCATTTAAATCTTCATTTTGATACATTGGCAAATATCCCGGGATAGTTGTTATTTCCACCTGAGCTCCAACGGCCATTGCACCACCTCTCAGCGCTCGATCCACTTTCTCACTTGCATCTAAATATCCCTGAGTGGAACTTCCTCTTACGTAAGTTTCCATCCTTACATCAGCGGGAACTGAGCTTACCGCAGCTCCGCCTTGTGTGATAATTGGATGAATTCTAATGACATCTTTTTCTTGGAAAGTTTCTCTCTGAAAATGTATCCCTGCCATAGCAAGATTCGCTGCATTTAATGCATTTATACCATTATGCGGAGATCCTCCTGCATGAGATGCTTTTCCTATGAATTTTATACTCTTTGATACTGATCCAGTTGAAGAACCTCCAAGAGCTAAAATTTTATTATCTCTTTGATTTCCTGTATGAGTCATCATAGCTATGTCAACTCCATCTAATGCACCAAGCTTTACAAATTCTTGTTTCCCCAACAAAAATTCTATCTTTCCTTCATCTCTCAAGGTTTTTCGGTATTCAACTTCAATATTTTCTTCTGCCGGAACAGCGATAAGTACTATTTTTCCTGATAATCCTTTTAGTACTTCTGGGTCATTAAAACTCTGTCCAACAGCTATCATCTGAGCTATCTGAGTATGATGGCCGCAGGCATGAGCTGCATTTGTTTCTTGATCAGCATGCGGGTGGCCTAAAACTATTAAGGAATCAAGTTCTCCCATCACACATACAGTAGGACCAGGCCTGCCAGTGTCAATAACGGTTTTCAATCCAGTCAGTGATACTTTTTCAATATTTGAAAATCCATATTTGTTAAGTTGTTTTTCAGCATACCTCGAAGTTTTAAATTCTCTGTATCCTGGCTCTGGCATATCAAGTATATCTTTTGCTATTCCTATCAAATCTTCAGCATTACTATCTATATTAGATTCTATTTTTTTCTTTATATCTTCTATGCCCATTGTAATAATTACCTTTTGAATTTTTTGTGATTTAATAATAAATTAAAAAAAAAAAAGAGGAACCTATAAGATTCCTCTTTTTTTAATAGTATTTATAGTTTAGAAATTATGGACTTAAGAATTGACCTGTAGAGGTAATTTTACCATCTTTAATTTCCCATACTTCAATAGTATTGTTAACGTCTCCGTTTGCATCAATTTCTTGAGACCCTGCTGCTCCTTCATAGTTAATGTCATCGCCTTTTTTCAACAGGCTAACAGCTCTTTTAACATCACTAGGTTCAATATTTGGATCGGCGTCTCCATCATCACCAGCAATTATTGGTAAGCAAGTTTTGATACTATCACAAAGAGTACCATTTTCAGCTGCAACAGCTGCTAATCCTAACATTAGAGTTGCATCAAATGTTTCAGCTATAAATGGATCAGTTGGCATATTACCGTTATTTGCATCTTTATACAAAGATTCAAATTGGCTTTTAGCAGGACTTCCTTTTGCTCCTGGAGCTGTACCAATCATACCATCAAAATAATTTGCACCATGAACTTTGGTCATAGCATCAAACATGTCTTGAGCTTTGGTACCATCAACGAACATAAATTTAGAAGCGTGTCCACCTTCGATAGCTTCTCTTATATATATTTGCGCTGTGACAGGGTATGTCATTGCTAACAATACATCAGGTGTGCCATCTGTAGCTTTTTTGACTTCGGATAAGTAACTGGTTTGCCCGGCTTCTATTGGAACCATAGCAGTAATTGTACCGCCTAATGCTTTAAACGCATCACCAAACATACCAGCTAGCCCTTCACCATAAGGGTTGTTTATATATAAACCACCAGCAGATCTTATTCCACTGTCATAAGCTACTTTCGCTAATACAACACCTTGAGCCGCATCAGATACGGTTGATCTGAACACAGTATTGTTATCATCCATAGTGGTAATAGCAGGTGAAGTAGAAGCAGGTGACATAATTGGAACATCTTTAGGTATAGTTACCGCAGTAGCAGTAGCCATTGTTACTCCACTTGATAATGAACCTACAATTGCATGAACACCTTCAACATCAATTAATCTTGTAGCTTCTGCTATAGATTTTTGATTTGCAGTTCCTGAATCACCAGGTACTTTTACTATATCTACACCGGCATCGGTTAATAATTGAATAGCAAGATCAGCTCCTACTTCCATAGGTGGGCCGTAGTTACCAAGATCTCCAGTTTTATCTAAAAGTGTACCAATTTTAATTGTTTCTCCACCTTGGCACCCAAACATAAGAAGGGTAGCCATTAGGCCAAACAAAAATGGTAAAGATAGAATTTTTTTCATCTTTTCCTCCAATAGAGTAATACATTAATCCGCAAATTATAACATTTGTCAGATAAATTACAAGAAGAATTTTACATGAATTCAGATACAGACTTTAAATGCTTGTATAAATCGACCAAATTAAGAGTGTCTTTTTCGGCGTATTTTAATAAATCTAGTTCTATTTGTTTTCTTTGACCAGAGTTAATTTTATTTGTTATCAGATCAATTAATACTCGAGAAGCATCATCTCCTGAGTTAACAAATTCCAAATCATACATGTTTTCTTTAGTTAATATTTTTGAAACTGATTTTAAAGAAAAACTGCCTTTAAACTTGGGGTGATAATAATGTTTTTTTGTTATTTTCAATAAATCTACACATCTATTTATAATTAAATCAATTTTATGCTTATATTCAGGAAACATAATTGCAATCTTTTTTAAAATTCTAATTTCGAAATCAGAATAAATAAATATTGAACCTGAAGATCCCACAGATACAATTAATTTTTCAATAAATTCTCTTCTTGGATCTTCGCCTGTAAATTTATAATAACGGTCATAATAAATTTTGTTTTCATACATACCTTGAATTTGAACACCAAATTGTTTTTCACTATGCAAAGACCACATACATGGAATTGGTTCAAATGGTTTGGTATTAGGGAAAATTTTATACGGAGATATAATTGTCTCAAAATCCAAAAAAAATAAAGGATATTTGAATGAGTTCATAATGTTTCCCAATTCATCGCTTATAAATTCTTTAGAATTTTTCACAGATTTAATTATTCTTTTTTGTAAAGAGGTAAAATATTCCATATCAGGTAATTTTTTTATATCAGTTATATTCAAAGCCAACAAATTTTGTTTCAGATCCTTACTTTGGTTAGGAATTTGCTCTACATGAAAATCAGGTAATTTTGTTCTACAATTATCAAAATAATCGCATTGGTAAGGAGATTTGCAGTGTGATCCTATTTTAGTGTTGGGAAGCTTGTTCGATAAGATTGTTTTATTAATTTGTGAAATGTTCAACTCGATTTCATTTGAATTTAAAGATTCAACTTTTTCAGTACATTCAACAATGTTCAAATATTGATCTAAATCCGGTAACTCTTCATTAAATCGATAATCTTTATTAATTAATATCAAATGTGATCTGATTTCATTGTCAAAAAAATTATTTAACAAATATTTTTGAAGATTTAATTCTTTAATATAATTTTTCTTAGGGTAGATTGCGGGCTTAACAATAAACAATTTAATTATATTATTTTCAAACAACATAGCATCATAATGTAAACTTAATTTTTCATTTTCAAGTTTGAAATCTAATGAATAAAATGTATTACAAGATTTAATGCTAGAAATAATATCTTTTTTGTTAGTCAGTTTAGGATATAAATTTTTATATTTTCTATCAAAAAACTCAAATGTATAATTTAATAATTGTTGTTTGTTGCTTGGCCTGATATTTCTATATTTTTTTTCTAAATTCAAATCAAAATATAATTTTTTATCACACTGGACCCAGGAAAAATACTTAGATTTATTTATTTTAGTTAAATTCAAAATGTTAGTTTGGGGGCTTGAGCGGGAAAACGCTCACGTTAAACAACGAGGTTTTCAAGAATGTTCACTCAAGCCCTGTTACGTGTAAATAACTAAAATCGTACCAAAAAAAATAACCTAGTGGTAGTATAATTTATTTAATTATAAATATTAGTAGGAATAAATTGCCAAATACATTTGGAAAATCATATAAAATCACTACTTGGGGTGAATCACATGGTGAAGCAGTTGGTGTAACTATAGATGGATGCCCTCCAGGAATTAGTATATCAAACGAAGACATACAATTTGAATTAAACAGAAGAAAACCAGGGCAAAGTGAAATTACTACACAGAGAAAAGAAAATGATAAAGCTGAGATACTATCCGGGGTGTTTGAAGGTAAGACTTTAGGTTCTCCAATCCATATATCAGTATCTAACACAGATGCCAAAAGTAAAGATTATGATGCACTTAAATCCCTTTATCGCCCATCTCATGCAGAT
>CETB01074325.1_pt1 | contig 10218 bp, 4 predicted proteins | sample 356381 | NCBI WGS metagenome assembly CETB01 (sample SAMEA2622545, study PRJEB7988) | marine metagenome | biome: marine biome (ENVO:00000447); feature: deep chlorophyll maximum layer (ENVO:xxxxxxxx); material: "saline water (ENVO:00002010), including plankton (ENVO:xxxxxxxx)" | depth 155 m | reverse complement strand
GATATTGATTGGGATTCAATGAGCGATGAAGAAGTAATTAACGAACTCATCAAATTACGAGGGGTTGGACGCTGGACAGTGCAAATGCTACTTATCTTCGCATTATTACGACAGGATGTATTTCCAATTGATGATATTGGACTAATCAGAGGTATGGAAAAATTGTATAATTCAGAAAATAAGTTGGAACAATCAGAATTGTATGGGATTTCTGAAAAGTGGAAACCATACCGCACAATGGGTGTTTGGTATATCTGGAGAACGATAGATCCCGAACCCGTGGAGTATTGAATTACATCGAGTATCCGCGTTTCGGTTGATTGGGTATCTGAGGAGTACTTCCTGATTGAACTCCATCCGCTTCTTCCATAATTATCGTAAGAAGAGTATGGACGAGTGCCTTCAAATCCTCTAGTTCTCCTCTTAATTCTTCCACAGTAACCTCATCGCTATGCTGGTCCAATTCCCCATCCCCCATCGAGAGAAATCAATCCTCTCAACAGAAACTTCGTCATTCCGGGGTCTATAAAGTCGACAGGTTAGCCCGTCGGCTATATTGGGTTTAGCTTATGGTTCAGATGTTTTTCGAAGCTATGAAAATTGCAAAATCTCATTCACTCTCAGAATCATCATCTTCATACTCATATTCTTCATCATCGTATTCGTAATCATCTTCGTAATATGAATCGTCGTCGTCGTAGTAATAATCGTCATCACCACTCCTAGACCTGCTAACAAAGAATCCTACCATTGCAACTGCGACAAGTAATATCCCTCCAATGATAGCGTATACCATTGTATCTCCATCACTGCCCTCATCGGAGATAGGGGCTTGCACAACTATACCACTTACAGGATGTGCAGGATTATCAAAATCATCATCGACGATAATGTACAACACTGGCTGACCTGGGTCTCCTGCTATCCATTCAAACCTTGCATAGACCGATGAGGTCTCAGCAGACAAATCTAGGTCTATGCTAGCAGTTTCAGCAACCCACCTTCCATCGCTTTTTAGTTCATACAAATTGATTTCTATTGTACCATCTCTCTTTCCGCTATTAGACCAATATGTCTCAATAACAACGGTAGTGTCTTGAAGAGGATTTTTTGGTGTAACCACTACGTTGTCAAGAGATGGAGTAAACTCCATCACTCTCAAAGCGACTGCTCGTGGTGATTGCTGACTGCCCAATCCTTGGATTTCATTTCCAGCTTTATCGGACGACGTTACCCAAAACATGATTCTATCGCCGTTTTCAATAGTAAATCCTTCAAGATTCGGTGTGAAGTCAAGTCGGCCTTGGAACACTTGACTCCCTTCTTCCGCCAATAGCAGACCTAGAGTTCCTGTGGCTTCAGTACCCGCTACGGGTTGGTTGTCTCTTAGGTAGATCCAAGCAACTTCAAGGTCCTCATCAGCCATACCGATTTCATCTACAATTGTTAAGGATACTAGAACTTCTTCGAGTAAGTCAGATTCCAATACCGTTAGAGACGAATCAGGATAACTCATTTGGTCGAATAATACGGTAGGTGATCTACTGTCTACAGTTACTTTACCGTCCGTATTTGAAGAAGTGGTTCCAAGTCCTGGGACATTTAGTACGGTTGTAGTTACATTCATTGTTGGATTATATGGTGCTCGCATCGGTAATGTCATAGAAGCGAACCATCCACCCTCATCATTAACATCTGCAAGAGAAGTAATTACTTCTGTTCCATAGACTAAAGTCATCTCAACTTGTAAATCATCGGGAACTTCGGTGAATATTTCTCCAGAACCGGCATAGAACACTCCACCAGTCATCTCGAACTCATCACCCTGCCTTAGGTAAAGGTGAGCCTCATCAGTGAGTACTATCGGAGGCGTCAAATCAGACATTCCAGAAGCGACTGCTACAAGCGAGTTATCCAATATCCATGTCAACTCACCTATGTTATTTGCATAAGCGACTTCTGTAATTTCATCGATGATACTGACACTTGGCTTGCACCCAAATTGATCTTCTTCCCACGGGTAATTCCATGATAGTTCAAACATCATTGAAAGTTCAATAACCGCTGATGTGATTTGTTGGGTCTGAACAGTTAGTGGCGATACCATAGAGTCATCTGCTGTCCACAACTCACCAGTAACTGGGTTATAGGATACCTTTCCAATATTGTCTAGGTTATCTCCACATAGCATTATGGTGATATTGTCTAAAGTTTGCAAACCGTTGGGTTCACTTATCTGCATTGTGAATGTATGAGGGACACCAGCCAAAAGATAACCGGTATATCTATCCAAATTGAATCCATTGTTGACGATTGTAGTAGGCTCATCGGTAGCGATGATTACACTCGCCCAAGAGTTTTCAGCACCAGGACCACCGCCTGTTCCACCTTCTTGATAGGTCAAGCCGGCCCAATCAGTTCCTTCAAGATAAATGTGAACTGGACTATTGAAAGATTGCCCAGTAACATCAATTCCTGCAAAAGTCACCTGTTGTTCACCAGTCATTCCTGTAGAAAGTGGTTGTACTTGGGAAAGATACTCCTCTTCTTCGGCAATACCGTTAAAGTTGGCATCGTCTGAATCGGCTCTCCAATAATGCATGGTTAGTGTTTCACCTCTAGCCTGAGGCTCTTCAATTGTCACAAACATGGTGAGTGGTTGAGATGGATCCCAAACCTTACCGTTAGCATTCTGCAAACCAGATGGTGTCATTACCTGAAGTGGCCCCGCTGTTGGAGCAGTGAAGTCGTTCACCATTACGACAATAGGAGGTTGACCTGATACGTCTTCGCCACCCATGGAACCGGATAATGGCCCTACTCTGAATAGCTCAGGAGATGCCACGATTTCCGATTGACCAGTAGGTGTACTGAAAATTCCGGAGAACTGCCCGTCATCATAAGAGTCTAGCAGAAGTAGGGAACCTGATAGATTTAGTCGGACTTGGAAATCAGAACCCATTGGCCTCATATCAAGGGAATTCTGGAATCTAACTGATCCTGTAACATTAATTTCACTACCCTCCAAAATTGGGAATGGATAGAAGGTTGAGAATTGATTCGAAATTAGGCGATTATACTGATCGCGGATTTCAAATGAGTCGATTTGTAAGTCATTCTCAACTGCATTTCCGGTAGCACCACTAACAGAATTAGCAGGCCAAATCGAGACTCCGTCTCCATCGATAGCCTGAGCAATCCAATTAATCCTATCTAAATCATTCCAGTTCCATGAAACATCAAATTTCCAAGTTACTTGAACATCCAAATAACCGTCTCCTCCATCAACGACCGATACGTCACTAGATGAAGTATCAAGAGACATTAATTGAGATCCGGATGTCTGATAGAAAGTGACTGAGCCCGAATCCATACCCCAGGAATTATCTGGAGAATTAGTTACATCAAAGGAGATGGTTTCACCATCTGAAGCATGTCCGACCAGTGAAATTGATTCCAAATCAGAATTATCATACAAATGTCTGTGACTTGTAACTATTTCATACGTAGTACCGTCAGGATAGAAAACCTGTGGAACTGAGAAATCCTTGTTGGTAATCATCAATTCATGAGTTATTTGTCCATTTATCAAAACCTGTCCTGCCGGTGCAGTAATGTTTGTTGGTATATTGATATTGACTGCAGAAGGGTTCTCAGCGGCTGCCGTAGTGTGATAGTTTGCGAGAGAAGTTGTCAGATCTGTGACTATCTCGTATAATGAATAAGACACAGCTAATCTAGAAAGTGTTATTGTTTGTGTTGTAGAACTCTCTAATGTGACCTCTACTTCTTTCCAGTCCCTTGAGTTTGCACTTGTATCTGTCCATGAGCTGCTCATGGCTGATATCGAAGCAACCTGATTCGGAGAGAACGAAAAGTAGGACAAATATTGATCTGATGAGGATGTGTATTTTTGATAGCCATTAACTCCAATATTTATTGAACTATCAAAGCCATCTGAATCAGAGGTAATGGCTAGTAAGCCAGAGTGTGCAATTGCGCCATCTGGGATCAGGATAGTCAAACTGTCCTGAACCCCCGCTGTGAGCGCCACTTCTAGAGATGTGGAGCCCATTTGGTTAGGGTTGGAACTTGCTTCTTCTGCCAACATTGTAGTTTGCCAACCAAGATGTCCGCGACCTTGTGAGTACGGGAAATACCAATCATCTGAGCCATCTTCCGCAACGTCAAGAGCAACGTCTCTAGCCGGTTCTGCATAAATCGGTGTAATCAGCATCTCATCGATATATCCATTTGGAGGTAAAGTGACTTCAATTGAATATCCATTAATTGGATTCGCGAAAGAAACATATCCTCCATGAGTAGTATTTGCTAGATTATTTCCATCAGCATCCAAAACCTGAACGATCACATTGTTCGAGGAATTACCGAGGAAATTAATCCTCTTTATCGGTCTAATCGAATCAATATAATCCGATGTAATTGTACTTGTAATAGCTGTTGCATTTAGCAAATCATCGATTACCTCGACTCCAGATGGAATATTCCAACCATTGAAGTCAAATAATTCTGCAGAAAGAATTCTTGGACCTCCGACTTCAACGTGTCGGATAATTGGAGTAGATATTGTACTGGATGAAGATAATTCCAATCTTACGTTTACAGTTGGATGAGTTTCAGAATCTAATCCGGCCAGATTAATTGGGAAATCAAGTGATTCATAACCAATAATTGGCTCTTCCGTAACGGCATCAATAATTGACCCAGTTACTGTTGAATTATCGTCAATTTTACCTTCTATTTCGACTATACCCCTATTGAAAGAATCTAAACCGTTCAATTCAATTGGCTGACTTATCCAATCTCCAGGGCTGCTGAAATATCCTTGCCTAACACCTACATTATCGATAAACCAACCATTCGATGCAAGTGAAGTAGTATAGCCATACTTATCTGCAGCAACGAATTTGAATCTGACATCGCTACCTGCCCATTCTGCCATAGACAATTCAAATGATGTAAAGTCCGTATCTGCACAACTCACGTCTGTCCATATTGGCATTCCATCTAGATTGGTCAGGATATATCCTGTCCCGGACACATATGATGACATAGTGTCAGTATACCAGCCAGGGTCTACAATTTCCCAAGAACCGCCATCAACTTCAACCATCATGGCTCCACCGTGCATGTGCCCTTGCCAGTTATTGTATTCCCAGCACATCCACATATCAAATGTGAAGAAGGATATTCCAGACTCTGGAACAGAAATTGAAGGTGAAACTAAACTTGCTTCTTGTACACTACCAGTAAAGGAACCTCCGGCACCAATGGCGTATAGGTAAGGGAACGAAGCTGCTTCTGAGGGACCAAAGTCATCTGAAACAATCGGAGTCAAATCCCAGCCACATAAGTAGGAATTCGAGCAAGTCTTGGTATTCGTTCTTGTAAATCCATCAACATCATCAACTAGAGGCTCGGTTACTGCTGAATCTTCAAAACCATATTGGTTGTCGATGTAACCCGAATTCAGAGAAAGGAAACGCCATTCATTTCCAGATGGTGTTGTAGGTGTATTTGCGTCTAGATATACATTGTACAGAGTTGCTCCAGATGAGTCTACTGGCCTAAATCCATGTATCGTAAGACCCTCTCTTCCATCGCCATCGTTTGCACATGAATTGAAATTACCTCCTGGTGCGCCTCCACAGCCTACAGAGGTATCGGTTTGTACAACAAATCGAATGTCTACATTGGGAACCTGATATGCAGTTGGTACATCTGAAAGTATTGTAACCATTCCTCCACTATCGTCATAGTGTGTAGTGCCATCCATGTCAGTATACCCGTATCCAGGGAATGAACCAGATCGTGAACGACATTGCGTTGAGGTGCTGCTGCTTGTTGAGGTAATATCAATCCAAGTACCTCCATTATTATTTGATAATTCAATACATGCATTATCCCAGCCAGACCCTTCTAGATCCCAATGCAAGTCAAATTCAATATCGGTTGCTCCTGTAAGATCTAAGCCAGAGTGCGTTAGGTATGAGAGTTGGTTGTGAGAGTAATAGCAATAAGTAGTGTAACTTTGGTAATAATATCCTGCTAAATCACAACCATGATGCCAAGCACCAGTATTATCTCCATCATTGTGATAATTTACGTTATCAAGGAACCAGCCTGCAGAGCCCGTAGAGCTTGCTGAAGTTACAATTCTGAATCTGAATTGAATTTCCGTGTAGGTAGTAATATCAGAGATATTAGATAGGTTTGTGGAAGAAGAAACCCAACCACTTACTGCATCTCCACCGAAAACTGGAATTGTGCTGGAATCTGGTGTTCCTGAAACATCAATATCACCCATCGAAATTGTGTGTGAGTAACCAGAATCTAGATCCATCCAAGTCCAACCACCCCAACCAGAGGAACCATTTCTCAACCTGTGTTCTACCCAAGCACCATCACCAGATTCCAAGTCATGCCAATGATCGAAAGAGAAAGAGTAATTCACGTATGTATCTGGGTTCGCAGGAATATCAGACGCAGGAATCAGTAGCCATGCATCTGTTCCAGGACTTATTGCTTGGCCTGGTAAAGTACCTACCACTACTCCTCCTTCAGATGGAGAGGATGGAACCACACCGTGAGCTAATTGTTGTTGGTCCCCAGAGATAGTCCCCCCTAAATCAAGTAGTGTAGCAAACCAAATTTCCTGTTCATCACAGAAATAGAATTCTCCCTCAATTTCAGATGAATTGAGGGAACTAACCTTATCGTAATACATCGAATAATCATTACCCCACTGGATGTATGTACCTCCATATGGGCATGTTGAGTTGCCTGTCTGTAGTGTTGTACTCTCTACGACAACAGTACTATTCTGAACTGTGCCATTCACATCGCCTGCAGGAGGCAAACCAGTTCCATTTTCTATTGTCGCATTTGTTTGACATAGATTTTCTACAGATGTGACCTCATCGTCATCAAGAGTCATATCAAAGTCTAGATCGAAGCCGGAAGTTAGGTTATACAGGAATAAATCTCCACATTCATTGGAAGGAGAAACAGGGTTCTCTAAGAGCCATAGATGAGCACCAGGACCTGAATGATAATCATCCGCCATAGCAATTGAGAAATTGCCATTATCATCAAAATTCCAAACTGACGATGTGGAACCATCATCAAACATTGTTAGGTTGCCATCCAAGATTGAATCAGTAGCACCGTCGTATGTACCGTTATCGAAATCATCACCGCTTATTGAAATCGAATCCATCATAGAAGAAGCCATGGGGTTACTATTGACAGATATCCAACCATCGACAATGGTTTCGTTACTGGGAACGCTAAACGCGTTAGTAGTCACTCCATCATCATCAGGGTTAATCGGAGTTGAAATGCTCCAATTTGTAACTCCTGCACTGGCAAATGGAGCGAATATCATTAGCATTACAAGGGCGGTTGCTAGTCTTCGGCGGCTGGCGGTCATAGCCCTTACAAGTATGGGGAGATTATAGAATACTCGGTCCCTGTTCTACGAACAGGGTAAATAGAGAGGAGAAATTACTTGGAATCTTGGCAGTCTATTTGCGGAAAAAAAACATATTTTTGGAGCCACTGGGGAGATTTGAACTCCCGACCTTCGCCTTACCAAGGCGACGCTATACCCCTAAGCCACAGTGGCAGTGAGCGTGCCACCCGAAGTTCCGATTTAACCACTGCGGGTTGGGCTATGCCATTACAGGTCAGTCTAGGTTGCAAAGAAATACTGCGTCAGACTCAAGTTAAGGTCTTAGTTCGGAGAGGGGTAAGCCGAGGTCGCATAGCCTGGTATTGCGCATGACTGGAAATCATGTGGGTTCTACCCTCGGGAGTTCAAATCTCCCTCTCGGCGCCACTAAAACTCAATCCGATTCGAAAGGGTTCGATTTTCCATTTATCAACCCCAAATTCAAGTTTGTTTCTTATGGTTGATTCGATGCGGTGTGACACGTGGATGAAGGAGAGGTCGATTCAATCGACGAAGATTGGGCTGAGGCAACCCAAGTTCGATTGAGTGATGTAGAAGTCCCTTTCAAGCTAGAAGATCGAAATTCCAGATTGGCTCCATTGGACTCGCTTATCCAGGAATACACATTTCACGGTAAGATGATTTCTCAACAATGGGGAGTTACTGAAGCGATGATTATTGGTATCGGAACGCTATCGATAATCCTAGGTGCGTGGGATTTGGGAATAGGTGAAATTTCATCTGGAGGGGATTACAAAAGATGGGGTCTTTTCGGGGATGAAGCCGGATTCCTTCACATCAATGATTTCTCACTAATGTTAGCCTTACTTTCGCTGATTGCATGGATTGGATTCTTTGCTTTACTTTGGGCTAGATTTCCATTGATGAGGGAAAATCTCATTTGGTTGACTACTGCAACATTTGCAGTCCAACTTGGATTTGTAATCAGTCACTCCTCGGCAAGCGACTTTCCATTTGGCGCAGAAACGGGCGACTGGGTAGGTTTTGCAATTGGCAACCTTGTTCTAATTTTCCTTTCAGTAATTGTTGTACACAGGGCTGTAATCGAAACTAGAGATATACATGTCGAAGAGCGTCACGCTCACCCTGACCCTCGTGTTATTGAGAAGGCATGGAGCGATCACAGCTTGAAAGCATGGAGTATGAATTTAGGGACTTGGATAATTTTTCTCAATATTTCATCTTGGGCTGGAGCGCATGCAGTTTCTCCTCGCCCCCCTATTGTGAATGATATGACTCTATTTGTAGTAATTTATGCATTATTTGGAATCCTTTCTATGGCTTTGCTGACTCATATATTGTGGTATCCACAATTCATGCTAGGTGCCGCAGGAGATAGAATTCAATCTGTTCGAGCAAGGGAAGTTGCTGGCGAATTTGTTCCAGAAAAATCTACTCGCAGGCAAGGTTCTTGTCCGATTTGTGGGGCTGATTCGGTTGCTGTCAGAAATCAAGATGGGAGTATTCAGGTGCCTTGCTCGAAATGTGATGGGAATGGCGCGCCAGGTACGGCTTGTTCCGAATGTGACACAATAATTCCCGCAAGAATCTCTTGTAGAGAATGTGGTTCAAGCACTACTGTAATGAGTCATTTTTCGCGGTCCGATGCATGGTAATATCAAAGTCAGAGGACCTAGAATGTTTCTAGATTTTATACTATTATTTTATGATGATTTTCTAGATATTATTTCGCCCAAAATGCGAAAAATCTTAGCAGTAATTTTGTTAACAATTGGTGCTTTATTTATCATTTCGTATTCAATCATTGATGATGATTTCTTAGAGATTATCGCCTTATTGATTGGGACTCTGCTAGTTCTTGTAGGCTTGGTGACATTTTTTCATAATTCGATAAGTGATGAAACAATTATTTCGAATGAAGATTCAAATGAAGTCGTCGAACAGAATACAAACAATAGCGCCTTGCCCTGGTTAATTGGCTCCGTTTCTACATTAGCGTTTATCCTAGTGGCTTCAGTTATTTTCCTTTGGCTTAGATCAGTGGCTGATGAGATATTGATTGGAGGGCCGCCACCAACCTTGACCGGATGGGAGCAATCGTATCAAGAATTGACTGGATTTGACGAGGTCAGTGGTTTAGACGGAAGTGGTGTGGTGGTTTGTGTAGTGGATTCTGGAATCGAAATAGATCATCCTGATTTAAGACATCTTGCCCTAGCTGGTTGGTTTGATGTGATTAATGGTCAAAATGAGCCCTATGATGACGAGGGTCATGGAACCGCAATGGCGGGAATTATAGTTGCGAAAAACGGTCTCACTGGAAATGCTCAAGGTGTCGATCTATTAGTTGCAAAAGCAATTGATTCCAATGGACAGGGAACTGATACAGGAATTGCTGAAGCTGTGGATTGGTGTGGGGATAATCAGGCCGATATTATCTCGTTAAGTCTCGGAGGAGAAGGCGGAATAAGCATTGGAGGAATTACAACCGATCAATTGGAAAATGCTGTACAAGATGCCTTAGAACAAGGAATCTTTGTAGTCGCGGCTGCGGGAAATGATGGCGGCCAAGAAGATGATGGAGATGTTTCTTCCCCTGGTTCTGTCGAGGATGTTATTTGTGTTGGTGGAGCGACAAGACTGGGTAATGTATGGAGTGGAAGTTCGGAGGGAGATAATGATGGGAGACTCTGGCCTCCGATGCTTCCTCGTTCTGACCCCGACATGAAACCGGAAATTTTGGGACCTGGAGCAGAAGTACC
>CETB01171661.1_pt1 | contig 10228 bp, 10 predicted proteins | sample 356381 | NCBI WGS metagenome assembly CETB01 (sample SAMEA2622545, study PRJEB7988) | marine metagenome | biome: marine biome (ENVO:00000447); feature: deep chlorophyll maximum layer (ENVO:xxxxxxxx); material: "saline water (ENVO:00002010), including plankton (ENVO:xxxxxxxx)" | depth 155 m | reverse complement strand
GTGTAGCGGTCCATCATATGGCACTCTGGATGCCATGACCCTGGTTCAAATCCGGGAGGGACTACCAAACAAATCACAGTGCACGGTTGAGTAATCTAGAAGCGAATGAAATCATTAGGATAATCATAAACCAAGCAACGGCATATCTGGCCCAAGGAGTCTCCTTCTTTGGTTCAGGAAAGGGGTCAATGCCGGCTTCTATAGCCTCTGCGAACAGAGCTAATTCTTCCTCAATAGTCTCGGGGTCTCTCATTTTTATTCCTCAAGGTTCGGCAGTTGGGTTCCAACCAGAAACATAGGCTTCTTCTAATTGATTAAATGCAGATTCTGTACCCATAAGATCTACTTTCAAACTCGCAAGATTCTCATCTATCCTACTGGGATTACTAGATTTAGGAATGGTAATTGCTCCTGTATCGTAAACCCATTTAATCGCAGCTTGGGCTGGTGTGCAGCCTAGGGATTTTGCTATCTTTGTGAGATTATCGCATTCCACTTTATGACCTCTTGCCAATGGTGAATAAGCCATTACATTGGCCCCTATAGTTTCTGTTGCTGCACGAAGTGCAGGTCGCTGATTCCAAGGGTGTAATTCCACCTGATTGACGGCAGGTAAAATGGTGGCATAGGCTCGCATATCATCTAGATGGTGGGCGCCATAATTACTGACGCCAATCGATCTAGTCCATCCACTAGCGAGACATTTTTCCATTCCTCTCCAAACCTCTGCTCTAGCGTCGATATCTTCAGGTGGAGCATGAACGAGATATAGGTCAATATAATCCAAACCAAGCATATCTAGGCTACTTCGACAGTGCTCTAAAGCGGCTTCATAACTTGTAGCGTGTGGTCTTCGTAGTTTAGTTACGACAAATATCTCCTCTCTTGCAACCCCGCTATCTCGAATAGCCGCTCCCGTCTCGGTTTCGTTTGCGTAAGATCTTGCAGTATCGATTAGTCGATAGCCATTGTTGATTGCATGCTTAACAGCGCTACGGCATTCGCCCCCTTCGGACATTTGCCAGACACCTAGACCAAACCTAGGCATTTGCACTTCATGCTCGCGATGGCCTGTGGCTGTATTGGTATGTCCAATGGTAATGTAGTCAAAGTCGCCAGCACTCATGTTCTTTCCTGAGAGATGCCTGACTTGAGTTTGCCGAGAGGCAACGCTGAGGGCTGGATTGAAGCGGTCAACCTCCTCGTTGAGTCATGGGTGAGTTACCTGAGGGGGTTGAATTACCCTCGGCCGAGGTCGTTAAACCACGACCTTCGGCTGCAGCAGTAATTAGCAGAAATTCAGGAGAAAATATGGAAATTCTACTCTGTCATAGAGTATCTGAAGTTCCTAGTTTCCCGGATTTTTGGGCATTTCCTGGCGGTGGAATTAGTAGGGTTGATCGAAAGGTGGCGGAATCCAACCCCTCTTGGTTTTCTGGGAGACAAGATCGTGAGTGGCTAATCGCACTATTGAGAGAAATGTTGGAGGAAGTAGGGGTTACACCGGATGGCAATGGCGAGTTTGTGAATGTTGAAGTTGAAATTATCGACCAAGTCAATGAAGATAAATCAGAATGGTCGAAATTAGTTGTTGAAAATAAATTATCAATTGACAATTTCAACCCTGTACAAATTACGCAAAGAACTACTCCGCCGGTTGCACCGATTCGCCACAGGAATCGGTTCTATCATGTAGATACTGGAAATAATCTAATTAAACCAAAATTACCCACGGGCCGTTCTGAATTTGATGATTTTCAATGGTGGAAGCCAGCCGAACTGCTTCACGCCTGGCTTTCTCACAAAGTAAAGCTACCACCCCCTCAAGTCACACTTATTCGTGATATAGTTGAATTAGGATTCTCTGAATTAGCCAAAAACCCTCCAAGCGGATATCATAGAATCGAATATGCAAATGGTGTGGAACTAGTACCAATACCAACTGATACGCTTCCTCCAGCAACCCATACAGATTGCTATGTTTTAGGCCACCCTGGCGGAAGTAGAATCCTTGTCGATCCTGCTGCTAGGTCTATTGAGGCCTTAGAAATTTTAAGCAAAAAGGTGGCTGAAATAGAAAAATCTGGAAGTAAGATAATTGCTACTTTATTTACTCACAAACATCCCGATCACATAGGAGATTTAACAGAGATTTCCAAGATTTACCAAGCTCCAATTTTTGCCAGTAAAGAGACTCTTTCAGTTTTACCAAAATGCGAAACCGATAGGACTCTTAGTGAGGGAGATATTATCGAGATTGATGATGAAACTTGGAGCGTTATCGAAACACATGGTCATTGTCCTGGGCACATTTGCTTGGTTGGGGAAGCAGGTATTGTGAGTGGGGATAACGCTGTACTATTCGGGACAATTCTAGTTCCCTCCTCAGATGGAGACATGAATGAGTATCTTGCTGGATTAGAACGCCTAAGAGACTTGGACCCACCTCTTCTATTCCCAGGTCATGGACCCATGGTTGCAAATCCTAAGAGATTGTTGACACGTTATTTGAATCATCGCAAAGAACGTCATTTGAGAGTATTAAATGCAGTGAAATCAAGCGACGGGAGCCTTGATTCGATTACCCGTGAAGCATACGCAGATACTCCAGATGCTCATCCAAATCTTGCCATGGATCAAACCTATTCACACTTACTTGCACTTGAGGAAAGTGGAAACATTTGTCAAGAAGATGGAATATGGAATTTTGTTAAGGTGAAATGAAATGCAGTCGGAGTTGTGGCAGGAAATTCCAGAATTTGACGGAGCAGATGTTGAACAGAAATGGATTGAGGGAAATACGGGATATAATCTAAGAGTCCTACATTGGACTCCAAAAAATGAAGATTATAAACAAGCTAGAACACTCATTATGATCCCTGGCTGGAACTCGGTTCCGGAGGGTTGGTTTCCGATTCTTTCGGAGTGGGTGAAGCAGAGACCTGTTGTTTACGTTGAAACTCGGGAAAAAGGAAGTTGTCGAATTGACATGAAAATTTCCAAAGAGTCGTTCCAAATCCAAAATATCGCATCCGATTTACCAATCATTTTGGCAAAGATGGGACTTGACCCCTCAGACTGTGACGCCATGGGTTCATCATTGGGCGCTACACTATTACTCGAAGGACTTAGGAGAGAAACATTGGTTTTTCGAAGTATTGTTGTCTTATCTCCAAACCTAGCATTCACTCCCCCTATTTGGGCTAGACCTCTAATTCCCGCACCATTATTTCTGTACGATGCTTTGGTTAAATTTGTAATTTGGTATCTGGACAAGCGTTTGAAAGAAGAGGGCCAAAGAATTCGTTACAGAAGAACTCTATTAGCAGCGCCAATCGATAGACTAAGGCTTTGCTCGTTAGTCTTTAGAAAATATAAAATGAATCTTGATTTCTCCAATACTAACGCCCCGGTAGGGATTCTCAGAGCATCTTCTGACACTCTACATGACCACTCTGATGCCGGTAAACTTAGCAATCAAATCCCAAATTCCAGATTAATTGAAATCGAAAGTAATCAATTTGCACATGAGGCGCCTGCTATATCTGTAATCGAAGATTTCATGGAAACCGCTGCTTGATTTTCAAGCCATTGAAGAGAATGGGTCGTCCCCACTCCATGAGTCTATTGGACCGTCGTCGTATCGCCCCAATTTATCATAGAGATTCTCAATAATTGCATATGGCCAATCTGGGTTTGTTGGGCCGTATCTCTCTGCCATACGGTTCGCCTCACCACCATGAAAATGCATTGGAACCTCGAGACGGCGGAGCATACCATCAGGCACACCACCCATAGCAAACAGGTGCTCAGTTCCATTTCGCCCTAACACACGATCTGGCACCGAGTCTTCATCTGCTGGTAAGTCACAGGCATCTACAATAGAATCAACAAGAGCGTCAAATGCAGCATCTGTCCCACCTTCGTGCGTAATTGATTCAATTGCAGGAATTATGTTCATTGGGTCCAATTCTCCTGTCAAAATCTGTAACCAAGTATGGTGTGCTAAACAATTGAACTTCCAAGGATCTGAGACCACAAATCGCCAAGCCGCATATGGCCCTCTGGAACGATCTCCGGGTTCGGGAAGTAAACCATATTCGATGAAGGCATCCTTCAATCCACCAAGTCTAGTTGGGTCCATTGCAATATGTGCGTTAGCGAGAGTTTCTTCTGTCAATAACCACCATTCTGGCCCCTCTCTATGAGTAGAAATAGTATCATGTAATTCATCATAAACTCCAAAATTATTTGGTAATGAGCCGGTTTGAGCATGAGTTCGCATCACATGAGAACTCAGACCTGAATCGAAGCGGTGATGGAAGTATTCATGGTCAAATCCGAAAATAAATACGAAGTCCAAGGCCAACATTTCAGCCTCTTCAATCCCATCTTCATTCATTCGGTTTGCCATTATTGCCGCCTGCTCGGCTAGTGCATCTGCATTGCAATGTATACCCCAATCAATATCCACTTCTACATCGATAGTATTCCGAAGTAGCATTGGCCGATACCAAAAGGCTCTGAGACCTATGTCGACTTCTCCCATGGTTTCTGGACCATGCACGTATGGCACCCCATCACCCATGCGAAGCCCCCCCATACCAGTCATTGTCAATGGGCCAAAGCCGTCAGATATCAAGCGATTGTCTGATGAAGGGTACGCTTGCCCTCGTAATGATAGCCATGCGTGCGCAGTCGTCTTCATTCGATGTCGCCCGCATGGTCAGGGAACTGGGGGGAATGATCGGAACCCGCGCACGCAAAGCCTACCAACCACATTACGAACAAGTTGTTTTGAGGTTAAATCCGAAGGGAAAACCTTCGGTAGATTTGGTTATTGTGCGCGGAAAAAGGTTGTATATGTCTAAAAGGGATAGGCCGATGCCAAACAATCCGTCTCCTTTTGCTATGATTTTGAGAAAACATCTAGGCAATTCACGCTTGGTTGAGGTAGAGCAAATAGGCTTCGACAGAGTAGTGGTTTTGACCTTCGAACACGGAGGTGGCCAGTACAAACTAGTCATTGAATTATTTAGGGATGGAAACGTGTTGCTCCTGGATGATAATGACGTGATTATTCAGCCATTAACATCCGCAAAATATGCAAGTCGTGCTCTAAAGAGAGGTGAACCGTACACACCCCCTCCAAAAACTTTGGACCCTAGAGAACTTGAGAGGAGTAGCTTGAATAATTTATTGGATAATTCAGATCATTCACTGATTCGGACGCTTGCGGCGCGTGCAAACCTTGGTCGAATCTACGGAAATGCGATTTGTAGTGCTGCAGAAATTGATTCAGATGACCCTGCTGATTCTCTTGAGGTATCTCAGAGAAAGGCTCTCAGTGAATCGATGAACAAATTACTTAATGAGTTATCAGAAGGCCAAGGCGCATATATTTGGTTTGAAGAAAAAGAAGGATTAAAATCTTGGAATTCGGCAGAAGATGATCCTCAAGCCAGAGATTCTGCCAGTGGATTGATAAGCGAATTTTCGCCAATAAATCTTCCATTCATGGATTCGAAACTTAGAGCGAAAGTCGCAGATCTATCAGAAGCATACGATGTGATTTTTGGAGCACATGATGCAATCGCTTACATCCGTCGAGAAGAAGAAAAACTAGCCGCGGCGGGTGAAGATGATGCGCAACAGAAGGCAAAGCTCAATCGAAGGGCTACTCAGCAAAGTTCAGCAATCGAGCGGTTTGAATCTCAAGCCACTTTGACTCAGGAATTAGCAAAATCCATTCAGGATAACTGGACTCACGTAGACGATTTACTAGGTCAAGTAAATTTATTGATAACAAATGAAGGATGGCAAACTCTAGACTCAAAGATTACAGATGTTGCATGGATAGATAGAATTAATCCTGCAAAACGTACCATTTTGGCTAGGTTACCGGACGAGGATAACGAACCTGGAGCAAGTGTAACTTTATGTGTAGAAAATTCTGTCCACCAAAATGCTCAGACTTATTTCGAACAGGCTAGAACTCTGAAGGATAAAGCGAAAGGAGCTAGATTGGCCTTGGAAAAAACGGAAAATCAAGTCGCCAAGGATGCTGCCAAAAGAGAGAAAGAAGCGGCGGCTGGAAGAGTAAGAATAGGAAAGCGCAGCAAGAGATTCTGGTTCGAAAAACATCGCTGGGGTATTTTGTCGGATGGTAGAATGATTGTTGGCGGCCGTGACGCAAAGGGCAATGATACAGTGGTTAGGAAATATCTGCGTTCTACCGACCTCTATGTGCATGCCGATTTACATGGGGCCCCATCTTGCTCCCTCAGATTACACGACGGGTTAGAAACCGAACCGAACCCTACTGGATTCAGGCCGGAAGGTGTTGCATCATTACAAATTTCACAGGACTTCGATGGTTCAATAGAAGATGCCCAGAATTTACCTACTGATATCATCAAAGAAGCTGCGCAATTGGCAATCTGTTGGTCTCGTGCATGGGGCAGTGGTAGCGCTGCAGCAACCGCATTCCATGCTCGCCCTGCGCAAGTTTCCAAACAAACTGAGAGTGGGGAATCGCTTGGTCGTGGTGCATTTGTTGTCAGAGGACAAAGAACTTGGTACAGAGATGTAGATATGGAAATAGCGATTGGTTTTGCAACCATCAACAACATCCCAATCCCAATTTCTGGAACCGTAGAGGGGGTATCTAAATTATGTCAAAGATGGGCTATTATTAGACCAGGATTAGAAAAGAAAGAAACCATAGCCAATCGAATTGCAAAAGCTACTGGCCTAGCACAAGACGACGTTTTAGCAACCTTGCCTTCTGGTACTTGTGAAATGACTGATAACGGGTTACTTGGGTAATTCAGGAAGCGCGCTTTTCATCCCATTCCGGCTTTGTGATTGCATATAATTTGGCATCGACATAGTGATCGTATAGCCACTCTCTATCTTTGGAGACCCCCTCTAATCTCATACCTATTCTGTCCGCAATCTCACAGCTCGGGATATTGTCTACAGCCGCTTCAAGAACAAATCTGTGTAGACTTAGATCGTCGAAGCAATGTTCCATCAATCGAATACAAGATTTCGTTACGTATCCGTTTCCAGTTTGGTCCTCAGACAGCCAATATCCAACGCCTGCCGCCCTATTTCCCCAATCTATCCAATTTAGGCTAATCGTTCCTATGATACGCTTATTGAGTAGGATTGTGTAGAATACTCCTTCTCGTTTTTCATATTCCTCAAGGCTATTAGAAATAAATGCGATTTCATCATCAATGCTATTCGTTGCATCAAGCCAAGGTAGCCATTGCCTGAGGTAATCTCTGTTTGAGTCGATAACGGAGAATAATTCCGCTGCGTCGATATTACCGACGATATGTAAATCAAGACCTTCTTGGACATGAAGTTGACTTGCAGGTCGAAATAAGTCCCACTTTTCTTGTGGACCGCCGCATCTACCAGTCATAGATTGTCGACTAAATTCTACAATTTATACGGTTCCTATTCCGAACTGTGGCTAGGGTAACGATTCAAGCGTGAAGCGTCATCCGGACAGCATGGGCGGCTCAGGCAGCGAGGGCAATTGGACATACGGTGACTATCTACAATTGCCCGCTTTGTTAGAACTTCAAGGAGAAGATAGAGGAGTAAGTCCAGATGAAATGCATTTCATAATCGTTCACCAAACCTTCGAACTTTGGTTCAAACAGGTCATTCGTGAATTAACCGAAGTTCGAGATATTCTCGCAGAAGATCATGTTCCTGAGGACGATATCCCAAGGGCAGTTGACCACCTCGGACGAACAACCGAAATTTTTCGATTAATGGCGAACCAGTGGGCTGTGTTGGAAACCTTGACTCCTCAAGGATTCTTAGCATTCAGAGACGGGCTTGGGACTGCGTCTGGATTTGAATCCTACCAAATGCGCGAATTCGAAATTTTACTTGGTTTGGCCAATGAAGATAGACTGTATGGAATGGATCCTATCAGTACATTTCGCAAGTTAGCAAAGAATTCCGAAAGAGATGCTGCTATTCTCACTCGCTTGGAAGATGTCTCTTCCAAACCATCCCTGAGTGAGTCGTTGCTACAATGGGTATCTAGGACTCCAATCATGGGTTCATTAGCAGGAAATGATGGCGACGAGCATACCGTTACAGAGTATATTGACGCTCATCTGAGTTCTCACGAAAACATAGGAAAGAAGGCCGCTGAGCGGATGTCGGGGTATGGTTCTTCTACGTCCGAAAAAACGGCAGAGCGCTTTGCCGCATCTCATCAAGAAGCCATTGATTTCCTAAAGCCAGATGGAAAAATCAGCCGCGCTCGTGCTGGATTATTATTCATTGAATCATACAGAGAATTGCCATTATTAACTTGGCCAAGAACTCTAATCGATGCAATTGTAGAACTTGAAGAGTCCATGGTCAAATGGCGACATTCACACGCAAGAATGGTAGAGAGAATAATGGGTAGAAGAATTGGAACTGGTGGAACTAGTGGTGTCGATTATCTCGATGCAACCTCTCAATATCGTATCTTCAAGGATCTCTGGGCTGTCCGAACCATACTTGTAAAACCTGATTTCAGACCCGAATTGAAGAATACGGAATTTTACGGTTATTCATCCGAAAACTGAGGGAACGCGGCGGTGCATCCATCGCACCTTTCAAGGGGAGTAACTCGCTCGCCTCCCCTGTGTCGACTCCGGTCATATGCGCATATGCGAGAACTCCCTTCGGCCGCTTTCGCGGAGCATTAGCCCATTACACCGCGGTAGAATTAGGTACATTGGCTGTAAAGGGAGTATTGGAACGGGCTGAAATAGACCCTCATAGTGGAATTATCGATCAAGTCTACATGGGACAGGTGCTTCAAGCAGGGGCAGGACAAGCACCTGCTCGCCAAGTAGCTATAGCTGCTGGACTTCCCTACTCAACCCCATGTACCACCATCAACAAAGTCTGTGGTTCAAGCCTCAAGGCCGTAATGGTTGCTGCAACAGAAATTATGGCTGGAAAATCCAATGTTGTAATTGCTGGTGGGATGGAATCTATGAGTCAGGCACCACACTTTATCCGCGGGGCAAGGCGTGGTGATGAAATTTCATTTGCAGAATTGACCGGGATTTTGAATCATGATGGCCTAAAGGATGCCTATGATGGATCAATGATGGGGATTACTGGCGAGACAATCGCAAAAGAAGCGGATATTTCTCGTTCGGAATCTGACAAGTACGCATTCCGTTCGCACAAACTATCTGACTCAGCCTGGGAAAATGGATGGCTTGTAGAAGAGATTGTCTCTATCGACGAGTTGGAACGAGATGAAGGAATTAGAATTGATACATCGATTGAAGATCTCGCTGGACTTAGAACTGTATTCAAGGATGATGGACAAGTTACCGCTGGTAACGCAAGCCAGTTGTCTGATGGGGGTTCAGCCGTTCTAATTGCTTCTGAGGAAATCGCCAATGAAAATGGTTGGCCAATACTTGCTAAAATCATTGATTACGTCACATCTGGTGTAGAGCCAAATAGGGTTATGTCTGCTCCTATTCCAGCCATTCAAATGCTCTTAGATCAGAATAACTTGAATATTTCGAATATAGATATTTTAGAGCATAATGAGGCTTTTGCAGCCGCTTCGTGTGCCATTCAGAAAACATTTGAGTTCCCAGATGAGGGATTCAATCCACACGGAGGAGCGGTGGCGATTGGGCATCCACTTGGGGCAACTGGAACACGTTGCCTGATGACGCTCATAAATGCCCTGAATCGAAATAATAGTCGTACTGGAATTGTAACAATTTGCCTCGGTGGCGGTAACGCTGTTGGGATGCTCATTGAAGCCTGAAGTATGCTAGAAATCCGCCCCCATAGGGGGCGAAGGCTAGCCGGTGGGCTAATAGGGAGGTCTTGGGTCGCCGGCCTCGATGGTTACTCCAGTACGGCAGCACACTCGCTTCGAGAAGGCTCGAATCATAGGTGCAAGAGCATTGCAAATTAGTATGGGTGCACCACTATATGTATCCGAAGATGAACTCCGTGAAAATTTCATGGAAGAACTAGTCCAGCTTTTTGGAACAGAAGACGCTCAAGCAAGATTCGTACTTGACCCTCTCAAGATTGCAACGTTAGAGTACGAATCTCACCGTATTCCAATCGATGTGGACCCTCATATTGAGGAAGAGTGAGGGCTCTTCCGCTTATCGCCATTCAGAGGTGGCAAGCAATGCTTCAGAAAGTCGACACTAAG
>CETB01168551.1_pt1 | contig 10236 bp, 7 predicted proteins | sample 356381 | NCBI WGS metagenome assembly CETB01 (sample SAMEA2622545, study PRJEB7988) | marine metagenome | biome: marine biome (ENVO:00000447); feature: deep chlorophyll maximum layer (ENVO:xxxxxxxx); material: "saline water (ENVO:00002010), including plankton (ENVO:xxxxxxxx)" | depth 155 m | reverse complement strand
CTCAGGAGGTAGTGGCGGCACCATTGGAGGAGGAGGAGGTATCTGACCGGGAGCAGAAGTTGGTTCGGGATAGGGGACCGAAGTTTCGTCGGCCATCGAAGTGTAGTCAATTGCTGCATCGGACTCAAAGCGTTGGCGCCTTAGTGAGATTGCCAGTGTCAAAACCAAGGCCATCGAGAGTAAAATGCCAATTACAATAATCCCTGTTGAAATCCACTTAGATGCACCTGAAACTGCATTATTATCCCCTCCTCCTTCTTCTGACTCGGTTTCGGTATCGGAAGGTTCGGTGGCGAATGTCTTCAGTTGAATCTCAGTCATTCTATCGAATCCGTCTTGATCCTCGGCCGATACTGACAAAGTGACATAATCGCCAATTCCAAGCCCATTTCCACTTGATGGATTGACGATGAATGGGCCTAGATTATGAGATACTCCGGACGAGTGGCAGATTCCAGTTATGGAATTGCATACAGACCAAGTAACTCTAATTTCATTGAGCTCTAGAGGTCCGACATTCTCAACCATCACCGTTGGATTAGTGCCGTAATCGGTAGTGTCGAAAGAGGCTGTCAAATCATCATCCCAAAGTAATGGTAGATTATCAATAACAGTGACTGTGATGGCGTATGCGTTTGCATCGCCGTGCCTATCTTCAAGCATTATTGTGACTATCTCAGTACCTGCCTCTGGCCATTCCATGGTCAGAACACCGGTTATCTGGTTGAGTTGAGCAGCACTTGGGACAAATGTACTCACTGAAGGCCAGATTTCTACATCGGGGTCGTCTATATCGGTCATCCTGCCCAATAGTTCCAGAGTTATTCTCTCCCCCATTTCAACAGTAAACTCTTCGATTCCATCCATATCCAAACGAGGTGCATCGTTTACATTTAGCACATGGAAGACGATGGTAGTATCGGAGGTCTTGGAGCCATCACTAGCTCTGATGCCTAACTCGACCATTCCAGTAGAGTCGTCATCAAGTGAGTTAACCGATAATGAGTGTCCGGAAATACTCGCTTCAACTAGGGATTCGTCAGAATTAGAAATCAACTCAAGAGTGAGTCCGGACGCTGGAATCGGGTTACCGGCATCGTCTGTATCGGACAAGAATCCAGTTAGACTAATGCTAGCAGAACCTCCCTCATTGAACGACTGAGGAGGAATTGGGGCCCACCTAGGTGCTCCATTTTCGACGACATTGAACATCAACATCCCAGAGTTGGCATCGTCGCCATCGTTGATTGTGACGAATATTCCCTGAGGAATTGGGTTTCCTTCGCTGTCCCTGACAACCTTATCGAAGTTAACAACGACTTCCAAAGTAGAAGAATCCCACTCAATGAATTCGGGAGAATTACTGTCAATCGTCAGCATCGAAAGAGGCGTCTCTGCATCGTGTACTCGGTCAATCAGCGAGACTCTCTCATCGCTCTCGACCTTAACGGTCGGCATACCGGCGTACTGTGAGTAATCTCCGTTAAGGACCACGGGCAGTGCATTTTGCAGTACGAAAGCCTCCTCGGAAATTAGCCAATCTCCGTGCTGCCCGCCCAGGTCAGTCCATCTGATTCTGAGGTCATATACTCCGACATCGGCATTGAATGGGGCGTTTATAGTGTGCAAGAAGCGGGCATTTCCGCCGCTACCCACTAAATCAGAGGATGCGATCCAAGAGTCATCCCAGAAGTCAGTTCCTGAAATTGCGTAATGCATGGTCGGAGTCATGGTCGTCATGTCATCGACCAAGTCGTTGGAAAGAGCAGTGCTTTCAAACTGAATAGTATCTCCTCTATCTATCGAAATTGGGCCTACTGCCGTTGGCTGATTGGCCACGGGAGCCATGTCATGCAGAGCGTTGATGTCTGCATGATTGTTGGATGCTACTCGGTCTCCGGACAATCCTGAGATTCTAGCTCTGAAGGTAGTGGTTCCTGATGCATAGGTGTCAATGCTAGAAGTATCGAACTGGATGTTTAGGGATTGAGAGGTCCCGGTTTGAATAGGCTGAATCGAGGCCCCTCCAATGTAATTCTCATTCAGACCTACTAGCTCGTAGATTGAAATCTCCCCTCCATCAGTGTAAGGGTCAACTCCGTTGTTAGTTACTTCTAGCGAAATATCTAGGATGTCTCCAGATACAAATCCGAGAGCACCATTCTGGTTCTCGACGGAAAGTTCCGAAACTTCGAGATCAATGAGAGGTAGCATGTCGAGATCGGCGGCTGTCAGGAAGTTGTTGTAGGAAGAGTGTGGGCCATCCATCAAGGCGATAACTGGCCAGAAGTTCTCGAACTGGGTGTAACCGCCTGCGGCTCTAACAGTATTGAGGGGCACTGTCCAACTAGTCTCAACGGGATTGTTTGGAGACATAGTGATCTGTTCGAACCCGTTTCCATTGCTGTTCAACAGCCAGTCTCTGAAGTTGTGATGTGGCCTTACTCCGTTGTCGTATGCATCTGCCCCTAACTTCTCAGTAACTGCAGCGTAAAGGTAGGCTGTTACTGATGAAGATGAGCCTAGATAAGTCGATTCTACTGTTACAGTAACTTGGTTAGTTGCACTGTTCAATACTACAGAGAGATCCAGTGAGTATTCGGAAGCGGCTGAACTCATACAGCCTCCTGCCGAGTATTCGGCATCGTAGTAGTTCGATCCTGATGCTCCAACCTTGTAGCACGATCCAGACTGTGTGTCAGCGAATGAGAAGGTAGGGTAGCCTCCCGACGAAGCCATCACATGGCTTCTTCTATTGATTGGAGAATCGGATGGCCAACCACCTGAAGAGGACTCGAAGATGGAGACGAATGTGAAATCCTCCGGATTTGATGACTTCAGATTATCTAGTGAAGGTGAAGCGCTGCTCATGCACGGTCCGCACCAGTGCGCTCCGACATACTCGCCGAATACAGGGTGGCCGGGACTAGTCGCATACAGTGGCATCTCTCTTTGCTCCAATTCCTCTCTATCTGGCATTGATTCATCGACAGATAGTACGGCAGAGAAGGAAAGAACCACTACCAAAGTCGCCAAAGTAGTTGAACGAAGTAAATCGCTGAATCTGACGTAATCCATCAGTTTGCCCCTATGCAGGGGCCGTATAACCGTGTTGGGTTGATGATTGGACAAAATACGGCTCTTTAGAGAGCCGAAGGTATTGATTACCCCCGATTCAAGGAACTTGTATGGAGGACGGGGCGGATGGAGAATGGGTCGCCCTCCGAGAGGATGATGGTAGAGCATATCTGCTTCGTCGAGTACCCGGCGAAGTCAAGGTCAAGGGGTTGGGAAGATTTGATGCCGATCAACTTCTCAGTGGATACAGTTTTGGTGACAGAATAACTGTCGGACAGAAGTCTCTGACAGTGGTCGATCCGGCGCTACCGGAGGCGCGCCGAAATATGGCTCGAAGGGCACAGGTAATCGGTGCCAAGGATGCAGGTTTCCTGATCTCTTGGATGGGTATTGGAGTCGGGTCGCGTGTTCTCGAAGGGGGGCACGGGTCGGCTGGTCTGGCCATGCATATAGCCAATGTTCTGGGTTCCTCTGGAACTCTGATATCGGTTGAATCTCGACCCGAGCATGCCGTGGTGGGCAAAGCGAATATGGAGCGTTTGGGAGAAGTCATTCCCGAGTTTCCCGAATGGCATTTGGTAGATGGAGATCTGGGCGAGGTAGGCAATGCAGTTCGTGAAATCTGCGGCTCACTGGACGCTGCGATAATCGATGTAGCAGAGCCTTGGCGGATTGTCCCTGCAATCGAGCCCCTGTTAAGAGCAGGTGGTAGGGTCGCTTGCTACTGTCCCACTACCATCCAATTAGAGAAGTCATGGGAATCGGTTCAGAGTCAAGGATTGGTCGTCGAGTGGGCCGGTGAGATGATTGAGCGGAAATGGGTCAAAGCTAGCAAGGGCGGAGTCAGGCCAGGCAACCAACCAATGGGCCATACAGCATTTCTACTGATTGCGGCAAAGATAGCCCCTCATGAAGAAGAGTGAGGCGATGCTCTGAGTCTAATTGGTGGCTTCAAGAAAAGGGCCACGGATGTGGGTTGGAACTTCAGAGTGATAATGAATGAATTTCTTAAATTCAACATCGTTGGAACCTTCAATTTCTTCTTCTGCTGGGTTCTCTATGAAGTCCTCTATTGGGTCGATCTATGGCCCGCCCACACAGCTGTGGCTGCTTGGGCAGTCTCGAATGCTATTGGTAATGTTGAATCGCACTTTATGCATTACAAATTCACTTTCAAGTCTACATTTTCCTACTTCAGAAGTATGAATCGAGCCTTTTGGACATATACAGGTCAACTAGTAGTCACAACATCATCTCATTACTTGATGGTTGAAATTCTTCTAGTGCATCACAGAATTGCTTGGTTGATCAATACCTGTGTTTTTGGATTCCTCAATTTTGTTCTGATTAGATGGATTGCTTTCCCTCCTGAACTCGATAAGTCGTTTCAAGAAAGATTGGGAGATGATTGATTCTCATGGCCCGACCATTCAAAACCCGGATGCTGTAGCCGGGCCATGCGCGACAGCGGCGGATGGAAGCCCACGGCCTACAGGAGTCACACGATAGGCGATGTCACTTCGGGCGGGGCCGATATGATTGGTGAAGAAGTCACCATCTCAGGATATGCAGAGACCGTTCGTGGCAGAGGGGCCATTTGCTTCCTGATGCTGAGGGATGGCACCGGAAGGATACAGGCCTTCCTGAAGAGAGACAATATGGATGAAACAGTATTCGATTCTATTCAGTCTGCTACTCGTGAATCTACCATCCAAGTAACAGGAACGGTTGCACAGAAACGGCCACCCAAGGTGCCCGAGGGAGAGCCTTTGCCGCCACCTGAATACGAAGTTAGTGTTACTTCTGCTGCTGTTCTTGCAGATGCTGCAACTCCTCTCCCTGTTGGAGTAACTGATGAGGTTAATGTTGGACTCGATGTCAGGCTGGACAATCGCCATCTGGACTTGAGAAGGGAGCATGTGAACGCTATGTTTCAACTTCGCAGCAAGGTTCTACAATACGGGCGTAACCACTTGATCACAGAGGGTTTCCAGGAGATTAACACACCGAAGATTATTGCTGCAGCTGCCGAAGGCGGTACCAATCTATTCCCGATGAAATACTTCGAAACTGATGCATACCTATCCCAGAGTCCTCAGTTGTACAAGCAACTTGCAGTTCTCGGGGGACTCGAGCGTGTTTTCGAGATAGGTCCTGCATTCAGGGCTGAGAAGCATGATACCTATAGACACCTCAACGAATTCATATCTTTTGATATCGAAGGTGCGTGGATGAATGATGAGGATGTTATGGGCGTCCAAGAGAGAATGATTCACCACATTTGGAGCGAGGTCGCAGCCAATGATCAAGGCCTCATTGATGTGGTAAACGAATATCGGGAAAGTCAAGGTCAAGATCCAGTGTCTGTTGAAGTTCCGAATATCCCATTCCCACGAATCCCATATTGTGACGCAATCGAGATTGTCAAGGCAGGGGGCGGTGATATCGAGTGGGGAGACGACATTGAAAGTCATCATTGTGATATTATTGCAGCCGAGTACCCCGGTTTCCACTTCCTTCCCCGCTGGCCAATGTCAATGAAGCCATTCTACATCCACCATAAGGAGGAAGAGAAGGGTTCGTCGGGTGGACAATTGAGTCGTGGTTTCGATCTAAATTACGGACGTGACGAAATGACCAGTGGTGGGCAGCGAGAGCATCGAGTCGATGTGCTCGAGCAGAATCTTCGCAACATGGGCCTTGAACCGGAAGACTTCAACTTCTACACAGATGGTTTTCGCTACGGTGCTCCCCCACATGCCGGATGGGGATTAGGCGTTGCTCGCCTTCTGATGGTTCTGACTGGAGCAGGGAATGTACGCGAAGTCGTACTGTTCCCCCGCGATAGGAGTCGTGTGACTCCCTAGAGAATAGTGACCGAAAATAACGGGTATCTACGACCCCTCCGCGAAGCGGGGATATGGTCAAGCCGACATTTGCATATTTGCTCCTGAAGGAGCATCCTTACGGTCGTGAGATGCTTCGTCAGATTCTCTCAGAAGGATTTGTTCCTTCTATCGTGATTACTGAAGACTCGGTAATTGGAGATGAGGAGCGTGAGAAGTTTCTCAAGCGTATCGAGGGCAATCCAATAGCCCCTACAATCGAGGCCCAATTGGCCGAATTGGCAGAGTCCGGAGTGAGTGTTCCTCATATCGAGGTTTCAATACATAACTCGGAACAGGTGATGCCGCACATCGCAGACATTCCTCTAGATCTTGTCGTTTTTGGAGGCACGAGAATCATTCGTGGAGAAATTCTTGACCATTCTAAGGATGGAGTAATCAACTCGCATCCCGGACTGCTTCCTGAATGCAGAGGTTCAGCTTCTCCCGCTTGGAGCGTTTACCACGATATACCGGTTGGCTCATCTACTCACTTCTGTGACAATGGGATAGACACTGGCGAGTTGCTTCTGAGGCGAGAGGTGCCTGTTAAGAGAGGCATGACATACGAGGACCTGTGCTATGAGACGCTTGTCCTAGCAGGAGTCTTGATGAAGGAGGCGTTGATAGCATACGAACACGGAAAGTGGGATGAAATGCGCAGACCACAAGGTGAAAGCGAGCACCCTACCTTCCGCAACGCGCCGGAGGAGGTTCTCGAGGTAGTGGGCCAGAAACTTAGAGACCAAACTTACGCGCACTATGTGGATTAGGTGATAATATGGAAGAATTGTTGAATGAAGAATTTCCGTTTGCTGAAAACTCGCTTGCGGGGCAAACCGCTCTTGTCTGTGGCGCCTCGAAGGGAATTGGCCGTGCTTGTGCACTAATGCTGGCTCGTGCGGGAGCCCGTGTAATTGCATGTGCCCGCTCACAGAGCGATTTAGATTCGCTAGTTGCCAAGATGTATGGTGAAGGGCATGAGACGATGGCCCTGGATCTTGAGGATATCGATGCTGTGAGAGATGCAGTATCATCGATGGGAGTCGTTCACATAGTCGTTAACAACTCTGGAGGACCTCCTGGCGGAGCCCTATTAGAGAACTCACTCGAGGACTTTGATGGGCCATTTCGTAGGCACCTACATGCCGCTCACACTATTGTTAAGATGCTCGCCCCCAATATGGAGCAAGCCGGTAGTGGGAGGATCGTCAACATCATCTCCACATCAGTTCGTGAACCAATTGACAACATCGGCCTGTCAAACACTCTCAGAGGTGCTATGGCATCCTGGTCCAAGTCGCTATCTAGAGAGTTGGCACCTTGTATCACCATCAATAACATCCTACCAGGATTTACCGACACCGATCGACTTGGCTCTCTGGCATCATCGATTTCCGAAAGGACTGGTGCTTCAGTCGACAACATTACCGAAGGTTGGCTTGGTGGAGTCCCAATCCAGCGACTTGTCGATCCGCTTGAGACTGCTGTGGCAGTCACTTTCCTTTGTCTTCCCTCAAGCGGGGCTATTCGTGGAGTTAGCCTAGCAGTTGATGGCGGCAGGATGAGGTCAATCTGATTGGTGATGGCTTGCTCTTCGATGTCTTCTTCTCGATCTCTCAGACACCTGATACCAGTGGATACATTCCCAGTGAGAGCGAGATGTTCTCCAATTTCTTCGATCAGGTAGAATTGGCCGATGAATTGGGCTTCGGCGTAGGATGGGTAGCTCAAGCTCACTTGTCTACAGAAGTCCAGAAGCGTAATTCAAAGCCAGTAGTGCCACATTATCCGGGCGAAGTTGGGCTTTGCACAGACTTCTTTCAAGTTGCAAGAGAAATGTTTGCTCGTACCAATAGGATGGATGTTGGAAGCGCTGTGATGTCGATTCTGGCATCGGGAGGTCCGATTGCTCAGGCGGAAAGAGTTGGCTCTTTCCTTGCCCTACATGGACTGAATCCAGAGGAGTCTCGAAGGTTGCACATTGGGTTCTCAGCCGGGCGCTTCGAATTCATGGCTCGCCCATACGGTATTGTCCCTCGTAATGTAGTTGAGGAGGCCGCCTGGCCTGCCCTTAGAGGCCAAGTTTTTGCTGAAGCATCGGAGATATTCCTTAGACTTCTCAAGGGCGAAGTAGTATCCAGTGATATGATTCGACCTACGATTCTGGTCCGAGATAATTTCCGCTCGGATGAGGATTGGGAAAGAGTACAGCAGACCGTGATTAGGGAGGAGGGTTTGGATTCACCTCCCAACTCAATCGAAATTGGCCGAAGATATGACTTTGAGGAAATCAAGACCATTCCACAAAATTGGCGTAGAGAATTGCTCAATCTAGTGCTAGGAAGTCACGATCCTTCTCTACAGGTCGAAGTCAACAAACAGCTTCCTGTACAGGTGTTCAACCTGAGCATTACTCCTCCTCATATTATCGATCAGACTCACGATAGGATGTCTGAGAATTATCATCCTGACGGCGGGGATTGGCATCGAAGCATGATGCCAAGAACTGTCATGGTTTTCGTTAATGACGAAGTGGGTCTCACTCCAGACGAGCAGGACGAAGCCGCGATGGAAGAGGCGAGGGCTTCTCTGGAGACTTACTGGAGTGCCCTAGAAGGAACGATTGATCCTTCCAAAATCGAGAAGGCCACAGACAACGCTGTAATTGGAAATGTCGAAACTGTTAGTCGGCAGATTCTCGAGAGGTTCGACCCCGAAGATCGGTTAATGTGCTGGTTCGACTTCTTCAACCACGACAGCGAGAGAGTGATGAGAAACATGACGGCATTCATGACTAAGGTCGCCCCGCGAGTGAATGGAGGGGAGTAAATGAGTGAGGACCTCGGTGAGCAGCCATCTAGTGTTTCCCCGGGTAGGCCTGGTTCGGCCATATATCCGAATAATCCCCTTGGAGAGCAGTACGAGGGAATTGCGACTGGGCGCGATGTCGAGTGGGAGCCGTTGGTTGATTTCAGAAGAATGGATGTCAGTGAGAATACCATTCATGGCGCAATCGCATGGGCTCATGGTACCGAGATAATCCACTCCTTTGGAGGAAATGTTCTCGTTTACGGGCGCTCGATGATGAAACCACTGATGATGAAGGTGTTCAAGGATGCCTTGACCGAAGAAGGACTGAGCAGTGTGCAGTTGGCTATCTCCTGCTCATCTCACAATGGTGACACAGAGCATGTGGCAGCAGCACAATCTCTTCTTACGGAATCAGAATGGGGCCTGATGCAATGTCCTCTAGATGTGCCACTAATTCAGTTTGGTCGACAGGTCAGGCGGCCTCGTAGGTGGTTTCACACTTGCTCCGGCGAGCACGCTGCGATGCTCAAGGCTTTACGAAGAATGGGAATTAATAGGGCTGGCTACACCTTGCCGAGTTCACCTTGGTTCCCAATGTTCCTAGATGTCCTCAGAGATATGATGGGCAATCCGAATTGGGAACCACAGAGAGTAGCTAAGGACGGCTGTGGGCTGCCGACTGTTTCCAACACAGTAGATGAATTGGCAATTCTCTTTGCAGGTCTTGCCCGCGAGAAGGACGATGACTGGATTTGGAATTCGATGAATGAACACCCCGATCTGATTGGGGGATTCAATCGACTAGACTCAACATGTCTGAAGGCCGGCGAAGGAAAACTACTCGCTAAGGAAGGTGCCGATGGTCTACTCGGCCTCTCGGTCATTCACCCTGACTGGCCAAAGGGACTTGGTATCGTAATCAAGATAGCTCATGGATGGAATAGTCAAGCGACATGGTATGTTGCTAGAGCAGTACTTGGAGTCCTAGGAATTGAACTCAGAAATCCATATCCCCTGCATCGCCAAAAGGCCTTCATTGTGCCCAGAATTGTCCCCCCTCAGTATCTTGATGTCTTGGAGAGTGTTGTAACCTGGGACGAGTGGGATCCTGACCGAGATAGGTTCACGATGGACTGGAAGGAATATACTGAAGCAATGACTCGTTCCGACCCATTCTCCAATGAGGGCATGGAGGGTTCCTGATGGATCCTGAGAAATACGGTGATGTTGACGAGCCATTCGATTTATGCAATTACATCGGAGGCGAGTTTGTCTGCCATTCTGGCGATAAATGGATGAATGTTCTCGAACCTGCGACAGGCCGGAGGTTTGCACGAGTTCCATTGTCTACTGCAGAAGATGTGGATGCTGCAGTAGCAGTAGCTCGAGAGGCGCAGCCGGCATGGGGTGCATTGAGTATAGCTGAAAGAGCAGGATGGTTGGATCGTATTGCGGATGC
>CETB01004387.1_pt1 | contig 10243 bp, 8 predicted proteins | sample 356381 | NCBI WGS metagenome assembly CETB01 (sample SAMEA2622545, study PRJEB7988) | marine metagenome | biome: marine biome (ENVO:00000447); feature: deep chlorophyll maximum layer (ENVO:xxxxxxxx); material: "saline water (ENVO:00002010), including plankton (ENVO:xxxxxxxx)" | depth 155 m | reverse complement strand
ATTATCAAACCCATCAACACAAACTCCCCACGGAAGGTTAAACTGACCCTCTTCTGAACCAAACTGACCCCATTGCGAAATAAATTGACCGTCTTTAGAGTATTTTTGAACCCTATTGTTTCTTTGATCAACCACTACAATTTCATCTTTAGAGTTTATTGTAATTCCAGAGGGTCCATCAAATTGGCCTTCACCTGAACCTGACTCACCCCATTTAGTTAAGTATTCGCCAGTTTCAGAATACACATTCACTCTATTATTAAATTCATCGGTCACATGGATTCTTTGTGTCGAGTCGAATACCATATCTACAGCCAAAGCTAATTGACCTTCCCCAGAACCAAACCCGTATCCAAATTCATACAAATAATCTTCATCATAATTCATGACTCCAATTCTTATTGCTTTACGTCTAGCTACGTCACATCTATTCAATACGAAAATTTTTTGGTCCGGGCCAATAGTCAAACTGTGAGGGTTTTGAAAACCTCTTCCATTAAATCCATTATTTACAATTCCAATAGTTTTCAAATATGGAATTGACAGTTCTTTATGAATAGTCATTTTGTCTCCAATTAGGCTAACTGATATTCTCTAGTCGATGCTATCAATCCTAAAGTTTGAGCAACACATTTTGATCCCTTTGAATCAAAAGAACTAATGTCTAAGACGTTATTATCAGAAAACTCAGACACAAAATCTATCAAACTATCACGAGTATTGTCTCCTACTTGAATTGGACCAATTAAGTCTAAACACCCGTCTACTAAGTCTGGAACATTAATTTGTTCTGAGTATGTGCGTGAAAGACGGCTAATAATATCTCTGACTCCTGATTTTGTAGTGTCTCCAAATTCTTTAGCAGCATAATTAACTCGTTCAACTAAGGAACCGCTATCTATCCATTCAACACCCTCATGCCACCCTTCAACTGTAGGGGGAGCAAGAACACCTTGACCCATAAACATAGTTTGGAACCAAAGCTTGTCAACATCTAGATGGGGCTGTTGATAACTTCCAGCTAATCTTGCTGTACCAACCACAGATTCAACGGGACCTTTTACTCGTGAATACATACATTCTTCAGATTTAAAATAATCTGAATTAAACAAAGTTCGTAAAACAGCTTTAATTTCATATCCAGAATCGAAATAAGCATCCACCATTTCAGAAATTACCTGATCGTGAGATTCTGAATCAACATCATCTGAAGCAAAAAACTGGAACAATCTTGTCGCAACAAATTTTGCAGTTGCTTGTTGATCAACAATTATTTGAATAACATCCTCCCCATTAAAGTTGCCTTCATGTCCTAAAAATGTCTTCTTACCTTCATCGTGATCATCATTTCTATACTCGTAATGCCAAGCAATTCTGCCATAAGGCCAAATCGAGTCCTTACCGGCTCTCATTGCCATATATTCTGCGTTCTTGAGAGTCCAGCCAGTAAAAGCTCTAGCGCATTCTTTTACATCATCTTCAGTGTAATTACCTATTCCCATAGAAAAAAGTTCTAATAGTTCTCTTCCATAGTTTTCATTAATTGCATCTTTATGATTGTCGTTATTGTCTAACCAAATGATCATAGCCGGATCCTGAGAAAGTTTTATTAACAAATCTTTGAAATTACCCAAACCGTAAGACCTAAACATATCAATTTGGTTTAGCAGAGCTCTAGCTTGATTTAATTTTGCATAACCTGTCGCAAACAGGCCGTGCCAAAACAATGTCAATTTTTCCTCTAAGGGGTTATTAGTAGTAATCATTCTATACAACCAATATGCTCCAGCACCTGATAATTCTCTTAACTCAGATTGTTCTACGTGATATCTCCTAATCAAATCATCAGGCATATTTCCAGGGTCACCGGGAGAGAGTAAATCCTCAACAGTGTGTTCATAACCTTTGTCGAGAAATTTTTCTAATTCTGATCGTGTAGCAGAAAAACCAGCTCTTCTCATTAAATGAGCCATTAATCTTACATCTTGAGTACTCATCATTCCTCCTATGCTTTTACGAAGTCAAATTTTTCAAACTGTCCATTTACTATTGGTACGGAATCTAATCCAAACCAATCATCAATAATAGTGGAATAAGTAGATCGAAAGTCATTATTGAAATGCAAATCTCCTTCTAATTGATCTGCCTGTTTAATTGACGGATACTGACCATACATCCCACCTTTAATGTCACTACCTATGACAAATGCAACTCCTCCTGACCCGTGATCAGTACCAGAGCCATTATCTTTAATTCGTCTTCCAAATTCTGAAAAAATCATCACTATGACTTCTTCATCACGTCCATGTTCTTTTAAATCATCATAAAAATCCGCTACGGCACCTGAAACTTCATCCCATAATTTCGCATGGCTTATAATCTCACCAGAGTGAGTATCAAAGCTTCCATGCTGCGTATAAAAAACCCGTGTACCCAAATCAGCTAATAATACCTGTGCCATGCTTTTCATATTTTGAGCAACAGAATTGTTGGCATATTCAATCGTAGATGAATATTTAGCAGGAGCAGTCCTTAAAATATCAGCCCCTTTTAATGCATCCCTTCCTGTTTGGCCCAAATATTCCATTACTGAATCTTTACCCATACCTCCATACATATGAGTAAATGCTCGTAAGGCTAGACTTTTTTCTGCTTCATCTTGCATATCTGTAAAAAGCCCATATGTTTCTAAATTACCTACTGAAGCAACAGGAACACCTCTCACTCCTAATGCTCTAGGTAGTCCACGTCCAAAATTCACTCCAGTCAAAACATTTTCTGATTTTGGATCCAAATCTCTTATAACTCTACCCAACCATCCTTCAGAACCAATTTCATCAGGTAGGGCCGTATGCCAAATATCCATGGAACGAAAATGTGAACGATTTGGATTATCGTAGCCAATCCCATTTATTACTGCTACTTTTCCTTGATCATATAATGATTTAATGGGACTTAAGTGAGGATTGAATCCGTACATTTTATCAATTTGAAGAACATCACCTTGTTCTATTCGTACAGTTTTACGAAAATCATAATAATCATCATCCCCATATGGGACTACTGTATTGAGGTAGTCATTTCCTCCGGATAACTGAACTACAACTAATGATTTTTGTCGTTTTTCCATATCTTTCCTCAACTTTAAATTCAATGGTTGAAAATTTCCGCAATAATACTATTTAGTAGCTTCAAACTCAATACAAAGAACGGCAATTTGGCTTCAAAACTAATTCGTCATAAACTACACATATTAAATAGGGGATCAAATGAAATCATTTTTACAAAAAGCTAAAATAGGTAAAACAAATTTAGAAGTTACTCAAATAGGGATGGGAGGAGCACCTTTGGGAAGATCAACTGTATCAACCTCTTATGAAACTCTCGAAACTGCATTTAAAAAAGGTATCACTTACTTCGACACTGCTCCCCATTATGGGGCAGGGCAGAGTGAAAAATTCTACGGAAACTTCTTGTCTACTATAGATAGAGATTCATTTATATTATCAAGTAAAGTAGGAAGACTAATCCTGTCAGAAGAAGACGCTTCTAATTACAAATATACAGGACCTCTTACACCCACAATTAAAAACAATATAAAAGCTTCAAAATATCCCAATAATGTTGTATTTAATTTTTCAAGAGATGGGATTTTACGATCGATTGAAGAAAGCTTACAACGACTAAATTTAGACTATATAGACATCTTATTAATTCATGACCCTGATGATTATTATGAGCAAGCTCTAAACGAATCATACCCTGTATTAGCAGATCTCAAATCTCAAGGAATTATTAAAGCTATTGGAGCCGGAATGAACGAATGGGAAATGCTAGCAAAGTTTGCAGTTGAGGCAGACTTCGACTGTTTTTTGGTAGCAGGAAGATACACACTACTAGATCATTCAGCTATAAATACTCTAATGCCTATATGTAAAAAAAAGGACATCAGCCTCATAATGGGCGGCCCATATAATAGTGGAATCTTAGCATCAGATTTAACTTCAGAAACAACCTATTTTTACGAAAAATCTCCGAAGAATGTTGTTGAGAAGGCTAAAAAAATCAAAACAATTTGTGATCAATTCAATGTTCCTATGAAAGCCGCTGCTTTACAGTTTGGAATCAACCATCCCGTCGTAGCGACAACTGTTCCGGGACCAACTTCCCCAGAAGAGGTGTCAGAAAATATTGAAATGGCCAATTTTGAAATCCCATCAAATTTATGGAAGGCGCTGAAAACAGAAAAATTAATTGATGAAAATTGCCCCTAATTATTTTTGAAATAATTATTATCTAAAGCTCTCCATAAATACTTTGTAGCCAAACTCCTGTGTGGACGCCATTTTTCTGCAATATCAATTAAAACTTGATCATCTGTATCTTTAGGAAGTTGATACATTTTTTTAATTGCTGATTTTACTCCCGCATCTCCAATAGGAAATACATCAGGTTTGTTTAATTGAAACATCAAAAAAATATCAGCAGTCCATTTACCAACACCTTTTAAAGATTCTAATTTTGTTCGAGCATCTTCTTCAGAAATTTGATGCAATAGCTTAAAATCCAAATTTCCGTCTTCAACTTGTTCAGCAATTTGATAGATATATGAAGATTTACCGTATGACAAACCACAAGATTTAAGCTCTTCAATAGAAAAACTTAAAATGTTTTGAGCAGATATTATTTCATTGGGCATAAGAGAAAGTAATCTTGAATAAATAGCTTTAGCCCCTGAAGTACTAATCTGCTGCCCAACAATAGATCTTACTAGTGCAGGAAAATCATTTTTCCCTTCGTAATCTTCAACTTGAATTAAAGAAGGTTCTAAATTTTCTATCTTGGCGACATAATCAATTATGTCGCTCAATAGTTCATCTTGATTTCTTAAAAACTCTAAAGGATTCATTCCCATATTCTATTCTAGAAAAATCAAACAGTACATTTTTATAAAAATCATTTATTATTCCTACTAAACAAGGAAGGAGGCAATGATGCAAGCGGCAGTCTACAAAAGCAAACAAAATTTAGTAGTTGAAGAGATACCAACACCTGAACCTAAATCAGACGAAGTCCAAATTAAAATTTCACATAGTGCAATATGTGGCACTGACGTACATGTGTATCTATACGATATTGCTCCTCCTAATACAGTTTTAGGTCATGAATTTACTGGAGAAATTTCTAAAATAGGATCAGAAGTCACTACCTTCAAAGTTGGGGACAGAGTAATTGGCATGGGAGGAAATCCACCTCCAGGTCAAGAAGCTCCATTAAGAAGGCAGGAACAATATAACTACCGACTCGAAGGAATTACTAATTCAAGAACAAGAGGTTATGCTGAATATACTGTATTGAAAGAATGGGAACCATTAAAACTCCCAGACAATGTTTCAAATTTGGAAGGAGCCTTAGCCGAACCTTGTGCAATAGTTACTAGAGCAGTAAGGCTGTCAAACCAAAAATTAGGAGATACTGTTGCAATTTTAGGAGCTGGCCCAATAGGCCTTTTATGTTTACAGACTGCAAAAGCAGCTGGAGCTACAAAAGTAATTGTTTCTGAACCATCTCAAGCTCGAAGAGATATTGCCCTAGCCTTAGGAGCTGATGCTGTAGTTGATCCTACAATTCAAGATCCTGTTAAATCTATAATCGAATTAACTGACAATAATGGCCCTCACGTAGTTTATGAATGTGCTGCAGCAAAACCTACTCTCCAAGATGCTTTAAATATGGTGAGAAAAAAAGGAAATGTAATGCTAGTAGCGTTAGCTTGGGAAGAAATCCCATTATTACCAGTAGATTGGGCAGGAAAAGAAATTCATTTAAACACCACATTTGGCAGCGAACCATACGATTTCAAAGTAGCAGTAGATTTGATCGCTTCCAAAAAAGTTATATTGGATCCACTCTTGTCAGAAACTGACACAATTAAACTTGAAGATATAAAAGAAGCATTTGATTCATTAATAAAACCCTCAAATCAAATCCAAATGGTAATAAAATTTTAATTATTTGACTGAAAAAGGCACCTGTAGCTCTGAAGAGATATCAGTTAACCATTCAATTACTTCCGGATGATAAGGAATACCTTTTTCTAGTCTTTCAATTTCTTCTTCATATTCAGGTAATCCAGCATATGTTACTGAATCATGCCCAGGAGCTGGTTTTGAATTCGTTAAAGACACCATATATTCATCCATATCTTTCTTAAATTGATCAACATCCGTAAATGCATCAATTTTGTATGCCAAGAAATGATGGGAAGCTAATCCACCTCTACGATTTGCTCCAGCTCCACCAGATGAAAGAACACTAGATAAAATCTCAATCATTACAGCTAAGCTGTATCCTTTATGCGAGCCCACTTCTCTTGTACCACCTAACGGCAAAATAATATAATCATCTGGAACAGGCTTTTCTTCCATAATAGGGGTACCGTCAGATTCAGCAACCCATCCGGGTAAAGCATCCACCCCTAATCTTTTTGCCAATGCAATTTTATTACCTGCAACTGAGCTCATTGATGCATCAAAAATAAATGGAGGCTCATTCATAGTAGGAACTGCAATTGCTAAAGGATTCAATCCTACCAATTTCTCAGCTCCATTTGTTGGAGCTACAGTAACCCCTCCTGTTGTCATTGCTAGGCCAATCATATTATGTTCAAGTGCTAAAGCTGCATGATAACCAGCAGCACCAAAGTGAGAGCCGTTTGTTACAGACACAGAACCAATTCCATACTTTTCCGCTCTTTCAATAGCTACATTCATTGCTTCAGGACCAACTACTAACCCATGACCTTTATCGCTATCAATAGTACAAACTGCAGCAGCTTCACGAATTATTTCCCATTTTGGATTGGGATTGATTTCACCATTTTGGAACCATTCTACATACCTGCGCATCATGTTACTTATACCATGAGACTCAATTCCACGTAAATCAGCCCAAATCAAAACATCAGTCGCCTGAACTGCATCAGTGTCAGACATACCCATTTTTGTAAATATTCCTTCAATTGTACTGCGAACATGTTGCTGTTTTACTCTAACAGCAACATCTTCCGGAACATGAAATCTTTCTAACAATTTATTCTCCTTAATTCATGATAGCGATGGGAGTATAACATTTATTTAATAGGTTTTCGGGCAAAAACAATTAGAAATCCAGCCAGTAGATAAGCGCATACAGCAAAAAAGAAAACTGCGGAATACCCTGCAAAAGTTTTAAATAAAAATGTACCTGTCAGCGGCCCCAGCCCTAATCCTCCAACTTGAAAAGGCATCAAAACACCCGAAATAGTTCCAAAAGAATTTCTTCCATAATAATTAGCTATTAACATACCTCCTAACACCTCCAAACCTCCGATAAAAGCTCCCCAAATAGCTACAAACATAAACGCCAAAATACCACCATCAATCACTAGGAACACTGAAGTAACTAAAGCAGCAAGTGGAGTAGCGCAAATCAATACTGATCTAGGAGAAAACCTGTCACCTAACAATCCCCAAACAGGATTAAAAATTGCATCCATTACTATTGAACAACTCCAAGCAGTAGCTGCAAGCCTTAAAGACATCCCTGAATCATTTAAATATGGCACAAACTGAAAACCAACAACTCCCATGACCATCATAGTGAGAAATTGCGATATAGACAGTAACCAAAGTGCTCTTGTTTTAATAGCTTTATTAAAGTCCCAACTATATTCCTTATGAGTTATTTTTTGATCATTATTTTCATTACGAATTGATTTACCATCTGGTAACAATCCAATTGATTCGGGAGTTTTTCTTAAAAAGAAAAATAATGGAATAATGCTCAAAAAACCGTATAAAGAGAAAAATTTATATGCATTTCTCCAATTAGATCTTGTAGCTATCATAGATATTATCTGTATACTCAGCCCGCCAGACATTGGGCGAAAAGCTGATTGGATTCCCAAAGCAAGATTTCTTTTCTCATAAAAGAAATTAACAACAGCAGTTCTAGGTACAATTGAAATTAAAGCTGGAGTACCTATAGCTCTAGCTAGAATATAGAAAACAAAAAATTGAAATACACTAGTTGCTCCAGATAAAAAATAGAAGCAAACACCAATAAAAATACTAATCAACGGCATGATCAATCTTGGGCCATATTTATCTGCGAGACGGCCAAATAATGGGGTCAACAAAGCAGAACCAAAAGTTCCGATAGTGACAGCTGAAGACAAAGTATATCTATCCCACCCCGTGTCGTTCAAAATGTATCCTTGGATACCAGCCATAGTCACAGTAGAAGATGCATTAGATAAATATGTTCCCATGGCAGAAACACCTAATACAACCCATCCATAATAAAAAGGCGTTTTAGGAGTCCATTTCATAAGCTGAGTAAGTTTCTGCATCTCGAAATTCTATCAAAATTACCGTTGACAAAAAACAAGCAAACGGTTGTACTATGTTTCATGATTTTAAATTCATAAAAGGACATGATTTGTTTAAAAGACCCATCTTCTATGGATGGTGGATTGCGATTTCAGCATTAATTATTAATGCTATCCTTTCAGCCCCAACTCAAAGTGGGGCCGGGTTATGGGTATATGCACTAGAACAAGAATTTGGATGGAGTAGAACTCAATTAGCTACAGCATTTTCATTAGGCCAACTAGAAGGTAGTATTGCTTCACCATTAATTGGATATTTAATAGATAAAATCGGTGGAAAAAAAGTAGCACTAATAGGGACTTTTCTATCTACAATAGGTTTTATTTTTTTATTTCTAACCACCCCATTAGCTGATACAAGAGATGCTTGGTATGACCCAGGAATATTTTATATATCATATATTTTCATGATGTTTGGCAGTCAGATGGCAGGATGGATCCCCATGACAGTCATAATCAATAACTGGTTTGATAAAAACAGAAGTTTAGCCATGGGAATTGGAAGTATCGGCTTCACAGCAGGAACATTTGCTTTAGTGCCATTATTAGCCACAATCATCGTTCCTGAAAGATTAGGTTGGCAATCAACAGCCCTTCTTCTAACTTTCGTTTTTCCGGTATTAATGTTGTTTATTTGGATAGTATTAAAAGATTCCCCATCTGAAATAGGACTACTACCTGACGGGGCTAAAGAATCGACGCAAACAAAATCATCACATAAATCAGAATATGATTTCACTATCATCCAAGCTATGAAAGAAAAATCATTTTGGTTAATGTCTTTCGGACACGGAGCCTCTGCAATGATGACTTCACTGATGATGTTACATTTAATACTTGCATTAGTAGACCAGGGATTATCACTAGAATTATCATCTTTAATTTGGGGAAGTGCTATGGGCATTGGAGGATTATCTCAATTATTAGGTGGTGCATTAGGTGATAGGGTTGAAAAAAGGTATGCATTAGTTGTATTTGGGTGTATACAAGCTATCTCCGTAATTTTCGCTGCATACACCCAAACCATTATTACGGCGTTTTTATTTGCCATACTGTGGGGCATAGGATTTGGAGGAAGAGCACCTATCACTACAGCCTTAAGGGCAGAATATTTTGGACGAACTTCATTTGGAAAAATAATGGGAATTTCTGCATCTTTAATGATACTAATGACTGTAGTCACACCTCTTTATGCAGGATTAATGTACGACATAACACAATCATATAAAACATCATTCATTACTGTTGGTATAGCAGGGTTCTTAGGAACATTCTTTTTCTTATTTGCTACGAAACCTATACACCCATCATTAAAAGTTATTCCAAGGGAACAAAACCTTCAGGAAAAATAGCTCCTGACACATCTGTTTCTGTGAAGTATGCTCCATCAACTAGAGAATTCTGAAAATCCGTATTAATTAATTTTGAAGCTTGAAAATCAGCTCTGTATAAATTTGATCCAGAAAAATCTACATTAGTTAAATTGGCTCCCATTAAATTAGCTCTTCGCAAATCACAATTCGTAATCTTAGCACCTTCCAAATTAGCTCTCCTAAAATCTGCCCCGCGTAAAAATCCTTGATCGATCCTGCAATTCTTCATATTACAGTCCCTGAGATCAATTCTACTCATTTGGGCAGAATCAAATAATGAATCTATCAAATCTGATTCTCTAAAATTTACATCTGTTAGATTGCAATTATTTAAAGTTGCTCCAGGCAATTTTGCCGAAAATAAATTGGCATTACTTAAATCAATGCCAGAGAGATCTAATCCTGATAAATTTTCCGAATTTTTAATTTTTATTATTAA
>CETB01096374.1_pt1 | contig 10262 bp, 19 predicted proteins | sample 356381 | NCBI WGS metagenome assembly CETB01 (sample SAMEA2622545, study PRJEB7988) | marine metagenome | biome: marine biome (ENVO:00000447); feature: deep chlorophyll maximum layer (ENVO:xxxxxxxx); material: "saline water (ENVO:00002010), including plankton (ENVO:xxxxxxxx)" | depth 155 m | reverse complement strand
GACATTAAAATATCCTACAAATTATTTCGCCACCTAAATTATTTTTTATTGCTTCGCTGTCAGACATAACTCCTTTACTAGTTGATAAAATTGCTAGCCCTAAGCCACTATGCACTCTTGGAATGCTTGTAGCGCTTGAATAAACTCTTCTCCCTGGTTTTGAGACTCTCTTGATTTCCCTAATAACAGGTCTTCCTTCATAATATTTGAGGTCGACTAAGATAGATTTTTTATTGTCTTTATCTTTGTCGACAATAAAATTTATAATATAACCCTCTTTCTTAAGTACATCTAAAATTTTTGACCTAAAATTTGAAAAAGGTATAGAAATTTTATTCAAAGACCTCATTTGTCCATTTCTTATTCTGGTTAACATATCTCCAATTGGATCTACAAAAGTCATATTTTCTCCTTTACCAGCTAGACTTGGTCATTCCAGGAATTTTTCCTGATGATGCCATTTCTCTTAGAGCTATTCTTGAAATTTTAAGTTTTCTATAAACCCCATGTGGTCTACCTGTTATTTCACATCTATTTCTAATTCTAATTTTTGATGAGTTTTTTGGTAGCTTCGAAAGTTTTAACTGAGCTGCAAATCTCTCATTTAAAGGAAGTTTTTTATTTTTTATTATTGCTTTAAGTTTTTTTCTTTTTTTTTCAAAACGTTTTGACATTTTTATTCTTTTTAGATTTCTTTGTACTGCACTGGTTTTAGCCATTTTTTTCTTTCTCCTGATTTGTAGGTATAGTTTTAATTTTCTTTTTTTTCTTTTCGGCGGTTTTAAAAATAGGAAAATTAAATTCTTTTAAAAGAGTTACTGTATCATTCTTCGATTGACCTGATGTAACAATAGTAATATCCAAACCTCTAATCCTATCAACTTTATCAAAATTTATTTCTGGAAATATTATGTGCTCTTTGATGCCAAAACTAAAATTTCCAAATTTATCACAACTGCTATCTTTTAATCCCTTGAAATCTTTGATTCTTGGTAAAGCAATATTAACTAAACGATCAACAAACTCATACATTCTGTCATTTCTTAAAGTAACTTTTAGACCGGCGTTAGAACCTTTTCTCGATTTAAAATTTGAAATTGATTTCTTAAATTTAGTTACAAGTGGATATTGACCACTGATTGAGGAAATATCTTTTATGCATGTTTCGATGATCTTTTTATCTAAGGCATCTGCTCCAAGACCCATATTAATAACAATTTTTGTTATTTTTGGCACGGAATGCAAATTTTTAAGACTTAACTTGGTCATTAAGTTTTTAATAATTTCATTATTATATTTTTCTCTTAATCTAGGTTTCATTTTTTACTCTTTTTTTTAATATCATCTAATTTTTTTAAATTAGATAAATTAATAAATCCCTCTATATTTATTATTCCGCCTTTGTTTTCTTTCGTTGCTTTTTTATGTTTTTTTACCATATTAACTTCTTTAACTTTTGCCAGATTACGAACTCTATTAATTTCAATAATTTCACCGGTTTTTCCTTTATCCTTTCCAACTGTTACTTTTACCTTTTCTCCTTTTTTTAAAAACATTATTAGATTACCTCCGGTGCTAAAGAAATAATTTTTGTTTGTCCTCTAGATCTTAATTCTCTTGTCACAGGTCCAAAAATTCTTGTTCCAATTGGCTCACCTTTTTCATCAGTTAAAACCACTGAATTAGTATCAAATTGAACCTTTGACCCATCTTTTCTAAAAATTTCTTTTTTTGTTCTTACAACAACTGCTTTATGAACTGATCCTTTTTTCACTTTGCCCTTTGGCAAAGCATCTTTGACACTCACCACAATTAGGTCTCCAACAGAAGCATATCGTCTTTTAGATCCCCCTAAAACTTTGATGCATTCAACTCTTTTTGCTCCAGTATTATCTGCAACCATTAATTCTGTTTGTACTTGTATCATTTTTCAATTACCTGCCATGTTTTTAATTTAGATATTGGTTTGCTCTCAATTATTTTTACAATATCACCTTCTTTAAACTTATTTTTTTCATCATGAGCGTGATATTTTTTTGATCTTGATATAGTTTTTCCGTAAAAAGGATGTTGAAATCTTCTTTTAACCTCTACTACAACAGTTTTGTTACCTTTGCTACTGACTACTTTTCCTTGTAAAACTCTTTTTGTCATTTTTTATTTCCTATTAAACTATAAAGTCTTGCAATATTTTTTTTAATTAAAGAATATTCAGCAACATTTTGTAGTTGCCCATTAATTTTCTTAAACCTCATATTGAGCAAATCCCTTTTTAATTTTGAAATTTCTCTAACTGATTGATCTTTGCTCAACTTTTTAATATCCTTTTTTTTCATATTTACCTTTTAATAAACTTTGTTTTTATTGGAAGTTTAGCAGAAGCTTTATATAATGCTTCTCTGGCGACCTCTTCCGAAACTCCATCAACCTCAAATAATATTCTGCCAGGTTTTACACGGCATGCCCAAAATTCAGGTGAACCTTTTCCTTTTCCCATTCTAACTTCTGTTGGTTTTTTTGATACTGGAATATTTGGAAAAACTCTAGACCAAACTTTACCAGTTCTTTGCATATGTCTGGTCAATGCAACTCTTGCTGCTTCTATTTGTTTTCCAATAACTCTTTCGGGCTGCATAGCCTTTAGACCAAAAGATCCGTAATTTAAAGTTGCAACTCTAGAAGCTTTACCATGAATTCTTCCTTTATGAGCTTTTCGGTATTTACTTCTTGTTGGCTGTAGCATTTTTTACCCTTTCAGCTTTTTCTTTTTCAACATCTTTTAAAAATATTTCCCCTTTATATATCCAAACTTTTACCCCGATCATTCCATATGTTGTTAACGCTTCTGCCTCAGCATAATCTAAATTTGCTCTTAAAGTATGCAATGGAATACTTCCTTCCCTGAGCCATTCACTTCTAGCAATATCATTTCCCGCAAGTCTTCCGCTTACACAAACCTTAATTCCTTTGGCTCCTAAACGCATAGTGCCTTGCATAGCTCTTTTCATTGCTCTTCTATAGGCAACCCTTTTTACTAATTGTTGAGCAATATTTTCTGCAACTAAGTAAGCGTTTAACTCCGGTTTTTTGATTTCTTTAATATTTACTGAAACTTCACTGCTGGTAATTTTTGATAATTTTTTTTTTATTTTCTCTATGTCAGAACCTTTTTTTCCAATAACAAATCCAGGTCTTGAGGTATGAATTGAAACAGTGCATTTCTTAGATGATCTTTCAATTACAATTTCTGACACTCCTGAATTTGTAATGTTTTTTCTTATATATTCTCTAATTTTATGGTCCTCTATTAAAAACTTTCCATATTCTGCTTTTTTTGCAAACCATATTGAGTCCCAACCTCTATTAACACCCAACCTAAAACCAACCGGATTTACTTTTTGTCCCATTATTTTTTATCCTCTTTATTTTTTTTTTCTTCTAAAATTACAGTTACTCTACTAAAGGGCTTTTTTATTGGAGCTGCTCTACCTTTTGCCCTTGGTCTAAATCTCTTCATTACAATAGATTTTCCAACGTATGCTTCTTTGATATATAAATTATCAATATCATACTGATAGTTATTTTCTGCATTAGAAATAGCAGACTGTACTGTTTTTTTTATATCTATAGCAACTTTTTTTCTAGTAAATTCAAGATCTCGTATTGCAACATCAACTTTCTTACCTTTGATAAAATTTAATATTAGATTAGCTTTTCTTGCACCTGATCTAACATTCTTATTTATAGCTTTTACTAAATTACTTTTTTCCATCATCTTTTCCTTTTGGTGTACTACTTGCTGGAGCTTTAGGAGCTGCACCAGGTGCTGCAACAGCTGCTTTCGGTGCGGAGGCTGCTGAAGGTGTCTTAGCAGTACCACCTTCTGCTGCAGCTTTCTTGTCAGCAGGTGTATGACCTGCAAATTTTCTTGTAGGTGAAAATTCTCCAAGTTTATGACCGACCATTTCTTCTGAGATTGTAATTGGAATGAAGGTTCTTCCATTGTGTATTAAAAAACTATGTCCAACAAACTCAGGTATAATTGTAGAATTTCTTGACCATGTTTTAATTGGCTGTTTTTTTCCCCCATCTTTAAGTTTATCGACTTTTTTTAATAAACTCGGGTGTACAAATGGACCTTTCCAAATACCTCTGGTCATGATTTATTCCTTTTTTTTCTTCTTGATATTATAAATTGATCACTTCTTTTTGGTTTCCGCGTTTTTAATCCTTTGGCTGATTGACCCCACGGTGAAACTGGATTTCTTCCACCAGAAGTTTTTCCTTCTCCTCCTCCATGAGGGTGATCAACAGGATTTTTTGCAACTCCTCTGACTATCGGCCTTTTTCCTTTCCATCTATTTCTACCTGCTTTACCAATTTGAATATTTTTTTGATCTGAATTTGATACTGATCCAATTGTTGCTCTACAGTCTGATCTAATTTTTCTACTTTCGCCAGATGATAACTTGAGAATTGCATATTCATCATCAAAGCCTGACAATATAACAGAAGCACCAGCAGATCTTGCAAGTTTTCCGCCCGATCCTTTCACTAATTCAACGTTGTGGATTTGGGTTCCTGGCGGGATATCTTTTAAAGGCATACAGTTCCCTATCTTAATTTCTTTTTCAGTACCTGAAACTACACTATCACCCACTTTAATACTCTCGGGACAAATAATATAATTTTTTGTTTTATCTTCGTAATTTATTAATGCAATATAAGAAGTCCTATTAGGATCGTATTCAATTCTCTCAACTTTTCCAACAACATCAATTTTATTCCTTAAAAAATCAATTATTCTATATCTTTTTTTATGGCCGGATCCTTTAGCTCTTGATGTAATTCTTCCAAGATTATTTCTGCCTCCTGATGAATTTTTACCTTTGGTTAAGGATTTGATTGGAGGTCCTTTCCACAAATTTTTTCTATCAACTAGAATAGTTGTTCTAGTTGATTTCGTATATGGTTTAAATGTCTTTAAACTCACTATTATGCTCCAGTTCCAAGATCAATACTTTGACCTTTTTTTAAAGTTACTACTGCTTTTTTAAATCCTTTTTTTGTACCATATTTTCCTCTAACAATTTTAATCTTAGATTTCTTGTTCAAAGTATTTACTTTAACTACTGAAACTTTAAAAATTTTTTCAATATTTTTTTTTATTGATTTCTTGGAAGCATTTTCATGAACTTTAAAAATTATTTTATTTTGTTCTGATAAACCTGTGGCTTTTTCTGTTACTACAGGTGATTTTATACTATCCAAATAATTAATTTTTTTCATTTTTAAACCTCTGTTCTAAATTTTTTATAGATGTTTTTGTCATAAGAACATTTTTATACTTAAATAAATCATATACATTTGCGCCCTCATCCAAAATTAGTTTTACATCAGGTATATTTCTTACTGATTTAAAAATATTCTTCTGTGTTTCTTTGTCAGATATAATTAAAACATTTTTTAGGTTATTTTTTATTAGAAAGTTATTGAATATTTTGGTTTTAATTATTTGTTTTTTTACATCCTCAAATATATGAAGTTCTTTATTAAAATTCTTTTTTGAAATACTCTGTGCTAAAGCAATTTTACGAATTTTTTTATTTATACTTTTAGTTTTATAGTTATTTCCTTTTGGTCCATGAGCAATACCACCTCCAACAAACAAAGGTGCTTTTCTACTTGCGTGTCTTGCACCTCCTGTTCCTTTTTGAGCATAAATCTTTCTTGTAGAACCAACAACTTCGTTTCTCTGTTTAGTTTTCGCAACCCGTTTTTTATTTTTGTTTAATTGCCAGTCAATAACATACTTCAAAAGTCTATTATTCACCTTTAGTCCAACTAGATTATCAGATATCTTAAGACCTTGTGATTTGCTAGCACCATCAATATTTAAAACTTTTAAAGTCATAATTTATTTCTTTTTTTCCACTTTTTGGGTTGTTTTATTTTCATTTGTTTTTGTGGTATTTTTTTTAGCTTCGGGAATTTTTTTTGTATCTTTTTTCGAAGTTTCTTTGCTTTCTTGAGCATATTTTTCAATTGATGTTTTTCTATTAATTGATTTTGTTGATTTTCTTAAAAAAATAATTGAGTTTTTAGAACCAGGTATTGAACCTTTTATATAAATCAAATCATTTTCTAAATCCGATTTTACGACTTCAAGATTCAGGATTGTTCTGTATTTTCCGCCCATATGGCCAGCCATTTTCTTCCCTTTAAATACTTTACCTGGATCCTGTCTTTGACCTGTTGACCCGTGTGACCTATGTGATACTGAAACTCCATGTGTAGCTCTCAAGCCTGCAAAATTATATTTTTTCATAACTCCTGCAAATCCTTTTCCAATAGTTTTTGACCTAATGTCGATAAATTTAACATCTTTAAATGTCTCAAGGCCTATTTCATTACCTGTTTTGAAGTCCTCTGTTTTTTCAACTCTATATTCCTTTATTATCTTTTTTGGTTCAGTGTTTTTCTTTGCGAAAAAACCTTTCATTTGATTTGTAAGTTTAGAATTCTTGATTTTAAAAAAACCCAATTTAACTGCGGAATACCCATTTTTTTCCTTGTTATATACATCTATAACTCTTCCTTTTTCAACCTTTACTACTGTTACAGGAATAGATATCCCTGAGTCATAAAACTCTCTTGTCATTCCAATTTTTTTTCCTACTAATCCTACTGTCATAATCAAATCTTTATTTCAATATTTACACCAGATGCTAGATCAAGTTTCATTAGAGCTTCTACTGTCTGTGGTGTCGGTTCAAGTATATCTATTAATCTTTTGTGTGTTCTTGTTTCAAATTGCTCCCTACTTTTTTTATCTATATGCGGCGATCTTAGAACGGTAAATCTTTCAATTTTTGTAGGCAAAGGGATAGGCCCTCTCACCTGTGCTCCTGTTCTCTTCGCTGTATTAACTATTTCCTCAGTGGACATATCAAGGATTTTGTTATCGTAAGCTTTAAGATGTATTCTAATGTTTTGTTTGTCCATTTTTTTATGCCATTTTTTTTGTTACTTCATCTTGAACATTTTGAGGTACTTTTGCATAATGATCAAAAAACATAGAGTATTGCGCTCTTCCCTGCGACATTGATCTTAAATTATTTATATAACCAAACATATTTGCAAGTGGAACCATTGCACTTATAACGGTTGCATTACCTCTTTTGTCAGTTGTTGAAACTTGGCCTCTCCTACTATTAAGATCTCCGATAACATCTCCCATATAATCTTCAGGGGTTATAACTTCTACTCTCATCACAGGTTCTAAAAGTTTTAGACCTGCCTTAGAACAAGCCTCTTTAAAACAATATCTTGATGCAATTTCAAATGCTAATACACTTGAGTCCACATCGTGATGTAAACCGTCTACTATAGTAACTTTGTAGTCAATTAATGGAAAACCAGCCAAGATACCATTGTCAGCAACACTCTCCACACCTTTTTCTACGCCAGGTATGAATTCTTTAGGAATTGACCCGCCTTTGATTTTGTTTTCAATCTCTCGTCCCTTTCCAGGCTCTAAAGGTTCTACTTGTAATTCAACCTTCGCAAATTGTCCTGCTCCACCACTTTGTTTTTTATGAATATATACATTTGATATTGGTTTAAGGATTGTTTCTCTATATGCTACTTGAGGTGCTCCAATATTAGCTTCGACTTTAAACTCTCTCTTCATTCTATCAACTATAATATCAAGATGTAATTCTCCCATTCCTTTAATAATGGTTTGTCCAGACTCTTCGTCTGAGGTAACTCTAAAAGATGGGTCTTCTTTTGCCAATCGACCCAAAGCTTCTCCCATTTTTTCTTGATCACCTTTTGTTTTAGGTTCGACAGCAATTTCAATAACTGGATCTGGAAATTCCATTGGCTCTAATACCACTGGATTATCTTCGTCAGACAACGTGTGACCAGTAATAGTGTACTTAAGTCCTGCTAATGCAACAATATCCCCGGTGTTTGCCTCTTTTACATCTTCTCGGCTATTTGCGTGCATTAACAACATTCTTCCTACTCTTTCTTCTTTATCTCTTGATGTATTGTAAATTCCGGTCCCAGACTTTAAAGTTCCAGAGTAAATTCTTATAAAAGTTAATGAACCAACAAAAGGATCATTTGCAACTTTAAATGCTAAAGCCGAAAAAGGTTCTTTGTCGTCAAATTTTCTTTCTACCTCATCTTTAGAATTTGGTTTAGTACCTTTTATTGAATTAAGATCTTTTGGACTTGGAAGAAAGTCAACAACAGCATCAAGTAAAGGTTGAACTCCTTTGTTTTTGAAGGCTGATCCTGTTAAAACAGGCACAAAATCAAATTTTAAACATCCTTTTCTTACGCAAGAAATAATATCTTTTTCTGATATTTCTTTGCCATTTAAATAATCATCCATTAATTTTTCATCCTGTTCTACTGCCGTTTCAATTAATTCTTTTCGATATTTTTCAGCTTGATCTTTTAAATCTGATGGTATTTCGGTATATTCAAATTCTGCACCAAGTTTTTCATCCTTCCACAAAACTGCTTTCATTTTCACTAAATCTATTACACCTTTTAGAGAAGCTTCCATACCAACTGGTATTTGCATAACAAGAGGTTTTGCTCCTAATCTATCTTTAATCATTTCAACACAATTAAAAAAGTCAGCGCCAGTTCTATCTAACTTATTTACAAAGCATATCCTTGGAACTTTATACTTATCTGCCTGTCTCCAAACAGTTTCTGATTGTGGTTCAACACCAGCAACACCATCAAAAACAGCGACCGCTCCATCTAAAACTTTTAATGACCTTTCAACCTCAATGGTAAAATCTACGTGACCTGGTGTATCAATGATATTAATTCTGTGTTCTCTCCAAAAACAAGTGGTGGCGGCTGATGTTATTGTAATTCCTCTTTCTTGTTCTTGCTCCATCCAATCCATTGTTGCTGCACCATCATGTACTTCGCCAATTTTATGACTTTTACCTGTATAATATAAAATCCTCTCAGTTGTTGTTGTTTTACCAGCATCGATGTGTGCCATGATGCCGATATTTCTATATTTCTCTAATGTATGAGTTCTAGCCATTTTTTTTTACCATCTAAAGTGAGCAAAAGCTTTGTTGGACTCTGCCATTTTGTGAGTATCCTCTCTCTTTTTAACCGCGGAACCTTTATTTTGTGAAGCATCCATTAGTTCGAAAAAAAGTTTTTCTGACATAGTCTTATTCTTTCTTTTTCTAGATGCATCTAAAATCCATCTTAATGCTAATGCTTGTGATCTGTTTGACTTTACCTCTACTGGAACTTGATATGTTGCACCACCAACTCTTCTTGATCTGACTTCAAGATTTGGTCTAACGTTTTCTATTGCTGAATTAAACACTTTTAAAGGATCTTGGTTTTTATTTTTCATTTTATCTAATGCTGAATATAAAATCTTCTCTGCTATTGCTCGCTTTCCATCGTACATGATTGAATTTATAAATTTAGAAATAACTTGAGATCCGTATTTTGGGTCAGAGTAACTTTTTCTTTTTGGTGCTTTTCTTTTTCTTGACATAATAATTATTTCGGTTTTTTAGCTCCATATAAAGATCGTCTTTTTTTTCGAGCTGTTACACCTTGTGCATCTAAATTTCCTCGCAAAATATGATATCTTACACCTGGCAAATCTTTTACTCGACCCCCTCTAATTAAAACTACAGAGTGTTCTTGTAGATTGTGGCCCTCTCCTGGAATATATGCGGTAACTTCAAAGCCGTTTGATAATCTAACTCTAGCAACTTTTCTTAATGCTGAATTTGGTTTTTTTGGAGTAGTGGTATAAACTTTTATACACACACCTCTTTTAATTGGCTGTTTTTCGAGTGCAGGAACCTTATTCCTTGTTAAAGGTTTTACACGTGGTTTTCTCAACAACTGGTTAATCGTCGGCATAATTTTTAAAAATTTTGTAATTTTGACAAAGTATAAAAGTCAGTTATGGAAAGACTTTAAATTTTTTAGTTACGGTTTAAGGTCAAAATAACCTTACTTTTAACTATCAAAATTGCGCTAAACTAACATTGAAAGGTAAAAAGTCAACCTATAATGGTTACTAAAAACCTAGACAATTTAAGTATTTTATTAAGATTTAGTTTCAGTTTGAGGAGTTTCAGTCTTCTGGGTCTCTAGCTGTTGTTTTTCTAATTCAGCTATTCTTAAATTATCTTCCTCTTTAGCTTTTTTATTTAATTTATTCTTAGTATAGCCAGTCCCAGCTG
>CETB01044495.1_pt1 | contig 10269 bp, 10 predicted proteins | sample 356381 | NCBI WGS metagenome assembly CETB01 (sample SAMEA2622545, study PRJEB7988) | marine metagenome | biome: marine biome (ENVO:00000447); feature: deep chlorophyll maximum layer (ENVO:xxxxxxxx); material: "saline water (ENVO:00002010), including plankton (ENVO:xxxxxxxx)" | depth 155 m | reverse complement strand
GTCTCAAAGAATTTGCACGCAAAGTGGCTTATGCAAATCATGAACCGCAACTTAGGCAGTCGTCTGGAGTATCTAGAGAACATGCAATTGCTTCCATAGTAGTCGCTTCTGCACGGTTTGCTAGGCCTTCAACAGTTTCATCTTCTGCTTTCTTCTGTTCTACAGTGAATTGGATAGCGTCAGCTGCTGCCTTAGTTCTCAAGTAGTACATTCCAGTCTTCAATCCCTTTCTCCAACCATAGAAGTGCATGGAAGTAACCTTCGCAGGGTTTGCATCGATCATGTGAATGTTCAGTGATTGGCTTTGGTCAATGTATGCTCCACGGTCAGCAGCCATATCGATGACATGCTTTTGCTTGATTTCCCAAGTAGTCTTGTACAATTCCTTCAAATCTTCAGGAATTGCTTCGATTGCTTGGACACTGCCTTTGTGACGAAGGATTTCATCCTTCATATCTGAAGACCAAAGTCCTCTCTCGATTAGGTCGTTGACCAGGTGCTTGTTCAGTACAATAAATTCACCAGATAATGTTCTTCGAACGTATAGATTGGAGGTGAATGCTTCAAAACATTCGTTGTTTCCTAGAATTTGGCTAGTTGAAGCTGTTGGCATTGGAGCAACCATCAGAGAGTTACGCATGCCGTGTTCCATAATCTGAGCCTTGAGAGTATCCCAATCCCAGCGTCCAGAATGTTCTGTAACTCCCCAAAGGTCTGGTTGTAGAATTCCTTGGCTAGCAGGAGAACCTTCGAATGTTGAGTATGGTCCTTGTTCCTTAGAAGCATCCATACTGGCTGAACATGAAGCGAAGTAAATTGTCTCGAAAATCTCTCGGTTTAGTTGGTGCGCTTGCTCAGACTCGAATGGCATCTTTAGCATAGCAAATGTGTCTGCGAGTCCTTGTACACCAAGTCCAATAGGTCTGTGACGCATATTAGAATTCTCAGCTTCTTTTACAGGATAGAAATTTACATCGATTACTCGGTTTAAGTTCCCTGTGGCGTGATAAGTAACATCGAACAATTTCTGGTGGTCAAATGTTCCATTGGTTGTATTTACAAACCTTGGTAATGCAATAGATGCTAAGTTACACACTGCAACTTCATCAGGTGCTGTGTATTCAATGATTTCAGTACATAGATTTGAAGACCTAATTGTCCCCAAATTCTTCTGGTTAGATTTCTCATTGCATGCATCCTTGTAAAGCATGTAAGGAGTGCCTGTTTCGATCTGCGCTTGTGTAATTGCATCCCAAAGTTCACGAGCTTTTACAGTTCTACGAGCACGGCCTTCTGATTCGTACTTTGCATACAATGCACGGAATTCATCTCCATATGAATCGTGAAGGTCCTGGCATTCGTTCGGGCAGAAAAGAGACCATTCAGCATTTGCTTCAACTCTCTCCATGAACAAATCTGGTGTCCAAAGAGCATAGAACAAGTCTCGAGCCCTCATCTCTTCTTTGCCGTGATTCTTTCTCAAATCTAGGAATTCGAAGATATCGGGGTGCCATGGTTCGAGGTAAATTGCAATACTTCCTTTACGCTTGCCGCCACCCTGGTCGACATATCTTGCTGTGTCGTTGAATACTCTAAGCATAGGGACTAAACCATTTGAATGACCATTTGTTCCTTTGATGTAAGAACCCTTAGATCTGATCTGATGGATTGAAAGACCAATGCCACCGGCAGATTTTGAAATTCTTGCACACTGTTTCAAGGTGTCATAAATCCCATCAAGAGAATCCTCAATCATTGTTAGTAAGAAACAGGAGGACATTTGTGGAGTGGGAGTTCCTGAGTTAAACAAAGTAGGTGTTGCGTGAGTAAACCATCCCTCACTCATCAAATCATAAGTCTCCAATGCTTTCTCGATGTTTCCATGATGAATGCCGACTGAAACACGCATAAGCATGTGCTGAGGTCTCTCAGCAACAAGACCATCCAATCGCAGCAAATAAGAGCGCTCTAATGTCTTGAAACCGAAGTAATCGTAATTGTGATCTCGGTCGTAGTCAATGTGAGCATTTAGTACGTCCTTGTTTTCCATTATGATGTCAAACACTTCTTCAGAAATTAGTGGAGCATGCTTATTGGATTCAGGATCTATGTAATTTCTCAAGTCAGAAACTACATCGCTGAAGACATCCTTGGTAGAACGGTGCAAATTATCGACACAAATCCTAGCTGCAAGTTTAGAGTAATCTGGGTGTTGTGCGGCTAGAGATGCTGCTGTTTCAGCTGCTAGTTCATCAAGTTCTGAAGTAGTAACTCCGTCATATAATCCTTCGATTACTAACTTAGTAACTAGTCCTGGATCAACCCAGTCTTGATTCAGTCCTTCAGAGAGTTTTGTTAACTTCTCTTGGATTGCGTCAAACCTGACATCTTCCTTTTGTCCATTCCTTTTTACTACTTGTAGACCCATAATTTCTGTCCCCCCGATTTATTTCCTTGTGAGCGTGCAGCATCCGTGGTCGGACGCGTACGGTTTAGAAGTCTTCCTCCATTGAGAAGCGTTGTTGTACCGCTCCGATACTCGATGAACCCATTACGCCAGCCTTTTGATACTCGCCAACTCTCTTTTCGAAGAAATTGGTTTTTCCTTGCATAGAAATCATTTCCATCCAAGGGAATGGATTATCAGCATTGTATATTTTTGGAACACCAAATGCTACCAATAATCTGTCTGCTACGAATTTAATGTATTCTTTCATCAAATCAGCATTCATACCGATTAGAGAAACTGGAAGTGCACTGGTGACGAATTCGATTTCGATTTCAACAGCTTCTGTAATGATTTGTGTTATCTTCATAGCGCCTGCCCCTCGTAACAACTGAGAGTGTAATAGGCATGCAAAATCACAGTGAAGACCTTCGTCTCTACTTATCAATTCGTTAGAGAATGTTAGTCCTGGCATCAACCCGCGCTTCTTCAACCAGAAGATAGCACAAAATGAACCTGAGAAAAATATTCCTTCGACTGCAGCAAATGCAACCAACCTCTCAGCGAATGATGCGCGCTTTTGATCGAGCCATCGAAGTGCCCACTTTCCTTTCTTAGCCACCGAAGGTACTGTTTCAAGTGCCTTGAATAGGTGATCTTTCTCATTAGGATCCTTAATGTAAGTGTCAATCAAAAGCGAATATGTCTCTGCATGAATGTTCTCCATCATAATCTGAAAACCATAGAAAGTACGTGCTTCTGCCCATTGAACTTCATTTGCGAAATTTACAACTAGGTTTTCATTAACAATACCATCCGATGCTGCGAAAAATGCCAGTACATGCTTCAAGAAGTGCTTCTCGTCTTCAGAGAGTGTGGCCCAATCTTTAGCATCCTCTGCCAAATCAATTTCCTCTGCAGTCCAGAAAGAAGCAGCGTGCATTTTGTACATCTCCCATACTTCTGTGTGTTCTATAGGGAATAGAACAAATCGGTCGAGGGTTTCTTTTAGCATCGGTTCAACGAATTCAGATGAAAGGTCTAGGTCAAAGCCGTCTTGATTATGTGATTCTGGTTGCATCTTGTGTCCCTCCCAACTTTCTATCGCGGTGGATTTTGTTGGCCGTACAAGCGAGCCTATAAAGTTGGGGAATCAACTCCCCATTATTTTGTCAATTTGACAAGGCTACTATTCGGGTCAACCCTTGTACTTGAATGTCGGAAGTTTATCATCTCTATCATTTGTTTATCACCACCATAGAACTCTCTGCATATAATCTAAAAGTTACCAAAGCCCTTGAGAGCCTCCAGCGATTGGGGTGCTACATGCGAGAAAGCGTCGAAGTGTTATTCGCTAAACTTGACCCTGAAGCATCCGAGCCAACACAGGGAAGTAAATCCGCTGCAGGTTGGGATTTGAGAGCCCTTGAGGAAACCACCGTTACAAAAGGAGTATCCACCAAAATAAGAACGGGATTGGCAGTGGCAATCCCTGATGGCTGGGAAGGCCAAATTCGTTCTCGCTCATCACTGGGAGCTAAAGGAATGATAATGCCAAATGGAGTTGGTACAATTGATTCTGATTACAGGGGCGAACTGATGGTTCTTGCAACATGGATTGGTGAAGGCGATGAAATAACCTTAGCCAAGGGAGAAAGAGTTGCACAGATGCTGATTGCGCCTGTTCCCGTTACAATTTACAGAGAAGTTAGCATCGAAGAATTATCCTCAACTGATCGAGGAGAAGGCGGATTTGGAAGCAGCGGTCGGTTCTGAGGTGTACTAATGCGTAAATTTGTAATCAATGACATCGGTAAAATAAGCCATGCTGATGCTAATGAACTAATGCGAATTATGCAGTCAAAAAGAATCGAGGACGAGATTATTGACACACTTATCGTGTGCGAACATGATGAAATTGTAACCGTCGGCCCCAGGGCACGTAATGATGGCATTATGCCTCCTGAAGATTATACAACCGCAGCAGTAGACAGAGGAGGAGGGCTTACTTGGCACGGACCTGGACAGATTGTCATCTACCCCATTTTCAAATGGGATTTAGATGGAGAATCTAATGTCAAAGCCATAATTTCAATTCTAGAAGAATGGGTGATCAATGCACTATCAGAACATCAAATTAGTGCAAGCAGAAATGAGAGAATGCAAGGCGTATGGATTGGAGGTAACAAAATATGCTCCATTGGACTTTCCTTCTTGCGATGGACCAGTAGGCATGGCCTTACTATCAATTACAATACCCCTGCTGGAAGAGTAGAGATGGTAAGCGGATGTGGTTTGGGACAGGACACGACTACGAGTTTATCCGCCTTAGGCTACAGTTTATCTAGAGAGCAAATTCTGAAATCACTGAAAAACAATGTTTCTGCATTATCAAGAGAAATTTCTGATGAATGAATCATTCATTAATCTCCAGTTCAGCGAATCTTAGTAGTTTAGCATCCAAATCAGGGCCGGCATAGACGGGTTGGAACTGACCGATAGAATGGGAAAGAGTATGTTCGCCAGTATTATCAGGATTTATATTCGATTTTAGATTTCAATATATAGCCTAAGTAGTTTGCTCTATAGAGGAAAAGCCTTCCACTGCTTTTGTGAATATATTGCAAAACGTTCTGCATACAGCCACGGACATAACTTGATACATGATTCCATACGAGTGATGCCTGATGGGCGAGATTGTATTGGTGATCTCTGGTGCTTCGGGCGCAATCTATGGAGTGCGTCTAGCAGAGATTCTAGGTAGTGATGCAAGAATAGTTGTCACCGAATCTGGAAGGCTAACCATGGCGCATGAATGCGAGGGATTGACTCCAGAGCAACTTGTGGAAAAAACCGGAGCAATTCTAGAAAACAATGACGACATTGCTGCTAAATCCGCATCTGGCTCTGCAGCGATTGACGCTGTTGTTATTTGCCCATGCAGTGGAACCACACTCGGGAAACTAGCAGCAGGTATCGGTGATAATCTAGCAACTCGCTCAGCCATTGTAGCCATGAAAGAAAGGAGGAACTTGATTATCGTTCCAAGAGAAGCTCCTTATGCTACTGTTCACTTAGAAAATATGGCCAAATTATCAGGATGGGGAGTGACCGTTATTCCCGCATCTCCTGGTTTCTACAATCTACCTCAAAGCATGGATGATTTGATAGACTTCATAGTTGCAAGAATACTCGACCACCTTGGAAGGGATAACGACCTAACCAAACGCTGGACTGGTGAGGAATTGCAATGAGCGATGATGTGATTTCTGCTGAAATTGTTGAAGAGTGGAGCGAAGCAAATAATCGACGCTCAGTATTAAATTTCTTTCAGAATTCAACTGTGATTGCAGGAGTATTAGTTACTCTATTCGTAACATCATCATTCATGTACTTCTATCTTGGAGAAGAACCCGTAGATTACGGGACATCACTCACTTACGATCAAGACCGAACTAGGGGATACGTCGAAGATTTGCTAGAGTTAGGACATCCGGATTGGTACGGCAGGATGAGTGGAACTGCTGAAGAGCAGGCTACTGCGGAATATATCAACAATGTATTCGAAGAACTCGGTTACCAATCGACATTGCACACATATGAAGTGCCGATGCACAGTGTAAACAGCGAGCCTAGTTTGAGAGTTTGCACTCCTGGAGCCGCAGGAGGATTTGGGGTAGCTCCGTGCTCACCTGCAGATGTTGGACAACAAATCACTACATTCAATCACAGAATGGATTACGTAATCCAAGGGTTCTCCGGTGAATCCTCAATTAACTTTGGAGACGACATCGAGGTGGTGTACCTCGGCGATGGTTCAGACGATTCTTTGTGGGCGTCTGCTGCTGGGAAAATTGGTTATTTCGTCGGTGGAACTACAGTTGCAAGCAATACTGAGATTATGGTTCGCGCCATAGAAAACGACCTAGAGTCCATAATTAGGGTCAACAAAAACTACAATTGTGGAAAAATCGAAGGCAATGATTGTGTTCCAATCTTCAAAGGAACTAGTCACAGCGCAATCTTGCAAGCAAACGGTGGAAGTATGCCATCAGGCATGGCATTTATTGCGATGAGCAAGGATGCAGGCGAGATATTAGAGTCAGTGATTATCAACGGCAGTGGTCGGTTAGAGATGATAATGGACGTCACTAACGACCAAGAGTTAACCATTCGAGTTCCGTGTGGAACCTACTACGGAGAAAGTAGCGAGATTTTGATTGTTGGAGGTCATCACGACACCGTATACCACGCACCTGGTGCTGTAGACGACACATCTGGAACTGCAACGGTTCTAGAGATTGCTACGATGTTCTCGGAATATATCGAAAAGAATGGTGAGCCTAAGCGAACAATTAGATTCTGTACATGGGGAGGTGAAGAAGAAGGCCTGTGGGGCTCTACTGCATATGTTGCAGAAATGAATCAAGACTTAGCAGAGAATCTCAGACTATACGTCAACCTAGACATGAACCATGTCGATATCGATCTTGAAAATCGAGGTAATTCTGTAACTCTATTCACCAACCATCCTGAAGATTATGCGCACATCAAAGAATTGGCTGAGGAGTACAAGAAAGATAACCCAGAGATGGCTGAGAAGTATGTAATCAATCTAGGACTTTACGATGGCGCAAAAGGAGAGCCAAATGGAATGCCTTGTAACTCAGACCACTGTCCATTCGTTTACGACCTTGATGGAGGAAATGTGATTGGTAGAGCCGCTGTATGCTATGGAAGTGGCTCTTATGAGTATCACACCTATCTCGACGATATGTCGAGATTCAATGAAGAAAGCTTAGGTATTTCTGCAACGATTTATGGAAACTACATGAAGTTCCTAGCATACAACCCAGATGCCTGAGGTGATTAGATGGTAAATCCAAGCGCACATGCAAGTCACATTTTAGTGAAGAGTAAAGGGGAAGCAACTCAACTAGCTTCCAATATCAAGAAGTTCAAGGATTTCCAAAAAACCGCTAGGAAAAAATCAGATTGCCCATCGAGTCAAAGGAGTGGTGACCTAGGATGGTTCAGAAAAGGACAAATGGTTCGTGAATTCGATGAGGTCGTTTGGACAATTCCTTTGAAGACCGTTTCTGAACCGATCAAAACTCAATTTGGATATCACTTAATCTGGGTCCACGAAAGAGAGGAGTGATTCGATGGTCACTAGGGTAGGTCTAGAGTCTTATGAAGTTCTAGCATGTCACGGAGTGTTTGATTTTGAAAGAGAGAAGCAGCAGCCTTTCATTATCTCAATCTGGGCTAGTTTAACTGAAGATGTCAAAGAAGATGACATCGAACTTACTCTGAATTATGCTGAACTACAGTCTGCTGTCGATACTGAGGTTGTCAACTCTGAGCCAGTTAAACTGATGGAAACCTTATGCTACAAACTAGTAAGTAACATCTCACAAAACGATGTTGTAGCTGCTTTGTCAATAAGAATAGAAAAGCCAGATGCACCTTTCCCGCACCCTGGAGGATTGGCGGTTGTCGAACATGAATGGACGAGGGATTGAAGGGCTGCCGATTACCAGCACTCACCATGACCGAGCCCTCGAGAGTATTCGTACCCTCGGTAACCGAGGAGAACGGAAACACAATCGGATTGGGAGTTTTTTCATCTGAGGAAGTTGCTTGGAAGGTATTGAGGACTTTTCTAAAGAAATCACATTTGATGTCTTTAACTCGCTCAGATTTAGTGATCTGGGAAATCGACCAAGTCGGTGAAGATGCCATGACCATTTTGTCAAGCATGCACTGCAGAGATTGTCCAGTTTGTAAACGTAGAACTTTTTGGATTGACCTAGATTCTTACTCCGCAATGTGCACAGGTACATCCTGTGAAGCTTGGATTGAAGAATCAACCGTTGAACCTGGAAAAATAGACTTAGGTTGGCCACCTACTCGTTTCCTTAAACAAACTGAAGCGCTTGAAGACGCACTAACCGAATTAAGAGTATTAGGTGCTGAAGTTGAGGCTGCAGGTAGAACTCCCGAAGATCCAATCACATCGATTCCAGAGGAGTAATTCCGACTCCTATCATTCCTTGATTAAGCAGTACTCTAGCCTTCTCGCTAACTGCAAAGTTGAATTCACTGACGGTGCCATCTTTGATTACATGACAGTCTCGGTAGAACGAGTTGTATGCAGTAGCCAATTCAAGCATATACAAAGCAAAAATATGCGGCTTGTTTTCATTAACTGACTGTCCAAGTTTATCCGAATAACAAGACATGACACGCAACAATTCATGCATGGCAGAAGGAATTTCTCCTGAACTATCGAAATTTGCTGCCCGGCCAACCTTCCTTGCAATCGAACATGCTCTTGTATGCGAATACATAACGAATGGAGCGCTTTCACCCTCGAATGAAAGTGCCTCTTCCCATCTGAAAGTGAAACCTTTTTCTGGACTGACTTTTACAATATTAAATCTTACAGCAGAAACGCCAACTGCTTCGGCTATTGAGTTGATTTTGCCTTCATCTAAATCACTTCTCAATTCTCTAACAACAGAAGCGGCGTGTGCCTTAGCTTCTTCAAGTAAATCATCCATGAATACTACATTGCCCTTACGAGTACTCATCTTGCCCTCGGGTAATTTGATGAAAGCATAGAACATAACATCAGGCACTTTTTCACCTAATTCGGTTAGAGTCATTCCTACTTGTTTTGCTTGTAATTTGTGATCCTCACCAAGAATATTGATTAGATTATCACATTGTTGCCACTTCCACATGTGATAAGCAATATCTCTTGTCGCATATAGCGAAGAGCCATCTCCTCTTCTATAGAAGAAATCGGTTTTACCTTTGAGGCCCCTTTGACCTAAGTCTAGGAAGTGCGCACCGTTATCTGCAACTCCATGGATTTCGAGACTCTCAAGGCGTTCCATTAATGCTGAAACCGTTCCATTAACCACAAACTCAGATTCTTTGGTGAAGGTATCGAATTCTATTCCTAAACGTGAAAGTGTTTCCAACATACCGTCGAGAACTGGTTTGTATGCCTGTTCGAATTGTGCTAGTACAACATCATCTCCATGTTCAGAAGCATGTACCAATTTACCAATTGCGGCTTCAATATCTTCCGCTCCTTCATTTGAGCGTATGCTTTGTGCAGCTTGGTACCAACGTACGGTTTCATGATCTTTCTTTCCCGCCCAGCGCGGATTAATGTTATCAGCGTCATTTAGAATGCCATCAACTTGCTCCTTAGAAAGATTAGCCAGTGCCCAAGCAAGAACTCCGACCTGTTTGCCCATATCATCAACATAGTATTCTGCACGAACTTGATTCCCATAAAGTCGGTTAAGTCGAACAAGGGTATCTCCCAGTATTGCATTTCGCGCACGCCCCACATGGAACGGGCCATTTGGATTTGCACTGGTGTGCTCAATCAGTACACTTGTGTTTCCTGGAGTTAAATCCATACTCATTACATTTTGAGCAAGCCATTCTGATTTGGCTTTGAAATTTAAGTATCCTCCAGCCGCAGCAACCTCAAAGTCTCCTGAGAGAGAGGATGCGAGTTGTTCTGCAATTTCAGCGGGGTTGCGGCCTAATTGCTTTGCAAAAGGAAAACAAGGCAAGGATAAGTCTCCTTGTGCTTTTTCTCGGCTGGTTCCTAATGCCTTCTTCCAGAAGTCCCCAGTGACTCCAATGTCAGTCAATGCCGACTCTAGAGATGGTTCAATGATCTTCCTAAGATTATCCATGATTACACCTCACATTATTGGATAGCGAAGAACCGCAGCCAATCCACCAAATCCTGAATCCAATTGAGCGCCCTCTTCTGTATCCGTCGAAATGAA
>CETB01171937.1_pt1 | contig 10313 bp, 21 predicted proteins | sample 356381 | NCBI WGS metagenome assembly CETB01 (sample SAMEA2622545, study PRJEB7988) | marine metagenome | biome: marine biome (ENVO:00000447); feature: deep chlorophyll maximum layer (ENVO:xxxxxxxx); material: "saline water (ENVO:00002010), including plankton (ENVO:xxxxxxxx)" | depth 155 m | reverse complement strand
GGAGAAGAACAATGAGTTTGTAGCTAATGCACACACTTGGCGTTCAACTAAAGTACAATACGATCAACACCGAGCAGTTGGTAAGGTATTGAAAGAACTAATACCTGCCAACTGTCGTCTTGCTGAAGGTGGTGGTATCAAGATATCAAGAACAAAGGCAGGACATTTAACCATCAAAGAAAACAAAGGAGGTTAATATGATGGGTGAAACTGAACTGATTGGTGAAATTGAACCAAGAGTAAAGGATATATTAGTAAAGTTTAAGCTAAAACCTGAACACGCTTTATATTCTATGACAAGAGGTAAGACAACACTATTAATAATGAAACACAAATACTGCGAACTTGTTGCTGTAAAAGCAGGTGTTATTATTGATGATCTTGTAGAAGTAGAAACTAATTCTGCATCAGGTATAGCAGTAATCAAATGCTATGCACACAATGACAAAATGAAAGTTATTACCTACGGAGAAGCTAGTCCTAAAAATTGTAGGGTTGCCTATCCATATGCAATGGCTGAAAAAAGAGCAGTTGATAGAGCCATTCTTAAACTTGTTGGATTACACGGCTTTGTGTATTCAGAAGATGAGATGGAAGATACTAAAGATCAAAAAATAGGATCAGCAGATGATGAAGCCATCCACACATTTCTTACTAATATTAAAGGTAGCAAAACACTTAAACAAGCTACCGGATATTATGAAATGGCAAAAGTAAACATAGCTAAAGCCAAGAAGTCCAATCCCGGATTGTATCAAATGGCTGTAGCTAAATATGAATCTAAACGAAAGGAACTACAGAGTGTATAATAAAATTACATTGATAGGTAATCTAGGTGCTGACCCCGAAATAAAACAAACGGGTGCAGGATCTAATTACGCCATCTTGTCTTTAGCTACAAACAGAGTAGTTAAAGGCGAGAAAGATACCGAATGGCACAAGGTTGTTGTTTGGGATGATAAGATTGCAGACATACTTTCTAAATATAGTAAGAAAGGTAGTCGGGTTTTATTGGAGGGAAGATTAACATATCGGGATTGGACAACCGAAGATGGTGAGAAACGAACCAAAGCTGAGATACATTTAGATAGGTTCAATTCAGAAATGAAACTTATGGATTCTAAATCTGATAACAATACACCATCACCACAAATAGCAGGACAATCTAAAGCTACAGAAAGTCTTGACGATTTTGATGATGAGATTCCAATCTAATGTTTAAAATATTTGTCGTTACACTTTGGTTAGAATATGAAGGTAGATTATATAGGAAATATGCTGTACCTTTACTAGCCAAGTGTAACGTCTTTACGTGGTGGAGTGTGCAAGAACAATTCAAAAATTCTGTAGTTAATGTAGCCGCTATGAAGTGCACACGATTTAAGGATTTTAGGTACGATAGGAGGATTTATGACCGCAAATGAAGCACGTGTATTAAAGTTTGTAAAAGACTTTTTAAGTATGTATGGGTTCAGCCCATCTTATAAAGAGATTGCAGAACATCTGGCGTTCTCATCACCTTCACAAGCACATAAAATATGTATGCAATTAGTGAAGAAAAATAAATTAACCAAAGGTGTAGGTGCAAGAAACCTAGAAGTATTAGGTACAGATTGGTATGCACACGCACCATCAGATACAGAGCCGAAAAATGGGAAAGTTTAGCAAAAGCAAGGGATATAGAGTAGAAGCAAAACTTGTAAAGGAGTTCGTTAAAAACGGAATAAAAGCAAGACGACAACCAATGAGCGGAGCGATACCAGATTTCCCCTACGATATAGAAATAAGACAAGAACCTTGGCACAAACTAAGCGTGGAAGTAAAGGCACGAAAAGACGGAGCAGGATTTAAAACGTTAGAAAGATGGAAGTCTGGTGCTGACTTGCTGTGCCTACACAAAGACCACGGCACAACAATGGTATGTTTAGACTTGCCTTTATTTATAGATATATTAAAAGAAAGTAATAAAAATGAATTTGAATAAAACAGAAATAGAGTTAATTCAATATTGTTTAGATCATACATTGGAATCAAGACCTTGGAGTTTTTTCAAATATTATCCAAAATATACTGAAAGAGAAGATTTAAAAAGATTAAAAAAATTACAAAAAGATATAAATAAACTGCAAAAAAAATTGTGGAAAAAAAATAATGAACAAGATCAATGAACAAGGGCAAATAGTTGACGATAATGGTGTACCCATTAAAGATCACAAAGGAGAAATTATAGTTGTACCCCTAGAATATAGATACAATTATCAAGAGTATCCAAAAAAAGATTAGTCTATAGGTAGAATAAAAGTAAAATTAGCCCTACAACGGCTATAGCTGAGTATAGAGGGTAAGCTGAAATCTGAAGTATAATCTTACCCCAAACCTTACTGCACACCCTTCTAGCCTTCTCTATGCGTGACATTTTTGCCTCCAAATAATCTATTATGTTTTTTTGTTTTTGTTTTGCCATTGTTGTCCAATTTTTTCTGCACTACGCCCGACAGTATAACCACCAACACCAATCATTATAATATCTAATAATGAATTTTGCACGGACTCTGGAATGTTAGGTGCTGTAAATCCAAACCAATGTGCAACCATAAGTGCGGCAAAAAGTAACATCATTATTGGACGCCAACTTCTTTGCAACCAACTACCTTGTGCTTCTAATTGTATTACAGTAGCGGCGGCCTCTATTTCTTTGAGATCGCCTGTAATAATTTTATGCTGTAACTCAGCTTTAATTTTTTCTTTTTCTGCTTTAGATGTAATAACTTTATCTACAGTAGAGAATATTGATTTAGCTATTGGTGCAAGTAAAGGTAACATTAGATTATATTATTGTAGAATTTGTGATCGCCAATAGTAACTACAGGCGTTTGGCCTTGTGCCCATTTAGGCATAATGTTCGTAGTGTGATAATGTGTTGACCCTTCTGTATTATCTTTTATCTTTTCTTCTAATACCAAATGAGCAAGGGCAAACATTTTTAAATAAACTTCATCTACCATAGGTAGGTTCTCCATTTTCTCTTTATTAGGATCACCTTCATTCCAACAACTAAATTGCCATTCTTTCAAACAGACTTCTTTTGGTGTGTTGCCATACCAACGTCTAGCCTCGGCTCTATTTTTTATAACACTAGCTACAGCAATCTGACCACTAGTGTCTTGGTTGCGAGATTCACCCCACATTGTTTTTGCCATTATATCTAAATCTTCAAACGTCATATAAACTTTAATAACTTTAACTCATAATATATAAAAATCAAGAGTCCTGCAATAGCTAATGATGCAACTATAATTGTTTTCCTGCGTTCTTTTTCTTGTTCTAATCGTTTTAACTCTCTTTTTTTCTCTGCACGGGCACTAGCAATCTCACCTTGCAATCGCTCCCATTGACCCGGTGAGCCATATAATAAAAAAATTTCACGCAACTGATCACGCATACGAGCAAGTTCTTCTTTACGAAGATGGGCTTCTATAGCTGTTTGTTCTACCGAACTAAACTTACCAAACAAGGATCTCCCTTTTTTTTCTGCGTGTACTTCTATGTTAGCTTCACCTATTGCCCATTTAGATATATACCCACTTAAACTAGACAGGTCTTTACCTACCTGTATACCTTTCATAATTACAGAATGAGCAGTTTTAACTGCGGCAAATGCTGAAAGCGGATCAATCATTAATGTACTCTTTCGTATTCGTGATATTCTTCAAAGCCTACAGATTCTATAAACTCTTTAGCTTCACTTAAACTGTCAAAGGATTTAGCTTCTATAACCACAACATATTGTTTGCGGTACTTTTTAACTTTGTATGTTAATCTAACTTCCATATAAAAGACCAAGTATTATAGTTATCAACAATCCAATAATAGATGCACTTGATGACCATAGCAATACCTCTAGTCTTTTTATGCGATATTCAACAGCATCAAGACGTTGACCTGTCATTTGTCTATACACGACACATTCTCTTTCGTGAGCCCTCATTTCTTTAGCTACATCTTTTATAGTACGTGTGTCCATTTTTAGGAATCCTTTAATGATATAATTTCTAGTTGAGGTACTACAAGTTGTGCTGTGCTACCTCCATCCCATAGAGCAGCTTCATGTAATTTACATTGGTTACCACTATCGTATTCTCTACCTTGTAGTTTCATAACTTTTGCACCAGACCAAGAAGTAATATCTCCATGTGCTGTATTTGCTCCACTTGCATTACAATTAATTGTATATTGATATTCAAATCTTCCTGATAAATAATTACCATAAAAAGTTGTTCTTCCATCTGTTACTTCCGTACCATCTAAATAAAACCTTATATGTAAACCATTATAATTAGTTCCATCATATTGTGTCATAAATATATATTTATATACAACTCTTGTAGTACCAGAAGGAGGTGTATAAGTAATACTTGAACCAGTAATATCTTCATAACTGGTTGGTAATCTTTGTCTTGATGTAATATCAGGCATTGTATATGTTCCACTAGGTACTGTTACTTGTGTACCATTACAAGGACTAGATAACATTTCTATTATATTACTACCTGTACTTACATCAGCTAGTGTTCTTGAGTTTGCTCTAATTATTGCCATATTTTTTTTTCTACACTCCTAATTTAAATGCTCCAAAATAAGTATTATATGTTGATGAATCACCATAAGCTGACGGAGTTCCACTTGATAATCCAGGATATGAATAAAACTCTACATAATCACTAGAACCATTCATATCAAAAACACCTGCGGCGAATGTGTTACCACCATTTGCAGGATTATTTCTAAAATCTATATAACCATATGCTCTTATACCACTTGATGTTCCATTTTTAAAAATTTCATTTAATATCCAATTTACAGTTCCTTGACCTGCACTAGCAAGGTCGGAATTAGCAAATACATAATATTTTCCTGCTGTCGTTGGTGTAAATCTATAATTTGATGAGTTGTCATATTGCCCACCAGAATCAAGAATTTCAGTATTGCATTGAAGTTTATTACGAGTATTATTTGTTAATGTTTGACTTGCACTTAAATGTGCAAAAAATGCTGGTGCATTACCTCCTCCATCTGCAAAAGATAGATTACCGCTACCATCTGTTTGTAAAACTTTATTAGCAACAGGTGCTGTGCTTGGCAAAGTTAATGTATATGATTGAGCCGCACTATGAGGTGGGCCTTTAATTGTTACTCCGTGACTATTATTTTCGCAATTTAATTTTATTGCTCCCGAATCTGATCCGGCTCCCTTTGATATAATTGTAGGTGCAGTAGCTAACTTATCATTAGTTACAGTATTATCACTAGGTGCTCCTATATTAAGAACATCTCCTAGTACCATTATAAAATTTATTACATCACCTGTTACCAAATTACTTGCAAAAGTAAGTGTGCTACCAGATACAGTAAATGAAGTGCCCGGATTTTGTATTATACCATTTAGACTTACGATCATATGATTTGCAGAAGCCGGTACATAATTTGCAGAATTATATTGCATAGTGTAGGCGGCTTGACCATTAACTACAGAAATTGTATCTAGTTTTTTAAAGTCGCCTGATATAGGTTGTTGCCCAAGATATGCCATTAATCAGTTCCTCTAGTTGGAAATTTTATATTATCACAATCATCTAAAGTTTTAACACCTTCTGTTAAATCTCTTAATGCTTGTCTATATTTTTTTAACGAAGCAGAAACTGTTTGTCCAGATTCTAATAATTTTATAACTTCCCAATCTGTTGATTGTAATAAAAGATTTCTTTCCATTCTTCTTGCATTAAGTGCATCTTCTAATTTTCTTGTCATTCTATGTGTCCTTTAATGCTGTTATAGTTAAAGTAGGTGCTATATATGTTGATCCATTTCCAGAACCACTTGCACTTGTACCATCAAAATAAACCATTTTGTGCATATTTGCAGTATTTGTAGAACCACCAGAACCATCAACATATTCTCTAGCTTGTATTTTCATTGTTTTATTAGATGACCACGACGCTACATTTGCGTTTGCTGTGTCGGCACTTCCACCAATAGTAATTATATATCTTAAATCTACGGGGTAAATAAGATATGCTCCAAATAAAGTTTTTCTAAATTTAGTTGCTTCATCAGAGTCAACATAAAATCTAAAATGACCTAGAGGATAATCACCATCTCTAACAAACCAAGTGTGTAAATTATACACAACTTTTGTTGTTCCACTTGGAGGATTGTATGTAAAAGATGAACCCGTAACATCTGCATAACTACCCGTTAATGCTTGTAATGCTGTAACATTTGGCATTGTATATGTACCACTAGGAACTGTAACAGAACGACCATCGCATACTCCGTGTATTTGTTCTATAATATTACTTCCCGCATCTACTGCTCCCGTTGCTATACTTGCTGATAATATTTTACTTAATGGCATAATCTATTTCTTTGGATATTTTTTCTTAATTGCAGTAACATTTTCTTGCCACTTGGTTAATCCATTTTCAGTTATATATTCAAGCTGTTGCTCAACAGTTCCATACTCTGCTTTTCTATTATCTATTACTATTGCATTTTTTTCTAATTTATTTGCATCAGATTCTTTAGCTTTAAGTTCATCATCTGTTGGTTTAGCTTTATCTTTTATATTCCATTCAGCAATATATGCACCTTTACCATCATTTTGCAAAGTTACTTCTGTTAAGAAGTCTACACTTCTTCCCATATATGCTTCTATTTTTTTATCAAGACTTGCCATATTTTCTTCTTTCTATTCCTTTGGGTATTTATCCTTAACTGTTTTTATTGTTTTTTTCCATTCATCTATACCTTTATGATAAATAGTATCTAATTGTTCTTCTATTCTTGGATACTCTTTTTCTCTTTGCATCTTATATTCATTAGCTTTATCTATCTTATCTAATTCTGTTTTTTTTGTTTTGATTTGGTCAACAGTAATTTTATTTGGATTTTTATCATACCAAGTAATTTTATCATAATCTTCACCTACAACTTTTACCCTTGCTTTTGCATCTAAAGCCAATATTGCATCTACTATATTTGCCATTATGCACCTATTTCCATTAAAATAATATTTGAAGTTGTAACTGCTGTTTCTTTATTATTGTAATTATAACCACCACCATTAACTACCAAAGTTATGCTACTTAAACTGCTCCCATAATGATGAGCATATGCATTAAAATTATATGTTGTTGCAGAAGTAGTATTAGGAGTGTCTAAAAAATGTAATGGTAATGCTCTGTCTGGTTGTGAATAACTACTTGTATCTCCTCTAGCAATAAATGAATGAGCAGAACCTACATTACTACTCAATGAACTTGCATCACCAGTACCAATAACAGTAGAACCTCTTAATATATCTACACCATATCCTTTTACAGATGAATAAGATGAAGAAACACTTATAAATCCAGTAATTAATATTTTGCTAGTTGTTGCACTCGGAGTTATACTTGCAGTAAATACTTGGGCTTTATTGTCAACATTGGTACTTGAATATGTAGTGTAATCATTATTATGAACATTAACAACTTGTAATATTTTACCACCGCCAGCTTCTGCAAAACTATTATCACCTCGTAAAAATGTACTGCTACTTTTTGTACCTGTAGCTGACAACTGTGCCATTCCTACACTACCACTTGCAGGATTTATTGTTCCTACGGCTCTACCTATATATACACAATACATATCATCTGAACCTGCTGTTGCTTCAGTTAATGTTAAACTTGTACCACTAGCAGAATACGCATATGTAGGTTCTTGTCTTACGTTGTTTATATATAACGCTATATCGTTAGCACTAGTTACAGATTGCGATAATGTATAATTTTGAGTTGCACTTACAGAAAAATCTTGTTTAACAAGCGATTGCGAAGATGTAGTAGGAGTAGAGCCAAGATAAGCCATTAGGTTATCTCCATAATTGACAATGCTACATCCAATGAAGCTGATGCACTTGCTTGTGCTTTAACAACATCAGTTGTTTGCACGACAACTTTTTGTCCTCCAAACACTTCAAGTGTAGTGTTAGCCGGTATATCTACTGCTTTTAACAAAAAGATGTTAGCATTAGTTTCTGTATCAGAAGTATCACTTACTAATTGTACGTCTGCAGTTATTGCACTTGTTGTTTTATTACACAAAGCCATACCTAACACAACTGTACTTGTGCTCGAAGGCACAGTATAGATTGTATCTAACGCACTATGATTTACACTTGCTTTTGTTTTTACTTTAAATGTATTAGCCATAATGTTTCCTATATTAACCTAAAGCAATAGCTAATGCAACAGGGTCGGGTGCTGTGTTAGTAATTGTTACTGTATCCGTTGCACTTACAGCTACTTGCATATTTGTTCCTGCAGTAAATGTTAATGTATTTCCATTTGATATTGTTTGTGATGTAGATCCATCTGTAATACTAAAATTATTCATAGTACCCGTGCCATCTGCTCCATCTGATCCATCTGCTCCTGCCGCACCGGTTGCACCTGTTGCACCTTGTGGTAAACCTAATGCTAATACACCTGTAGATGTATTATAAGATGCTGTAGCTGATGCTCCGGGTGATAATGTGCTTACTGTTACACCACCTGCAATAGGTTGTGAACTTACAGAAACATTACCAGAACCATCAAAAGATAATATTTTATTGGCTCTAGTTGCCGGTACTGATAATGTAGGTGTTGTGTCATCACCATCTGTTAATCTTATACTTCTTGTAATTTGATCTTTATTATCGCTAAATATAGCAACAGCTTTATCTAATTCTGTATTTAATGCAGTTACATCAAAAGCACCATTAACAGGAAAATCTGTTGTTCTTTCTATAGTAATACGTCTAACAACTACAACTTTATCATTAGCTGTAAGTCCAGAACCAAATGTAATAGTTGCACCTGTACCAAATTCATATGCACTATCGCTAGAAGAATTACTAGCTGTTACTTTATATGTTGTAGTTGTAGTAGGATTAGCATTGTATGTAGCTAATACATTATTTTTATAAACTTTTAGATCATCAATAGCAAAAAATTCAAATGTAATACTAAATGCTGTTTGACCGCCTGAAGCTGTAAAAACTTGTCTACCTGTATTCTGTGCTGATGCTATTGTCATTTTATACCTGCTAAACTATTATATGTTTCTTTAAATGTATCATCCCATAACCACAAACTATTATACGGTATCATTCGCCTAAAGATAGCATGTCTTTCACGATTTGACAAATCTGAATCAGTAAAAGCCTGATGCAAATCCAATAACATAGATGGTGCCGCACCCGATATTTCTCCCCAAGCATCTCTTTCTGTAGGACTGCCAAATCTATTATCCAAGCCTACCATAGGTCTTAAACCATATGAATTATCAAAAAACCCACCAGATATAGTTTCTACCATAAAATTCATATCTCCTGCTAAAGATAATATTCCTGATAATTCTACGGCTCTTACTACTTTTTCTCCAAATGGTTTATCTTCATATAAATCTCCACTTTTAAATCTATCAGCTACCATACCAAATGTAACTAAAGCTAGTCCTCCTGTAATTGCAGGACTAACACCATCTCTATTTTGCACTAAGTTTGTTGTTAATCTTTTTACAGAAGATATGCCATATGAGTAAAACTGCAAAATAAGTGCTAACCAAGCATTATTAATTTTACCTCCAAGATCAGTTTTTTGAAAACCAAAATATCGCATTAAAGGATTGTCTAACATTTGTGCAATTCCTTCATCATTAATTCTAATAACACCCTGCATCATATTCGGTCTATCTGCTACGTTTGGCGTAATAATTGTTCTTTGTATGTCAGAAAATACTGCGTTAGCTAATGCTCGTCTTGCCTCAATACCACCTCTACGACTTCCCCACGCATTTGTATTAGCTAATATTTGTTCTCCATTTTTTTCAAAAGGCATACTAGCTATAGTTTCTGCCATATTTTCATCAATACCAAAAGAAGCCAATCTTCTTTTACCCAATCTATCTAATTGACCTCCAGATAGTTTTATACAATCTTCCATAAATCTGTGCATACTTGTAAGACCTACAAATTCTTTAAGAATATGTGTCCACGGCGTTAATCCATTTAACATAAAAAAAGCGTTTTGTGGTCGTTCTAGCCATTGTCCAATATATTTATCAAACCAACCTTGTTTATTTTTTCTGCTGTTTGTAATACCACCATCATACATAAATCTTCTCATATAGTTTTGAAGAGTCATTTCAGATACAGGTGCAAGATATTGTAAATCTTTAAGATTACTTTTTCGTAAGTTATCCATACCTTTTAAAAAAGGTTCTAT
>CETB01168544.1_pt1 | contig 10318 bp, 5 predicted proteins | sample 356381 | NCBI WGS metagenome assembly CETB01 (sample SAMEA2622545, study PRJEB7988) | marine metagenome | biome: marine biome (ENVO:00000447); feature: deep chlorophyll maximum layer (ENVO:xxxxxxxx); material: "saline water (ENVO:00002010), including plankton (ENVO:xxxxxxxx)" | depth 155 m | reverse complement strand
TCTTCTATTAGGGCTGAAGACATCGAAGAGGTCACAATCAGTATACACTCGATTATCGAAGATTTCGTAGATTGTGTTCGAAGTTACCCCGGATTATCACCCAATGGTTGGGATGTGGGGACTCGAATACATGCGCTATCATTACTCTCAGACGATGGACCTCCTGCTGATGATTGGGAGCGTTTGATTTGGCTCAGCAGGGTATTCATGTGCATCGTGGGTGGAAGCCTACTCGAGGTAGATAAGTGGAAACCTTTCCCAAGTGGAAAATTACCAGATCACCATACTTATCCATGGCGTCCTGGAATAGAATCTTTCTCAAAACTAGACGACCCCGACAAATCAAACGTCAGAGATATTTGGAAAAATTGTGAATCACGTGCTAGTAACACACTCGGTTCAGAGGTAGGACAAAGGGTGAAACATCACTCTTTACTCGCCTTAATTCTAGATTCTAGAGAGGATACAATCATTCCAACAAATGCTCGATTTAACTTGACTCATCTTCCTCCGGAACTACCGGAACGACTTCCATTCGGAATAAGCCCCGAGTCGTATTCATTCAACATTGAATCCGAAGCGAGAAACCTCGATGATATTCGAATAATTCTACGAGGCTTAGCAGGTATCGTGAATGCTCTAAAGGAGAGAGAAGAGGTTCATGAGCATCGAGATATAGCCTTGTTGGCAGGCGATTTATTGCTAGATTCTTGTCCAAGAGTGTGCCGTACATTTTACCCAGAACCTCTAATTTCGACTCTAGATTCAATTGGAGATAACACCTGGCGTGATGACCACATCCACAGTGCATTTGTTGTCTTGGACGAAATGGAGACAAATCCAGAATTGGCAGGGAGCGCGGCTTCAAATTTAGCAGAAATCCGCAGAGACCTAGACCATAGATACCAGATATTACGACAAATTAGACGAAGATATCGTGCTTTCATTATCGACGAGGCTCAAGATAACTCACCCCTGCAGTGGCGAATCCTGTCAAGGCTTTGGGGTCCACGTGAGTTTGGTGAAAGTGATGACCTTAACGAACCTGACACAGACTGGCAGCCAACAATTTGCTATGTTGGCGACATGAAACAATCAATCTACGCATTCAGGCAAGCCGAAGTTGCGGCATTCAGACAATTCGCTCATCGACTTCGTTCGATAAATCGACACGAGTATGAGAATATCTCTGAGTTAACTCGAGAACCTGTTCTTCGGAGTGATGTCGCTAGTCGTGACCCAAGGTTCTCTCATGATAGGCAAATTGTACGTGCCTCTGAACTACTACAAGAAAATGCACGCAATCTAACTGAGTGGGTTAATTTCGAAACTACTGAAGGAATAGCTTCACTCAGTCCAGAAGAGGTCACTGCTCGTTCAGAAGGTGAGATTTCACTCACTACGAACTATAGGACAGATGGAGAGCTTCTACAGGTTATGAATGAATGGTGGGAAGATCTTTTCTCAGATAGACATCGTTTCTTCCCGGACGCAGATTACTATGCCTCAGCACAGCGTTTGCTACCCTCACCCACGAAAGAGAATAATCGTGGAACACTGGAATGGATTTGTCCCGTAATGAACGATGGGGATGAAAACCCTCCAACGGAATTGACCACCTACATTGATCCATTCGAGTCGGGTAAATCAGATTCTAATGAGCGTCAAGCAATGATGATTGCAAAGCGGATACAGGCAATGACTCAATGTCGAGAGACTAGAGTCATGCAACCCGATGGAGATTGGGTTACAATTCCGGCACCAGAAGAGCCTATGAGATATAGTGACATCATGGTACTAATGGCTACTCGCTCAAAGATCCGAGATGCTCTTATTCGTCATCTAAGAGATCACAATATCCCCGTGCAAGCTGACCGAGAGGGTAGCCTAATCCAACGACCAGTAATCTCTGATTTAGATGGGCTGATACAATTCATAGCTCGACCAAATAGCAGATTCGCTGCTGCTTGGGTCGCCCGCTCTACATTGATTGGAATGAGTGACGCAGAATTACAATCATTCCTAGCTACAAGGCAAGACGAGAATTTGTTATACCGCCTCATAGAACACAGCCCAACGCCTGGACAGAGAGCGTTAGTACAGAGATGGATTGACCTATCTTCTTCTGGAAGGATAATTGACTTACTCATTGAAACCGTTAATCAATCTGACTTGTTAACCGCTTATTGTGATGAGGGCTCGCTTCAGGACGTGGAGAGATTCATCGATGAGATTCGATTAATTTCAGAATCGACCGGCCATGATCCGATAGTAATAGCAGATCGTTTACGAGATTTGAGAGAACAAAAAGGTCGTGCTCTTGAGGCGAAGAATATCCCAGAGAGAGATGCTGTTCAATTGATGACTATTCACAACTCCAAAGGCCTTGAATCAAAGGTAGTGTTTGTCACCGACTTATTTGGTAAGGGCATCATCACACTGACTAATGAATCACAATCAAGATTAATTGTCAGCCCTGAGTTTTTCGCAGGACACCCTGCTCCATGGCCCGGCAGTGAATATCCAATATCGGCAATGTGGGAACACGCAAAAAAAATCGCTCAAAAGAGGAAGAATGCTGAAGCTAGACGCCTACTTTACGTTGCAGCAACTAGGGCCGAGGAGCATTTGGTAATCGTGGGTTCTCCTGATAACACTGAGTGGCAAGAAGACTCAGGTTTACGTTTACCTTGGAGATATTCTGATACTCAAACCACTCTAGGACAAATGTGGGCAGAATCACTTAGGCAAGCCTCACACCGTAGAGGCGAAAATTCTGAATATTCACCTTGGCTGTCTTCGGAAGATGACAATCGACCTCATCCACTGAATTCAGAGAGAGGTCTTGACAGAATACTCAATCCTGCTTCACTTCGTATCGATGGATGGCTAAGAGCCGAGCAAGAAGGTCATTCGAAAATGGGTATCAATGTATACCACCATCCTGAATGTCTAATCAGCGAAAATACGGATGAAAATATCTTGCATTCTCCACTCGTACGCCAAACCATGTTGCACGAAGCAGCAATCGAAGATAGGGTGGTTGAGAGAGAAATAATCTCTAGGTTAGAAACAGGAGCAAGAATACGACTAGCACCTCATAGATTATCGAAAATCGACTCCTGCCCTCGTCGGAATTGGTTTGAGACAAGAGGGGGATTGAAACCAGATCCTATATCTTCCTCCAACCAACTACTCGACGAAGACAACGATTCTCGTTCTCCTCGCCAAATGGACGAACCGGATGTAGAATATGAAGATCGAAATCTTCCCAGCCCTACCGAATTGGGATTGATTGTACATAGGATGTTTGAGATTGGAATTGGCAATCCCGGTCCAGTAGGTGATCAACCATCAATACCCCTTCCAACAACCTGGACAACTCCCGTTGATAGTCGCTTATTGGACAATGAATTGATGGATGAAGTATTCTCAGAATTGCTACCAATGGGAGTTGATATTGAGAAAACTACACAGATTGTTGCATTGATTTTGCAGAGAATTGAAGCGGGCCATATTGGAAGATTATCAAATGCAGAAATTATCGAAGGAGAGAGGGTTGAGGGATTACGTACCGAATATCCATTCACCATTTCAAATGCAATCACCTTTGAGCCCATATCTCGAACTAGATGGGCGCCTGATAACCAACAAAACCTCGCTCGAATTGAAAACGCATTTATCGATATGGACGGTTCGATCGATCTAGTATTATGCTCAACTCACGAAGATGGTACCTCTTCAATTCGCCCAATTGATCTGAAAACCGAACAGGCAGAGACTGTACTGTCTGGCTCAGGAAAATTAGTCGATGCTCATGGAAACACCTCTACTTCACCCGCCAATGATGCAGAAATGGATATGTTGGAACATCACCGATTACAACTGGCATTGTATCACCGAGCTTTGGAGCAGATGGAGTCTGGACGACCAGAAGGACAGCGACGTCGAGTAGAGAGGCCGGGTATTCTTGTCGGTGTTTCAGGCCGTCTTGTGATTTATCCTGAAGATATGTTCGCAGCAGCACAATCGGACTTAGATGAGGTTCTCTCGACCGCAGCTAGGATGGAATTAGCGACAGAATTACCATTAGCAGATTTCCAAAGAAGACCGGCATCCGAGGATTATATTTGTGGAATATGTCCGTTCAGTAGAGGAGATTTACCAATTTGTGGCCCTCTTCCTGACCTCAGTGTTAAAGCACAATCTTGAGTAAACTTGGAGCCCTTTGTGGGAAAGAGTCCATTTGCCTAAGTGATAACCCAAATTCATGACAGTAGACCTAGATAGCATGGCAGAGAATGCCGAGAGGATTTGGGAAGAGTCAATTCTCCCCAGTCTTAGTGAATTTATTGAGATTCATGCTTTATCGCCAATGTTTGAACCCAATTGGGATGAATTAGGAGAATTACAGGCGACTATCGATTTATTCTGCTCATGGTTGGATGAGCAGGGAATTCAGGGAATGAGTTACGATGTTCATCGAATCGGCGAGCATTCTCCAGTACTTTTGGTGACGATTGAAGGAACGGGAAGCGGCGAAGTAATGTTCTATTCTCATTTAGATAAACAACCTAGCCGACCTCATCTTTGGTCTGAAGGTCTACACCCACAAAAGGCCGTTCGTCGAGATCCTTTCCTGTTTGGGAGAGGGTCGGTTGACGATGGTTACGGTGGTTATCTGTGTGTGGCAGCAATAAGGCTACTACAGGAAGCGGGAATTCCCCATCCGAAGGCCACCTTCCTCATTGAGACTTGCGAGGAATCGGGCTCTTTTGACTTACCTCCTTATCTTGACGCATTAACCGATGAGTTGGGCAATCCTGACTTAATCGTGGTTATGGACAGTGGGGGCCCAAGTTACGAACACATTTGGGTAACCGAGGCGCTGCGAGGTTTAGTTGCTGGAAATCTAAGTGTAAGAGTCTCACATGAAGGACTCCATTCTGGGATGTCTGGAGGAGCTATCCCATCTTCGTTTAGAATACAGAGAATACTCCTAGATAGAGTCGAGAACTCACAGACCGGCGAGGTGTTAATTCCAGAAATGCACGTTGAAATTTCTGACAAAATCAAACGCGAAGCTGCCACTTTGGGTAAAATACTAGGAGATGAATTATGGAAGTCTTTACCGGTTGTTGACACCCTCGAAGCGCAATCAAAAGAGCCTAGTCAGATGCTGTTGGATATCAATTGGAGGCCAGCCCTTTCGGTAATCGGAGCAGATGGCCTACCTCCTGTACAAACCGCTGGCAATGTTCTGCGAACAAATACGGACTTGAAACTTAGTTTCCGAATTCCACCCGGAGTCAATGCTGATGAGGTCCAAGAGATTGTTAAAGAAACTCTAGAGGCCAATCCACCGTATGGCGCAGAGGTGATTTACCACACAACTGAACCCGCCGATGGTTTCCATGCACCTCCCTTACATGAAGGTATAGCGGCCGCTTTAGAATCCGCCTGTATCCACCTAACCGGACACCCTCCGATGGCTACTTGGATTGGTGGGACAATTCCCTTCATGGCGATGATTCAGGGTAAATATCCTGAAGCCTGCTTCCTTTGTACTGGGTCATCAGGCCCGGGGAATAATGCACATGGCCCTGATGAGAAGTTACACATACCCCATTCAAAGCGACTGAACGTTGCACTGGCAACCGCTATTGCTGCGCTTTGTGAATGATTTTCTTGATATTTCAAACTCAAATTTGGACATTCTAAGTGCGGTCTAGAATGATATTCAATCCGCCGAAGTTAAAGCATGGCGGAGTTTCGAGGGTTATGAGGTGCGCTGATGAGCGATGAAGAAGTCAATGATTCTCCCGATCTTCAAATCCGCCAATTGGAGGAAGATTTGACAAAGGAGAAAGACCGACTTGAGAAACTATACGCCGGATATACAGCCCTCAAAGATACATCCGATGAAAAGGATGCAACCATCGATGTTCTAGAGCGTCAGATGATCGATAAAGAGATTGAGATGGAGGGTCTTCAAGAACTTCTTTCAGATAAGGACAATCGCATCAGGGATCTCGAATTGGATGGCGCAAAGAATTCACAACGAGTAAAGCATCTCGAGCCCGAACTACAGAAAATGGAAGAAATGTACAGCCGCGAATCGGCTCGTTTAGGTAGAGTATTCGAGGTCGCTGAAGACCTTGACGAGGCCCTACGGGTGGCCAAGGCACAATTGACTGCTAGAGATGATTGGTACGCCCAGCACATGAGACTCTTCGAAGATCTAAGTCAGGCGATTCAGACGCGCTACGACATGATTGATACAGCGATTGAAGCAATTCGCGAGCAGGAACTCAAGCAGGCAACATTCCGCGAGAGAATGGATGAAACTCTTGAAGCGGCTGCAGATGCGGCTGAAGAAATGGTCAAAGAAGCAGCCGAAGAAACCCAGGAAGAAGTCGACGACGAATGATTTCTCATTCGGGTTTAGTTCCGTCAGCTAGGCGTATGCATTTTGCTGGTACTCCGCCCCATACTTCTCCAGCTGGTATATCAGTCCATTTTGGTAAAACTGCTCGATTGGCAACGACTGCCCCTTCACCGATTATACATCCAGGTTGAACAGTCGAATTTCCTCCAATTAGGGCGCCATTTCCTATTTTTACGGGGGCCATAACTAACTCACCTTTCTCTACCAAATGGGCGTTAATGATTGCATTTCCTCCGATTACTACGCCATCCCCTAATACAACTGATCCAGCATCATTTAGATGGGGGGAATTAATCTGACAACCAGTACCAATCTTCGCACCTGCCATGCGATAGTAAATCGTACCAATAAAAGAAGGAACTAAGATTGGCAAGAATAGTATCGCAACTCTGTGGAATACCATTGACCAAGCCCATTGAATTGTAACAAACGAACGAAGAGGGTATCTGCCTGGCTCTAGCCGAGGTCGGAATAATCCACCTAGTAATCCCGACATCAATACTAGGGTAATTCCCCAAACCACACAAGCTAATCCTAGAGAAATACCAGTGCCGACTAATTCCAACCAATTTGCTTGGTCAACTAGGTATGCCCTAGCCTCAAGAAACATCCAAACACCAGGGATAGAGGCAATTCCAACAATAATTCCAAGGAATGGAATAATCAGAAAAGTCAACACATTTTGAACAACCTCAAACGACTTCAGGTGCACACCCCGCCTTTGGTCTCGGTGAGTCAGTCATCAATTTTGGCCTGTCGGCAGAATCAAGACATTACTGAATGCCGACACAATATGGCTCAGGCTTGTGGCATGCTAGGCGATGGTTCACCTGCGGTGAAAATCCATCATCTAGTCAAAGCACCAGAAAATACAGCCGAGTCTATTGCACGTCGTGAATCTTGGGATGCAAAGAAGCCGGCGACGGTCTATGTAACGCCTGAGCGAATGCCAGACGGAACACCCTGTCAAGCAGCAACGGTAATCTTACGTACTCGTGGCTGTGCTTGGTGGTGGAAATCGGGTTGTACTTTCTGTGGCTACTTCAACGATGTTCGCGATGACATAACTACAGATGACCTGTTTGCTCAGTGGGAGGATGCAAAAAATCAGACTAATGATTTCGAAGGATGCTCTATGGTCAAGGTATACACATCAGGTACCTTCTTTGAGGATCAAGAGAATCCAGTCGAATGGCAACAGCACGTTCTGAAAGAGACGCATGATATGGGTTTGCACCTTGTAGTCGAAGCCCAAGCCCACATGTGCAAGCCAGAGAAATTAGAGTTCCTTGCTAAGCATCATCCAGGATGTACTGTAGCCATTGGGCTCGAGGCCTATGATGACGCAGTACTTCGTTTTCATGTCAACAAAGGGTTCTCCACAAAAACATGGAGGAAGGCTGTAGGAGATCTTCGAAGAAACAATCTTCGCGTCAAAACCTATCTGATTTTCAAACCTCCATTCATGAGTGAAGGTGATGCATTGAATCACACATCGAAGTGGCTCGTCGATGTCGCGCCACTTTCAGATGAAGTATCGATAAATCCAATGAATATACAGAACCGAACAATTGTTGACCGGTTGTTCAGGAATCGAGAATATCGTCCTCCATGGCTATGGTCTCTAATCGAAATGATTCAACGTACTCACGAAGAGACAGCAGAACACGACTCTCGTATTATCGTTCATCCAACTGCAGGAGGAAAGATTCGCGGAGCCCACAACTGTGGTTCTTGCGACAAACATGTAGTCGCTGCTATCGAACGATACTCGGTTTCTCGAAACCTAGCTGAATTCAAAGGATTAGAATGCGAATGCAAGGCGATTTGGAGAGCAGAGATAGCCTCTGACCTCTGTCTCCCCACTCCTCTCGGCAATGGTCGAGATAGGCGAGGCAACCGCGTTGACCTAATGCGCGCTCCTTGAGATGAGGGACTACGTCCCTCGCCCAACGCTTAAGGGCGAATCTTCAGTGGTTCACTTGTCCACGAAGTCTTGTGGACTAGTGGTGTCTAAATGAAGAATGATGACAGATTTCTACAAGGCGAGAACGAACCTGCGGCTTCTAAGGTGGTAATTGTTGGAGCGTTGGTCTCCTCTCTAATCTTCATGGTGATATACAGTATTCTGTATCCAGGACAAGATTATCCTGTTCTTTCTGATTTCGAGACCTTCGGTTCTCTGACCGGAGGAATCTGGTTCTTCATCCTCGGAGCAATATTCGGAATGTTCTCGATAGTTGCGACGATGATTACGGAGGCAACTCGCGAGTGAGGTGATTGTGATGTCTGAGATTACAACTACTCTTGCCATCTTTTGGCTCTCTGCACTAATTTTCTATATTCTAGTCCACAGAGGATTATGGATATTCTCCGACGTATCACGAACTATGGGGATGTTCATGCTTGAGAAAGCCCTAGGCCCAGGAATCGACCTAGTTGAAGGCCGTTCAGGTTCTGCTGCAAGAGCATGGATTATGCAATCGGTTCTATGGATGATGGTCGGCGCTCTATTCACCTTTGAGGGAATGTGGCTTTCACATGACCCGACCGCACTTCATTCACTTGGCGCATGGGGATACGACCCAACTGCAGAGACACTAGCTGCCACAGGTAAGGCTGTTACCTCATTTGGTGGAATAAGCATGGCACTAATCGGCTGTGGCCTACACATTCTTCCCAAGTTATTGGGCACAGGACTTGCGAGTGAAAGAAATGGAACCTTGGTCTCATTCCTTTACTCCGTCGGGGTATTCGTCACTTTGATTGGCTCCCACGATCCAGTTATTCTCGGAACCAAAGTTTTGCTTATTGGAACAGGAATACACATTTTGGCAATGACAGCCATCGTCATCAATCAATTACTTACTGTAGCTAGTCGTACCGACTCAATTCCGATGCCAGCATGGCTTATTCTGCTAGGTTTGATGGCTGAATCATTCAATGTTATTGCTGTTATTTCAACCGGTGCAATCGAGGATGGAAATGGCCAGTGGTTGATGTACAGATTACAGGGAAGCGGATTCTTCTTCCTTTCACTATCCGGTGTTGTATTGTATGCATCTAGTATTGGTTCTGGAAATGCGCTTTGGTCCAGAACGCTTGTTGGTGCAACGCTTCTAGGAGGATTATTCACATTGAACCCGTTTGGAGCAAACCACGGAACTCTAGTTGCAGATTTATTCGGTCTTGATGCTGGAGAGTTGGCAATGTCCACCAATGACACGGTAATCGTCACCTTCCTAATGGCGCTTGCATCAGTGCCGGTAATCGCGTTCGTTGCTAATGCTATGCTAACCATTCGGGATAGTTCCTCCCCTGGAACTCCCGGTTTGGCTGAGATTAATCTTGGATTGCTAGCCATGATTCCTGTATTCGTTGGCTCCCTATTTGTTCAAACCGATGCAGTATCGGGAACTAATGCAATCTCTGGGCTCTCTTGGACAATCGAAGAAATGAGTCGATGGGCAGTATTGGTGCCGCTATCACTTGGTTCAGTAATTACTCTCTATCCTTCAATTACCGGGCGAAAATTGGCATCCGCCGACCGCGCTCGAACCGCGTTTTGGTTGATGGGCGCTGCAGTTTTGCTTGGGTTAATGCTCAATTTAACCTCCAGCGCTATCGACATGGCTCTGTTGGATGCTGGTGTGGAAGACTCATCTAGCCTATCTCACGAGCTTTCAGTGGCAGCTTCTGTAATCTTCTACTTCGCAGTAGTTGCAATGATTCTACATAGTCTAAACATGGTAAGTGGTTTATTCCGAGGTGGGATTATCGGAGAGGAGACTGAAGTTTCCTCATCTATTGAATCAGATACATACAACTTAGCATCTGCAACAAGTGTCTCTAGGATTCTTGCTTCTGGTG
>CETB01105061.1_pt1 | contig 10342 bp, 5 predicted proteins | sample 356381 | NCBI WGS metagenome assembly CETB01 (sample SAMEA2622545, study PRJEB7988) | marine metagenome | biome: marine biome (ENVO:00000447); feature: deep chlorophyll maximum layer (ENVO:xxxxxxxx); material: "saline water (ENVO:00002010), including plankton (ENVO:xxxxxxxx)" | depth 155 m | reverse complement strand
GATGATGTCCATGTTATAGCTGCACCCATACCACTGTGCTGTGTACAATAGTATTCGTATACTAAGAAACCTAAGTGTGGTACTGTCCAAGTAACAGTTGCTCCGGCTTGACCCGGTGTACCTGATCTTACAACTCCATCTGCAACAGCACCTGTCTCAAAATCAAATGTAGTATTACTTGCACCTGTTCTTGCATTAAATGCTAAAACATGCGATGCGTTTGTAGCATCACTAACATCAAATGTATATGTACTTCCAGTCTTTAATGCAAGTGCTTGCTGACTCACACCACCTATTACAAACTTACTTGCTGCTACAGTAACTGTGTATGAAGCATTTGCAGCTGTAGGATGATCGTCTTTAAATAAGTAAGCACTCTTACCATTTGTAGCCGGTGTAGCTCCCGGTAGTTGTACCTGTTCGTATATAACTGTTGTACCGGCAGGGAAAGTTTCTTTAGGATTATTCTCTACTACTAAGTTAGATTGTAAAGGACCTATTGCTAATCTTGAGTTTGTACCATCATTATCTCTGTACTCGATATCGCCTGCTGTAGTATAAGTACCGGCTGTACCTGTTGAAATAACTTTCCAATGGTTTGCGGAAGCTGTTGTTCCGGGTGTGTAGTTTGTACCTGATAATGGGCTAACACTGTCAGAATCCATTATGTACGCATTACTATTATAAAGAACTATATCTCCTCTATAATACATTGTTGAACTAGACCATGTACCTACGTAGTTTACACCACGCATCATGACTGTCCAGTTTGTTGAGTTTTGTTCTGGTGAGTCTGTTGTGTTTGCTGCGTCTGCTATACAAATATAACTAGAACCGCTATGATACACAACATCATCAACCTCGTAGGCTGAAGCTGTACTCCATGTACCTTTCCAAGTAAACTTCAGTTTGCCTAAATCTATTTGTGCCATTTTTTAAGCTGTAGTTGTCAATATTAAATGTCCAGATGAATTTAGGGAATATCTGGGAGTTCCTTGAGTTCCACCTGATGTTGCTGAATGCAAGGCTGCGGAGTCGCCTATGTGCCACTGTGCTTCGCCTTTGTACTGATAATCTTCTACTTTATATGTAGCAGTATCAGAAGCTGTAGCATAGTCTAACTTAAATGCACCGGCTGTAGTTCTATGAAAACCATAGAATACTGTAAAGCCTGCATAAGTGTTAGCTAGTGTTGCATAGTGAAGGGCAGATAACTGTCCGGTAACACCGGCAGTTGTAGTAAACGTAGTATTGGCGGGATTAGCTGCATATTTTTGTGCATCACCAATTTGAGCTGTCATGTTCGTGCCTGCGCTCTGTGCAGACGTTGCAGCAGCTTGTGCTACTTGTGAATACGTAACAGCATTGGTTGATGAAATAGCCGCAGCACTTGCCGACTGGTTTGCCGCAAGAGCACTATTTTGTGCCGCTGTTTGTGCCGCCGCTATTGCTGTATTATTATTTGTTGTGATGTCTTCAACTTGTTGTTTATTGACACCATCTGTTGCAGATATACCGGCGGCAACATTTGTTATCCGGTTACTACCTACATTTAAGTTACCACTAATGGTTACGTTTGTAAGCGTACCACCAAGGTTTTGCACTGCATCTTTCTCTTCTTGTAAAGAGTATATCGTTTGCAGTGAGTTGTCGTTTAAGTCAGCTGCTTTTACAGAGGAGCCGGGAGTATAAGTAACTCGAGGCGTGCTAACATCCGTGCTCCTAGCAATACGAATAATTACTGGGCTTGCGGGTATATTGCCTGATGTAAAGACAACTGTACCACCACCGCTAGGTGTATAGTTAGTTATGTTATAATGAGTGCCTGCTGTCTTAAGTGCACCATCTAGCTTAACATCTATGTCAGTGGTTTTAAGTGACTGGAAGGTAAAATTTTTATTATTATTACCATCCGCTGTATATTCAATGAATGTTAGTGCCATTATTTAGGAATGTTTAATAACTTTGCTGTTTGATTTTTTTTCATCTTCCGCTCGAGTTTTGACTTCTCTCTATCTCTCTTTATTGTAGCGGCTTCTTGATCTTTCATAACTTTCAACCAAGCCTTCTTACGTGCTTTAGTAAACAATCTATCTATTATAATATTATGATAGTAGTCTCTAGGTTGAAAATCAGCTCGTCTACCAGAATTTATATCAGTATACATCTGCTCCATAGACGCTATAATTTTAGGGTCGTTAGCAAGTCTACTTAATTTTACTTCTAGTCTTTCTTCACCTATCGCTTTTTGGAATAGAGATCGTAGTCTAGGACTATCAGTTAAGTCATCTCCATTAGGAGAATATAAAACTGACATTCTAATATCATAACCACTATTAAATAGCAAGGTTCTACCGGGACTAGGAGTTAAGTTAAATGCTACAGGTATGAAAGCATTGTAAGCTCTAGTCATAAAGTCGTGATTCTTAATAGGTCTACCATTTAATAAGTCATACTTAATAGGTAATTGTTGACCAGTTAATTTTTCGCTCATTAAGTTACGGTTACGTATAGAGTCGAAAATACCAGAGCTTAGTTCACGTGTATGTGGTGTAAATATTCTACCTAAATCATTACGTAAACCGGCTAAAGGTATCTGGTTATTTGCAAAACCTGATATGATTCTAGCAGGCTGACCCGGCTTACCACCAAATAAATCTGCAAACGATTGTAGTCCGGCTAAATAAGATTTACTTGTTACACCTTGAGATAAGAGTAAAGCAACTTTTAGTAAGTTATCTTCTGTCCACTCTTCACCCATAAGTAAACTAGCATCACCTATATCAGCTATCATAGACATAATCTGGTTGAATGGTTCAAACGAATCATACTCTACTCCAACATCGCCGAAGAAAATAGTACGTGGTTTGTATCCCGCATCCATCCATACTTGTCGTTTCTGTCTGTCTACAGGTCCGTTACCTGTCATTCTACCTGTCATCCATGCCCATGCAGCCATACTAACTAGAGCAGAACCCATAGCTAATCTACCTGTTTGTAGTGCCTTAGCGTTTATTAAGTCTTGATCTGAGTATATACCATACTTAGATAATTCATCTAAATTTTGCCCGGGTCTAGCATAAGCTATATCGTTAAACTCTCTAACTAGAAAGTTAAAACCGGGTGTATGTTTAGCTGTAAGTTTTAATCCGTTTACACCAGTTCTAGCAAACAAGAAGAAAGGTTTAGCCCAAGGGTTTTGCTGAAACACTGAGTTTAGGTTAGCAGCAAATCCTTTTAAATCTTGTGTTAGTGTAACTTCTTTACGTGCAAATTCTGTAGCTGCATCAGATATATTACCATCAGCATCAAAAATATCCTGATAGAAATAATCTTCGTAGTTCTTAATAAGGTCTGGAGTTATATCTATATGACCACTTATCTTACCGGCTTGCTTTTGGTCCATAGCAGAGATAAGAGCTTTTTCTCGCATCTTAACTCTACCTAGAATGTATGCAAAAGCATCGTCAGTTGCAGCCATAACTTTAGTAGAGTAAGTCAACATACTAGCATTATTCATTTGTCTAGCCATATTAGCCATTCTAAATGCGGCTTTGTCGCCTGCACTAGCTCTGTCGCTTTCTGCCCATCTACGTATAATCTCCCAGTTATCGTCTCCTTTTGTATACTCAGAGAATCTAGTCTTTACAGTTGCTATATCTCCTGACCAGTATGAGTTAAGTCTAGTTTTAAATAACTCAAATGACTCAGGTATAGCTTCCATCATAGCGTTCATAGATGCAAGACCTACACGTACACTTCTAGTATCTCCAGTAAATGGAAGTCTAATTAATGCACCTATTGTTTGATTCATAGGACGCAAGAATGTATGAGTAGATGTACCAATAATAGCTCGTAAAGGTGTCTTAGGTGAACTAAGTACACTGTGAGTAAATACACCTTGTAGTTCTCTTATTAATGCACCTGACTGTGCTTTACCTTCGATCTCACCACCTTTTATCATCTTTCTAGCCCATGCGTCAAAGTCATCAAGACTGTTAACTGTCTGCATAGAGGAGAAAGCTTCAAATAATGCCATTAATAAATTACTATCTTCTGACTTATCTGCAATATTTAATATACTTTGTATGGATTCACGAGTGTCAACCATTTCTTGTGACAGTGTTTTCTTTAAATACTGTACCTTAGAACCGGCTCCAAGCTCTCTAAAGTTCTGTGATTTTATAATTCTAGCTTTTTTTACTTCAGTAAGTAAAGTAAACATAGTATCTCTAATAGATTCTAGAGTACTATCTGTATCTGCTAGGTCAACAAAGTTGCCTAACTCTCTACCGGCTATACCTAAATCACGTACTTGTTGTAATAATGTACCCATAACCATGTCAGCAACAACTACATACTTACTTGTAATAGTTTCTATGCTGTCTACAAGGTTGCCATCTATATCTGTTATAGAATATGCGTCAGTATTTCTTAGTATTTCTTCTAAGTATTCCTCTGGTGACATATTTGCTGCGTTTCTACCAAGTGTAATACGTTGATGTGCGGCTATAGAATCACCAAAGACCTCTGTTAATGTAAGTCTGTTCTTTTTAATTTCTTCAATAATCTGACGATACTTGTTATTACTATATAGTTTACGTAAAACATCATCAGCTATTTCTTCTGTAATACCGGCTTCTTTTGCTGCCCTTGCTCGTTGTACGGCAGGGATAACATTACCGGCAGAACCATCTTCTGCACCCCAGTCTTCACGAATTTTTTTCTGTGTTTCCCATACAGTATATGGGTCATCTTCTGACAGGTGTGCTCCTTGGTGTTGTTCAGCTATTGCTTTATTTTTACTAGCTCTAAATCTTGTTTCGTTTTCTCTAAGTTCTTCGAGCCCTTTAGCTAAAGTCTGATCTTGTACACTTTTTTGACGTTTACCTATTCTATCAACTACTGATCTTTTACCTTTACCAAGTAGCATAGCAGCACCATCAAATACTAGACCTATACCCATGCCTTCTACAATGTTTTTTAGTTTCATCATAGTAGGATGGTCTGTATCCTTTGTACTTAATGGTGTATCAATCCAACCATAATGGTCACGTAGGCTACCTAGAGCATTATGACCATCAGATTCTTTAGATACTAAATCAGATATAGCACCAATACCGGCTGCACGTACTAAACTCGGAGCACCTAATAGTGCTTTTGCAGTTGCACCTACACCCAATCCTATACCGGCAGCGGCTGCACCTTTAGCAGCTAGGATAGTAGCACCCGCCATAGTACCAAAATGTACTACACCTCTGGCTAACTTACCCCACCATGTTTTTGTTATTATTTCACTCTGCCCATTGTTTGTAAACGGGTCAAAGTCAGGTTGATAATAACCCTGTTCTTTAATTTCTTTTTCCCGTTGACCGGAAACAGCGTCTATAGTACGTTCTACAAAAGTTGTACCAGATGATAATGTATCTTGTATACCACCAGAAGGTATAGAAGCTAGTTCTTTTAGCACTCCTTTAACACCACCAATACCTTCATCAGTACGTGGGTCTTCGAGTGCAGCAGATTCTTCTTCTAGTGTCTGTTCGGCAGCTACCTGATCTTCTTGATATTGAGCTTCGGAAACTTGAAATTCCTCTGCTGTAAGAGCCGGGGGATTATCGTCTGGTTTGTCGTAACTAGCACCGATCGGGTCTTGGATTAGTTCTTCTTCATTCATTCGTTATCCTCCCCGTAATAGAATATCTCACCTTTTTCATTAATATTACCGTAGTACATAAAGTGTTCAGTAAGTTCAGATGAAGTATATAATCCGGGTATGTTAAATTTATCCATGTCAGTATAAAGACCTTCCACGTCATCAAAGTTTAAACCACTAGGAGAATAGCTTTCTAGACCTAAGCCATTAAACATTTTCTTCATCTGACCTGTTTCCATTAAAATAGCAAAGTATAATTTATTCTGATTTTCTTTTGTAAAAGTATCAGTTTTAAAATCTAAGCCAGATGTGTTTCTAACTCGTTCTATTTGAGCTGCATTTAATTTAAACGAACCAAAGCCAGTAGTTCCATAACCTTTTTCAGCAAAGCCGCCTTCTTTAACAATATCATCTATTGTAGTAGTATCATAGTCAATTCTTTCTCTATAAAAGCCTGACACGTTACCATGATCTGGATTTTTCGTTTTTTCAGCAAATTCTGGAAAGAAAGAAGCTGTGCCTTCTGGGTCATAATCAAAAATTTGAATATACTTTTCTGAACTTGGATGATAAAATAGCTTCTTAGCAACAGCATTATCAAAATTATTTAATACGCTAGGTGCTAAGTTTTGTAATTCTTCATCATAACCTAAAGCCTTTAGTCTCATTCTAGCTATCATATGACTATTTAAAAATTTCATATTACGACTAGCTTCGACATAAAACTCAGGTATATTACCACCTCGAGCATATTGAATTAATGCTTCAATATCTTCGCCGTCATGTGGCTGATCGTGATTAAACCAAGCTTCCCTAGTTTTTTCATCTTCTATTTTATTACGAGCTATACGACCGGCATTAGCAACATAAAGATTACGTTTACCTTTACCTGATCTATAGTATTCTCCGTATGGTGTAACTTTTTTACTCTTACCAGTACCTACTACAGTACCATCTTCTGGACCAAGGTTTTTAAGAATCTCACCTTCTGCCTGTGTTAGTGCCTGCTCCGGAGATAGTCCACCACCTTCTTTAGATGTAAGATATAAAAACTTTTTCTTAAGGTCTGCTTTGACATTATCTATAACAACACTTTGTTCTAATTCTTTATTAGAAGTTGTAAGTGTATTACCTAATGTAGTTGATACGTCTTGTTCTAGTCTTTTCTCGTATTGGTCATACAAGTCTTTGTTTTGTGCAATCTTGTCGTAACCTTTTATCTTCTTTGCATAATCTTCCCTAAGTTTAGGGTCGTTAATTTCATCAAGTCTTGCTTCAGCATGCTCAAAATCATTTTGTAGTAAATCATTATCTATATGCTTTACAGTATCAATATCAACTTTATCTTCGTTTGTTACAAATCCGGTAAGTGGTTGAAAGTAACGCCAAAATTGATTACTTTGGTCTTCAGCCACAACTATACCATGTTGATCGTTTAGTATCTTTTTAACATTGTTAACTTCATCTAGTAAGTGTTCTTCTGTAGCACCACCTTCTATCTTTTTAAGTCTTTCTTGAGCTTTCTCAACTTCAGTAGTAACTGTATTTTGTTGAGTTTTCAGTTTTCTATCAAACTCTCTAGTGCCTGCTTTTTCATGTAGCACTTTTACAGCTTGATAAAACTGTGGTCTAAAGTCACCTAGACTTTTAGTAACCCCGTCATGCCTATCTTTTATGCCTTCTATAGCCATAATCTTGTTTAGATCAGCAGCTAGTAAATAACCATTATCGACAGCCCATGTCATATCATCTAACATAGTTTGAAAATGTAAATCGGTATCTTTCTTACCGCTCACTTTTTGTAACTGGTTTAGACGTCCAGAATTAGGGTCTCCTTTAGTACCAAAGATAGCTGCATAAGGATTAGATTTTATAGCATTAGCAAAGTCTATTCTAGATTTAGTTTTGTATTGCTCTTTAGATTTTTGATAAGATTGTTGTAAGAATTGAGCTCTAGCAGCTTGATCTGTTCCTTCTGTACTTTTAATTAATTGAAGTATGTGACGATTGCTCATTTTGTTTTTACCACTAAAAACTTCAGCAGTAAAATAAAATGATTCGTTTAAAAACTTTGATATAGCATCATACATTAGTGGATTACCCGCACCATCATTGGCAGCCATAGCATCTTGTAGACTTACCATACCATAACCCTCTACAGGGACTTTAGTATCCTGATTAGCTAGCATAAATCCTTGATAACTTTTACCAACTTCTGTAACTAAGGCTTTACCTTTTGTATCAAAGTCAGCAACTGTAAGACTCTGGTTAGCATATATACCTTCTTCAAGTATATCTAGATTACCAGTTTTTGCAAAATCTATGTCAGCATCAAAAGCAATTTGCATACCTTCTACAGTAGCAGCATTACTTTCTTTAAAAATGTTTTTAAACTTTTCGTCTTCTTCTTCTCTGTATAAAAAGTCTTTAAACTTGTCATCAACTTTTTTATCTAGAGACATATTAAAGTCAATGTCTGAGTCGCCAGTAAATAGATCAGCCATCTTAGGCATATCGCTGCCACCAAGCTTTTTACTATTTGCTTCTCCGGCTTTGACTTTATCTTTATATGCTTTTAGTTGACTTCTGTTATCATTCCACTCTTGAAGCTTAGGCACAAACTTACCAGTATCTGCAATAAGCTGTCCTAGTTTCTGAAAGTTTCTTGATTTAGTTTCCGCAGCAGCAATAGCATCTTGTGCTCTCTGTTTGTATTGAGCATTGTTGTTAGCTATAAGCTCGTTGATGCCTGCGTTAATACTTTCACCACGTTTATTACTAACGTCTGAAAAGTTGGTATCGGCGGTGTTAAACATATTGGAATCCATTATGCCACCTCCTTAAAATCAACGTCTATCATATCATAGTATACAGCATAGAAACCGTTGCTAAGTTTATCTACAGCTTCTGGTTTTTTCTTTAATACTTCTTGAGCTGTAACTCCGATAAATTCTCTGTCAGAACTTACATACTTAAATCTGTATATATTATATCCGTCAATAGATTGACCTATTTTTGTCACATCTCTTTTTAATCTTTCATCACTAGGAAATAATCCCATAACTCCAGTAGCGACGTTTAGTCCAAAACTTAAACTGTTCATGAACTGACCCGCTCTGTCTTTTGGAGGCATCATAGTAGGCATACCAAACTGTGGTCCCATACCAAGAGCATTATACTCTTTCTGAATCATAGCTTGTTCTCTTCTTTGTATACCTTCTCTTGCTTTAGACTCTCCTACAGTAGCCAGTTTAAACATTTGTTTATCTAGTTTGGCAACTTTAGCATGATAGTTAGCTTGCTTCATACCGCCGTAACGATTACTACGTCCGCCACTGTTGACCGATTTACTTTGAAAGTACTGTCTGGCTAAGTCTTCTTTTTCTGATAAAGCTTTACCTCGAGCTTGTACAGCTACTTCTTCAAAGTCTGCTTCGGCACGTGACCGTCCTAAACCTCGAATAGTTTTTAGGTTCTGCTTAAAATCAGCTTCTTTATTCCATTGTTTTATCGAGTTAGCTTTGTATTCGGCATGTCGCCTATTATTCTCGACTCGGGCGGCTTCTCGCCTTCCCGCATTAGGGTCTGGTGCACACACGGCAAAATTCTATAAATGGTAAATTGTTAGGTCCATGATTAAACTTGCGTAAAAACTTGAAACCTATAAATTTGAGTAGTTTTAAATGTGCTGTATTTCTACAGTCTACGATGTTCCACAACAGAGGCTCAGTGCGGCTATCGACCCACCGCTTGGCTTCTCTTGCAAATGTAATTGGATAACGATGGATTGCCGGAGTGCATAGCATCCAGATTTCTCCACCGTCCCCGACTCCTGCTAGTCCGGCAGTCTTGCCGTCTGGTACTGTGAAATACACAGCAGAGCCTTCCTGAGCCACTCTAGGGAGGATTAGGAATGGGTCTAACCCATGACCCTCGACGACCTCTCTGAGGTCATCTGGGCGTAGGTTATAGGCCACCTCTAAGGCAGCCTCTTTTGTAATTGGTTTTACGTATTGATCTAATTTAGACACGTTTATAATATCGAGGTGAAAAGTCTCCTTCCCAACTCACAGCTCTTAGTGTGGATGGTGCAGGGTGTTGAGATTTAAGTGTAATATCTACGTTAGTATTACGTTCATATACTGGTATAGTTTTTATAAACTCTTCTATGTATGGTGCATCAGATACATCGTACTCGTCTAACTCTGTAGATTCGTATACTTCTGTATAATCATTTTTACCAACACGTGATAGAGTTGTTTCATAAAGACCTATCTTACCAAAGTGTAACTTCATTCTATGTATAACAAGAGATGAGTTAACATCAGCTCTAGCAGATTCTCCTTGAGTTTGTGTTAAGTAGAATGTAGGAAATAGTACTTTGTATTCATATAAATATCCTACAAAGATTGTTGCTCCTGACCAGTCTCCCGGTAAAGTAAACTCAGTGTTATTTTGTATTGTAGCCTTTGCATATCTACCTACTCTGGTAGATGCTGTATTTGTATCTATAGCAACTAAATCATAGCTAGGTGTAGTAACTGAAGGAAGCCAAGTAATGCCAGTAAATGTAGTTTTATTAGTAGGATGATCGAATGTACCACCAGATACGCTGACATGATTATCTATATGTAATAAGTAATCGACATTATCTTGTATAATAAATGGGTCAGATTCTGTTTGTAC
>CETB01108737.1_pt1 | contig 10348 bp, 7 predicted proteins | sample 356381 | NCBI WGS metagenome assembly CETB01 (sample SAMEA2622545, study PRJEB7988) | marine metagenome | biome: marine biome (ENVO:00000447); feature: deep chlorophyll maximum layer (ENVO:xxxxxxxx); material: "saline water (ENVO:00002010), including plankton (ENVO:xxxxxxxx)" | depth 155 m | reverse complement strand
TCTGCAAATATTTGCCCACCATCAAAAAATGCAATTGTATCTAAATGAAGTCTTACTAATCCTGAAATATGTGTATAATCAGTTTCAGAAAAAGCAGGACAATCTAGTGTTACACTTTGCTGCGCAGCACCACCTACAACAGCAAATCCACTAACGAAAACTCCAGAGCTTTGACAATCACCTAGAGAAACGGTGGTTTTTTCAGAATGTTTAGGCGGCCAAGTTTCTTCTATTCTCCATTGTCCATCATTACGTTGAATTTGCACATTTAGATCAGGTTTTGGTCCAATGCCTTTTAGATAATATTCGAACCATTCGAATAAGTCTTGAGCCCAATCCCATCTTGTCATATTGTGTATTGCTTCAGCGCCATAACCAGTTTCTTGTGCATTATGTTTTGTCCATTGATCAGGATAATTGTGTTCCCATTGGCCTAGCATTCCTTTTACTTCAAAGCCAGCTTCTTGATAAATTTGATACCATGGTTTTCCATCTGGACTGCTGAAGACTTGATGAGGGTCCACATTCCAATCTTGCATTCCTTGTATCCAATAAATAGATCCTTGCCAATTTTCGAATGCTTTGTCTATATGTGATCTTTCATCATAATAATTTTCCATATATGGATCAAATTCACCAGCTCCGTAGGTAGTTGGACCGGCAAGTAATCCTTCTAAAATATCGGGACATATGTTGTCAAAATCATCAGCATTATAATCAACAGTACTGGAAAAATAATTCATGTGCATAATTTGGGATCTTGCTTCAGCACTACCATTTTTGTATAGAAGAGGATGTAGTGCAGTAGTTCCGCTAATTGGTACAATCGTTTTGAGATATTCACTTCCATATGCGGCAGCTTCCCATTGTGTAGCTCCTTCGTATGATTTTCCATATAATCCAACATTTCCATTACTCCATTCTTGTGAGCCTAGCCATTCAACTGCGTGGTGTATTCCCAGCCCTTCACCTTGCCCTCTATAATCAAAACATCCCGTAGAAAGCTCAGTTCCAAAAACTGCAACTTGTGCAAGAGCATAACCATGTGGAACAAAATTTTCGTAAATAAATTCACCTCTTCCAGCACTAACAATACCAGTATGACCTGATTCATCTCCTGGTCGGCCATATGAAAAATAGGGACTAATAATAGCAATAACTGGAACTTGTTCCCCTTCGAGAGTATTACTAGGTAACCAATATGAGAGATGTACATCAGCTTCAGGAGGTCCACTTTCCCATACTTCACTTGTATCTACTGTAAATGTAGCTTCTTGAACTTCCAGTGCATAATGAGGTCCAGGTTCAAGAACTCTTGAAAAAGAATGTGACATATCCCAGTCTAATTTGTGTCGATCGCTTAGATTTGGATAATAATCTTCATCATCGCCTTCACCAAATAAAGAATCTAAGCAGCCTGTGAAAGATGAAAACATCAACACCATCGTGCATAAAAGAACTTTATTCATGGCCTTTAGAAAACTGTGATATAAATTAGTTATCTTCTTAATAATATTTATTTAAATGAACATCTATGGCTTTTAAAACAAATAACAATGTCTGTAAAAAAGTTAGAATCTGTTGATGAAATAGTAGAAGAATACTGCGTATCCAGCAGTCCATTAAAGAGTAAAATTTATGTTTCATTTGGCTATCTCTTTGTATTATTTGCAATAATTGGGATATGGGTTCCAGGTTGGCCTACAGTTTCATGGGCAGTACCTGCTGCATTTTTGTTTTCATTATCTAATGAAAAGCTCTTCCGTTGGTCTCTGACAAACAAATATTTTGGTAAGTCTATGTTTGAATATTATGCAACAGGAAAGACTTTGCCTAGCCATGTAAAATATATCATAGCATTTTCTATATTTTTGATGTCTTCATTTTCAGCATATTTTGTTTGGCTTGTATCTACTAAAGGAGATGGCGTGTTGCAAGATCCGTCGTCATGGAATGGTGCAGATCCTGGTTTTGGTTCGTGGACTATCTTATTGGTGGGTCTTACTGGAATTTGGTATGTATTATCACAAGTTAAGTCAAGATAATGTTCTGTTAATTGTATAAACCCATTACTTGTAACTGCATTGATGACAGATAGCAAGAGAAAACATAGGCATGGAATTTATCGTTTGTATGCACCCATTTATGATAGGTTTATGGCTCCTTCTTTTGCCGATGGGCATTCAAAAATGTACAATTCTCTTAACTTAAAAGAAGGAGATAAAATTTTGGAAGTGGGCGTTGGGACGGGAATTTCCTTAAAGCATGTTCCTGATTTTGTCAAAGTAGAAGCTATAGATTATAGTGAGCCAATGTTAGTAAAAGCACGGAAAAGACAAGATAAAGGGGAATTTGCAGCAGAAATTAATTTTCAGCAAATGGATGCACATGTTCTTGAATTTGATACAGACCAATTCGATCATTGTGTCGTTGCCCATACGCTTGCAGTTGTAGCAGATCCAGAAGTAGTTCTTAGAGAAATAATACGAGTTACGAAGTCTTCAGGTTTGATAGCAATTGTTAATCATTATAAAGATAAAAAAGGAATTATTGGCACTCTATGGAATCCATTTAGAAAACGTTTAGGGCTTGGTAAGCATGTTGACTTTAAAGAGATAATAGACAAATGTGGATTAGAGTTGTTAAGCGAAGAAAGAGTAAATAATTTTACGACTCATACTAAGATGCTTGTTTGCAAAAATCCTTAATTCAATTTATGTTTAATCCAGTTTAGTGTATCTCTAACAGAGTCTTCTATATCCATAGGATTCCATCCAAGTACATCTCTTGCTTTACTCGAATCATAATTAGTTATTTTTCCCATATATTCCTTTACAGTTTCAGATGAAAGGGCAGGCGTATATCCGAACCATGATTTTGTAGTTTCAAATCTAGCGTACAATCTTATTTGCCACATAGGAGCTATCTTTGTAGGTACTTCTATTTCAGGTTCTACGTTTTTTATTATATTCATTAATTCAAATCCATCTAGACATGTTGTGCAAAGAATGTGTCTTCCTTCTGCATTATTATTTTCATAAGCAAAGATATGGGCCAAAGCTACATCTCTTACATCTACATAACCAAATGTTTGTGGAGGCAATCTGGGTAGTTCATTCTTCAAAATTTTATCAAATAAAAAAGTACTTGGTGTGTGTCTGTGGAAATAAGGTCCAATAACAGCTGTAGGATTCATGACCACCATATCAAGTTCCATTTCACGTGAAAAATCCCAAGCTCTTTTTTCAGCTTCAGTTTTAGCGTAGGAATAAGGATGCTTAGATTTTGAATTCCAATCTTTCTCAGTTAAAGCTCGTCCATTAGGTCCGCTTCTTCCAATTGCAGCAGTACTTGATGTAAAAATGATTTTTTTAACTCCAGCATTATGTGCACATTCCAAAACATTAATCCCTCCGATTATTGAAGGATTAATTATTTCGTCTTCAGGATTTCTAGCCCAGCTTTTGTATACTGCAGCTACTTGAAAAACCCCATCAATATTCTCCATAGCAGGTTCTATTGTTTCAGGTTTCATTAAGTCTAAACTTACAATTTCTACATCAAATTCATTTAAATTTTTAGTCAATTCTTTATTTTCTTTATCTCTTACACTTGCTCTAACATTATATCCTCTTTCAAAAAGTAATTTAGTAAGAGTATAACCGACATGACCATTAGCACCAGTGACAAGTACATTCTTTCCAATCATATTAGATAAATAGTTTTTTCCTATAATATTTCAATTCTTCAATGGATTCTATAATGTCCTCTAATGCCCTATGATTCTCAGCTTTTGAAGGCACCTCTCGGTCAACATCAGGATACCATCTATTTGCTAATTCTTTTATAGAAGAAACATCGACAACTCTATAGTGAAATCTATTTTCTAAATCATTCATTTGAGCATCTAAAAATCGTCTATCAGTCCCTATAGAGTTACCACAAACAGGCGGTTTGCTCTTAGATTGAATGTGTTTGTCAATAAATTTCAAAGTTTCAATTTCAGCTTCTCTTATTGTCATTGAGCTTTTTTTCACTTCATCAATAAGTCCTGATTTAGTGTGCATATCAGTAACATATGCATTCATCTTACTTAATTCCTTTTCAGAAGCATTGATAACTAAATCGGGTCCTTTAGCTATAATATTTAGTTCGGAATCAGTTATTATTGTAGCAATTTCGATTATTTTATGAATTTGTGGATTAAGTCCAGTCATTTCTAAATCAATCCATACCAATTCCTTTGCCATATATCCTGATTAGAGGCCTACTAAATAGGATTTGTAGCGATAAAGTACTATAGCCCTTTCTAATGGTAAAAACAATGGCATTTTTCAATCCTGAAAAATTTACAAATGAGGCTGTAGCAAAATTAAAAACTGAATTGTCAGATAAGGCAATTATTGCAGCATCTGGAGGTGTTGATTCTACAGTTGCAGCAGTATTAGCTGCTAAGGCAGTTAAGGATAATCTTCTTGCAATTTATGTAGATACAGGATATATGCGCTTAGGTGAATCAGACTATGTTTCATCTATGCTCACTAATCTGGGAGTTGAACACAAAGTAGTTGATGCTTCAGAAAAGTTTTATGCAGGTCTAAAAGGAGTTACAGATCCAGAAGAAAAGAGAAAAATTATTGGAGAATTATTTATCAGAGTATTTGAAAATGAAGCAAAAGAATATGGCGGTAAATTCCTCGTTCAAGGAACAATAGCACCGGATTGGATAGAATCAGGCGGAGGTTTACGTGATACCATCAAATCTCATCACAATGTAGGAGGTTTACCTGAAGATATGGATATGGTTCTTTGTGAACCAATTAGGGAATTATACAAAGATGAAGTTAGAAGTTTAGCAGAATATCTTGATGTTTCAGTTTCCCAAAGACAGCCATTTCCAGGTCCTGGTTTAGCTGTTAGAGTAATGGGGGAAGCTACTCCTGAAAGAACAGAAGTTGTTAGGCAGGCTTGTCACATAGCAGAAGAAGAGATTGAATTAGCAGCAAAAGAAGGAATTATGGATTTGCCTTGGCAATATTTTGCTGTAGTTTTACCAGTTAAAACCGTAGGAGTACAGGGCGATGTTAGAGCATATGGCAATACAATTGCAGTCAGGGCAGTACACAGTTTTGATGCAATGACTGCTAAAGCTGCAGAAATTCCTTATTCAGTATTAAAAAAAATATCAGAAAGAATTACACGTGAATTGAAATCTGAGGTTAATCGTGTAGTTTATGATATAACAGACAAACCACCAGGCACTATTGAGTGGGAATAGTGGTGCCGGGGGCGGGGTTCGAACCCGCGGCCTTCGGATGTCCCAGGCATAGCCGGAACTATTTTTACCCTATGAGTCCGACGCTCTACCAGGCTGAGCCACCCCGGCTCCTGCGAGGTTGACTCGTTAGGGGTTTTAAGTTTAAGTTTCGATGATTCTTTATAATAAGGCCTTAATCACGCAAAAGGATGGGTGTTACTGATTCCAATAAAAATCAAGCAAAGACAGGCAATTACAATCCTGTTGAGCTAGAGAAGGAAGTAGCAGAAAGATGGGGAAAAGATAAAACATTTGAAAATAGTATAGAGAACAGGCGTTCCTCAAAACCATTTACTTTTCTGGAAGGTCCACCTACAGCTAATGGAAAACCAGGTATTCATCATGTTCTTTCTAGATTATTCAAAGATATGGTATGCCGATGGAAAACTATGGAAGGTCATTTGGTTGAGAGGAAAGGTGGATGGGATACACATGGTTTACCTGTAGAAATTGAAGTTCAAAAGCAATTAAATTTGATGTCTAATGAAGAAATAGAAGCTTATGGTATGGAAGCTTTCAATCAGAAATGTAAAGAGAGTGTATGGACATACGAAGAAGCCTGGCGTGAGATGAGTGAAAGAATGGCTTTTTGGGTAGATATGGATAATCCATATGTTACATTACATGATGAATATATTGAATCTGCATGGTGGTCTCTAAAGCAGATGCATGACAAAGACCTTCTTTTTAGAGGTCATAAAGTATTACCATATTGTCCACAAACTGGAACTAGTTATTCTACGCATGAGGTATCACTTGGTTACAAAGAAGTAGCAGAACCTGCAGTTTATGTAAAATTCAAATTGAAGAATTCAGAAGGATCAATAGTCGCTTGGACAACAACACCTTGGACATTGCCAGGTAATGTAGGTTTGGCAGTAGGTCCAGATGTGACATATTGCCGTGTGAAAATAAAATCCGAACCTTCAGATAGTTGGGAAGGTAGAGGCGGTGCCAAAGTTGGTGAAGAGCTAATTTTAGCTAAGGATTTGATGCCAGAAGTATTACGTCATCATGCAGATATAATTGAAGAATTTCCAGGAAGTAAATTAGTAGGTGAAGAGTATGAACCTCTTTTTCCAGGTGCAATAAATAGAGGAGATTCAAAAACAGCATGGACAGTAGTTGCAGCAGATTTTGTTACTACAACCGATGGAACAGGGATTGTTCATACTGCAGTAATGTATGGAGAAGACGATTATCAATTAGGAATGGAAGTTGGTTTTCCAGCTCAACATACAGTAGGTATGGATGGTAAATTTATCAAGGGAACTCATGAACTATTAGATGGAAATTATGTAAAAGATTGTGATTCAAAAATTATTGATTTATTAGAAAAAGAAAATAGACTTTACAGAGAACATACTTACACTCACGATTATCCACATTGCTGGAGAACAGATCATCCTCTATTGTACTATGCAATGGATAGCTGGTTTGTGAGAATGACTGCCGTTAAGGACAAAATAATTGACTACAACTCTCAAGTTGAATGGGCTCCAGAATGGACAGGTACAGGAAGAGTTGGAGAATGGCTTAGAAACATCAAAGATTGGGCAATAAGTCGAGAAAGATATTGGGGGACTCCATTGCCAGTTTGGATTTGTGAATCATGTGGCCATCAGCATTGTATAGGAAGTATTGAAGAAATGAATTCACTAAAAACAGAGAATTCTCCAACACCTAAGGAATTGCATAGGCCATATGTTGATGATGTGAAATTAACTTGTACTAAAGATAATTGTAGTGGAGAAATGATTCGTGAACCTTACGTTATGGACTGCTGGTTTGATTCTGGCTGTGCTTCATTTGCACAATGGCATTATCCATTTGAGAATAAAGAAAAATTCGAAAATAGTTTCCCAGTTGATTATATTTGCGAGGCAGTAGATCAGACAAGAGGTTGGTTCTATTCTTTGTTAGCAGTATCAACTACAGTTTTTGATAGCATTTCATACAGACGATGTTTATCCTTAGGACATATTTTAGATAATGAAGGTAAGAAAATGAGTAAATCACGAGGTAATGTGGTTAATCCTTGGGATCATTTCAACAAAGAAGGTACAGATGCTATTCGTTGGTATATGACTTCACAAAGTGCACCTTGGAATCCGATGAATTTTGACCCTAATGGAGTTAGAGAAACCTATGCTAAAATGTTCTTAACTTTATGGAATGTTCACAAATTTCATTTAGATTATGCAATACTTGATAATTTTGATTATAGTAAAGATTTTATTTCAGTTGATAAAAGAAATGCATTAGATAGGTGGATTCTTTCTAGAGTCTCAACTGTGGCTGAAGATTATCATAATCAGTATGTTTCATGGGAATTTCATAAAGCATCAAGAGAGCTGGAAAATTTTGTAATCAATGATCTTTCTAATTGGTATGTACGAAGATCTAGGAGAAGGCTGTGGGATGAAGCAGATAGCCATGACAAAAGAGCCTGTCAATTTACACTTCATGAGGTTTTATTGACAGTTAGTAAACTTATGGCCCCAATAGCTCCATTTATGCCTGATAAAATACATTATGATTTAACAGGTAGCTCAGTTCATACTGCAGATTGGCCCCTTGGTTCAGATTTAGTTGACAAAGATTTACCGCCACAGGATTTAGAATTAGAAAAACAGATGTCTATTGTAAGAATGCTTGCTGAGACTGGCCGAAAAATTAGAGTAGAGGCCAAGCGTAGACAAAGATTACCTTGTAAGGAGGGTTGGATTGTAGGAGGTCCGGATCTTAGCGAATTTCATCCTATTATTGCTGAAGAGTTAAATGTTGAGAATTTAACTACTGAAAGTAATTTAGATAGATTTCAAAAAATAGAAATATTGCCTAATCACAAAGTTTTAGGTGCAAAATGCAGGGCAGATTTACCTAAAGTTCTTTCAGAATTATCTCAAATTCAACCTGATTCACTATTATCAGATATTGAAAATGGTAAAGCAAACTTAGCGGGTTTTGATATAACAATAGATGATATTAATATCAAACGAGTAGAAAAAGAAGGTTATGCAGCTTCTACGTTCGAAGTAGAAGATATAGGCGATATTTCATTAGTACTTGATGTAGAAATTACTGAAGATTTAGTATCTAAAGGTTTAGCAAGAGAAATAACTAGACGTATTCAATCTAAAAGGAAAGATCTCGATCTAGATTTAGAAGCTTCAATATCATTAAAGGTATGGTTAGAGGAAGATTCGCCGAAATTACATAAAGAAGATTGGGACTATATAATCTCAGAAACTCGTTCAAAACCAGCAGAATTAATTATTGGAAATGGTAATGATGATTTAGACAATTTTCAAGTTGAAGAAAACAAAATTTATTTCAAGGTAAATTAATCTACAACTTTAAACACATTCTTTTTCTTCTTTTCTGTAGGTTTAAATTTTGGAACTTTTTTCTTATCATCTACAACTTTGAATGTATTTTTATTTTCTGTAGGTTTGAATTTAGGTACATTATCCTTTTTTATTGAAGGCATCTCTTCAGTCATTTTAAATGTTGGAGCACTACCAAAACTTGATTCACTTCCTCCCATAACTTTGACGCCCCCAGTTCCGGAACCTATAGACATAGAAGCTACACTTCCAGAGGTTTTTCCTAGCATACTATCAGTGTCTAATTCATCTAATTCCATAGATCCAGATGTTTTTGTAGATTCGGTACTAGGTTGACTAGATGGTGCTTTTTCAACGCCAGCTGCATTCATTTCTTTTATGGCGTCAGCTGCAGCATCTTTCACTTCTTTAGAGCCATCTCCTGTCATGATTAATGCACGATCCATCACTTCAGATGGCATTTCCCAAGATACACCTTTTGCAATTGACGCTAAACCAGTAATTGCAGTTGCTCTTACTCTGGAATCATTGTTTGCAGCTTCATTCAGAATAGAATTAACAACGTCAGTAAATTCTTGATATGATAGAGTATTAGCCTTAGTCCAGAATTTTTTGGCTGCAAAAATATCGCTAGATTGTACAGCTTTTAAGAAAGCATTACTTTTACTAGCTGCAACAGGTTTAAATTTAACTGCTTTTTTCTGAGAACTTACCTTTTTAACAATTCTTCTTTTTGGTTTATTTTTTCGTATTGTGGCTTTCTTCCCAGCTAGTTCTCTTACTCTAAATCCACTTGAACTTTTCCTTGTAGGGGCTCTAGAGGCACTGCGTCCTTTTCTTTTTGCAGCAATTGCAGCTCCACTTTCAATTTCTAGGCCCACAGGAGGCGTGAAAAGATCATCACTAACAGTTTCTTGCTGTTCTGTAGCCACAGGTTCATTTTCAGTTCCGAATTCAGCCACAAAATCAAAAGTATCTTCTAAAAAATCTTCAGAATTAATATTTGCATTTGATTCTAGAAGCTCTTTCTCTAGATTTTCATTACCTAATGAAATAATAAACATAAAACCATTAATATTTATGTAATTAGAAATAAATTCAGATATTTTTGTAAATGAACCAGATACGGCTCTTTCAATTCCTTGTAGGGTAATAACTAGTGGTTTTTTTTGTATAGATATTGCAGCTAATTTTTTCATGGATGAATCAAATTGATGAATCATTTCTACTCTATTTTCACTTGAAAGAGTAGTAGAGAGAATAACAGGAGCACTTTCATTTATTCGATTTACTAAATCAGAAGTAGTTCCGTTATTTCCAGCATTTACTTTTAGTTCTGTAACTATTTGTTGTATGAGTGGTAAGCATAAATCATTCTCAGATAAATAGCGTCTTGCATTGAATTCAATAACGCTTAATCCAACAGCTTGAAGATCATTTTCAATCTCTGTAATTGTAGCCTTTCTTTCGCCTAAAGTTCCTCCATATAGTGCTACTAATGAAGGCGGATTTGCCTTACCAGCCTGCGAGAGTATTTTTGCTGTTGTTGCAGTAGACATTAGTAATTTCCTAAAGTTCGGCTAACATTTTCACGATGAAGCTCTCTTTAAAGGTTCTCTACATGGGTTCTGAGTTGCGGGGGTCGCATAGCCTGGCCAATTGCGCCGGACTTAAGATCCGG
>CETB01172398.1_pt1 | contig 10392 bp, 7 predicted proteins | sample 356381 | NCBI WGS metagenome assembly CETB01 (sample SAMEA2622545, study PRJEB7988) | marine metagenome | biome: marine biome (ENVO:00000447); feature: deep chlorophyll maximum layer (ENVO:xxxxxxxx); material: "saline water (ENVO:00002010), including plankton (ENVO:xxxxxxxx)" | depth 155 m | reverse complement strand
TTCCGAATTAAATGGACTGATCCTGACCAGCCGATGAATCCCGGTTTCTCCTTTTAGATAACCATATGCCATCGATCCACGTACACATATTGTTGCACTGTTAATACCCGCAATATCGTTGTCGCTACGATCTAATAGCGAAACCTGATAGTTGTGTTGGCCTGCCCACTGGATATACATGCGCAAGAGCATTTCAGCCCAGTCATTGGCGTCAGTACCACCATCCCGAGCATAGATGGTCATCATCGCGCCGGAGTCGTCATGTGGGCCATTGAGCATTGACTTAAGTTCCAACTCTTCACAGAGCAACTCAAGCCGGCTGATTTCCTGTTCAACTTCTGGCTCCAGGTCGGGATCTTCCTGACACATTTCCAGTAAGACCCTCAGGTCTTCAGTAGCCGTTGTTAATTCATCCAGTGGCGTCGTGATGTTTTTCAGTGATTTTAGATTGGCTACAGCAGCCTGAGCCGTTTCCGGGTTGTCCCAGAAATTCGCCATCGCCATTTGGGCTTCTACCGCCTGGATGCTCTGCGTTTTCTTAGCGTAGTCAAAGACTATCTCCGAGTTGGAGCAGTTTTTGTTCAATAGATTCTGTTCGGTCTTTTAATTCTGAAAGCATATTGATTGTCGTAAGAATGGAGGATGAAGATGTCGATCTTAAAGTAAATTATGCGCGATGGAATGGTTTTAGGGCAATGGCCTGTCAACGAATCCAGCCACCACCGATCACCAGATCGCCGTCATAACAAACGACTGCCTGACCGGGTGCAATTCCATGAACAGGCTGGTCGAAATCCACTTCAAGTAAATGCTCTCCATCGACTTCGAGAATCGCAGCAGTTGCCTGCTGCGGAGCACTGTTATAGCGAATCTGAGCCTGACAGCGAAACGGGGCAGTTGGTTCCGGATCGGTTAACCAGTTCGTGCGGTCAGCCTGAAGAGAGGTCTTTCCCAGTGCGTCATGATCACCAAGTACGATCTGTCGGGAGTCTCTGTCGATCTTTACTACGTAGTGTGGAGTACCGAGTGCGACCCCGAGTCCTTTACGCTGTCCGATTGTATAGTTCTCGATACCATTGTGCTGTCCCACAACAGCACCGTCGGTGGTGACAATTTCACCGGAAAGATCGATTTCTTCGCGTCGTTGTTTGACGAATTCACCGTGATGACCTGATGTGACAAAGCAGATTTCCTGACTATCCTTCTTCTCAGCGACTCGCAAACCAAGATCGGTTGCCATTTCGCGTATTTGTGTTTTGGGAAATCTTCCGACCGGTAACAGCATTCGTGATAAGTATTTTTTTTCGATACCGAACAAAACGTACGCCTGATCCTTTTTCCCGTCGGCTCCCCGTGCAAGTCGAGTTTGATCCTGCTCGTCGTCTACAAGCTGTGCGTAGTGTCCGGTGGCCACATATTCGGCGCCAATGCTGTTAGCATAGTCGAACAATCGGCCAAATTTGATCCAGTTATTACACATAACACATGGATTGGGAGTACGTCCAATGCTGTACTCGTCAACAAAGTAATCAATGATCCGACTAAAGTCTTTTTCCAGATTTAAGGCATAGAATGGAATGGAGAGTTTATCAGCAACTTTTCGGGCATCTTCAGCATCTGAAGCACTGCAACATCCCTGCTTGTGATCTGCGCGGTTTTGCAGCAGTGGGAGCAACGGATTCTTGTTGTCACCGTCAAGGTCACAGGCTGTAGCCGACTCTTCCCCGTGACGCATAAAGACACCGATTACATCGTGTCCCTGTTGCTGCAGCAGGTGCGCCGCCACACTACTGTCGACTCCACCAGACATCGCTAATACCACTCGGGCCATGTCCTGTTCCCTGTCCCAATTTTAGAGTGCGTAGACTTCGGGGCCGGTTTCCTGAGTGACGACCGCGCCGAAGAGTGTAAATGGAGTTGTTTCGTAAATAGAAACGGGCAGGATCTGTCCGGCCTGACGTTGATTACCATCGAAGACAACGATACGGTCGCAATGTGTACGACCGACCATCTGTTTCAGTAATCCATTGCTTTCGAGTTTTTCCGATTTTTTACTGGGGCCTTCCACCAAAACATCCACCGAGTGACCAATGAATTTAATGTTTTCTGATTCACTGACTTCATTTTGTACCGCCAGCAATTCATTATTCCGCTCCTGCTTGACCTTCTGAGGAACATCATCAATCAGCGTCGCGGCCGCTTTTGTTCCTTCGCGAACACTGTATTTGAATATGAAACTGTTTTTAAAACGAAATTCGCGAATAGAGTCGATGCATGTTTGGAATTCGGCATCCGTTTCTCCACAGAATCCCACGATAAAGTCACTGGAAACCGCTGCGTTTGGAAGTGTATCCCAAATCAGGTGCATCATCTTTCGGTATTGCTCTACAGTATAGCCGCGGCGCATTCGCTTAAGCATATTATTACTGCCATGCTGTAGTGGAACATGCAGGTAGGGTGAAATTTTTGGTAGATCGCGGATTGTTTCCAGCAGCTCTTTTCTCATATCTCTCGGATAGCTGGTCACAAATTTGATCCGTTTGATACCGCTGACTTCGTGTAATAAACGAAGTAAATCTGACATCCGCGTTGTCTCACCCTCAATGCTGGTAAAACTGTAGCTGTTGACGGTTTGTCCAAGTAACGTAATTTCCAGACAGCCCTGGTCAGCCAGCACTTTGGCTTCTTCAACGATTTGCTGAGGGTTTCGTCCCTGCTCCGGACCTCGTGTATTGGGCACCACACAATAAGTACAGAACTTGTCACAGCCGATTTGGATGCGTAGGTAAGCCTGATACGGCGTTGGCCGCATCGTCGGATCACGTAAAGGATCAAACGTTTCGTGAGTACGTTTGATGTCTTCGTTGCTACCTTCCCGCCGGCCTAAACCAACAGCTATTTGCTGTTGTTCACCATCGCGAGCCTTATCGATCAGATCAGGCACCTGTTGTAGTTGCCCGGGGCCGACAATAAAGTCCACAAAAGGTGCTCGGTTAAAGATAATTTGCTGATCTTTTTGAGCCATACATCCCATCACACCGATGATCTTGTCCGGATTTTGTTTTTTCATCAACTTGAGCGTACCCAGAGCGCTGTAAACTTTGTCTTCAGCATGAGCACGAACGCTGCAGGTGTTGTAAAGAAGAGTGTCTGCCGCTTTGACATCGGAAGTGAGTTGGTAACCACGCTTGCGCAGATCGGCTACAACCATTTCACTATCCAGCATATTCATCTGGCAACCAACGGTTTCTATATACAAACGATGTGACATTAATTCTCGACCCACTAACGTTAAGGCTATCCTTTCAATTTGTCGGCAAAATCCCATTTTATCAATAGCCTCAATAGCGTGAACCGCTAAAGTGATAAAACTAGTTTTGGCCAGTAGTAGTAATTGGGGGATATAAGGAGGCTAAGATTACACGATTGCAAGCATCTGTTGCTGATCAGCCGATTTTTGAGCCAGCAGAATCATTTCTAGAGCGTCACAGGCTTGCTCGTTTGTAATGACTGACGTTTCAGAGCCCGATTTAATGCAGTTGGCAAAATATTCTAGTTCGCTACGTAACACACCAAAAGTTTCAGATTCGATCTGAGGCCAGTAGGAAGTGTCCAAATAGCGGGAGTGTTTAGCTTGAATATGTAATCCTGTTTGACTGCAGTCGATATTAATTTTCCCACTTGTCCCGATGATCTCCATGCGTGCATCAATGACTGTTTCGGTTGTTTCCGGCAGACCCCAGTGTGTTTCGATTACGACTAATGTCTCACTTGAATTGTCAGGGTCGCTAAAGTCAAACATTGCCCAGCCGGCATCCGGATAGGTGAAGTCATGAATTTTGATATTGCGAGCAAATACGGAGTTTGGTTTGCGGTCAAGCATCCACATTGCCAGATCAAGATCGTGGATGCCATCTCCGACAAGAGGAGGGATTTTTCCCAGACGGATATTGGCCGGGGCAACAGGCAAATTCCGTTTCGCATGAATCGATGTGATCTCACCAATCTCCCCGGCAAGAATTCGCTCTCTGGCCAGAATGTAACGAGGGTCAAACCGACAGATGTGACCAACCATCAGCAGTCCCTTTGATTTTTTGGAAGCAGCTAGTATTTCTCGAGCTTGAGTATCGGTGGCAGCCATTGGTTTTTCCAGAAAGACATGCTTCCCGGCACTGAGGGCATCGAGCGTCAATTGATAGTGATCCTGCCAGTGGGTCACTATCGATACAACGTCGACTTCAGAGTCGGCAAGAATGTCAGCTGCCGTTGTGGATATCTTTGTCAACTGAAGCTCTGCGGCATGGTGCTGTAAAATATCTTCATTGCGATTACATGCTGAGTGCAGGCGGACACCGCGTACTGTCTGTAAGGTGCGAGCGTGAATGCGTCCGAATCGTCCTAGTCCGAGGATAGACCAATTAAGTTCCGTACCACCTGACATCTATGATTTTCCGTTGGCGGGCGTACCGTTATTGAAGTCAGGCGGTTGGGGAATATCTTCAGTGATGATGTCCCAGGACTTTCCATTTTCACGGACGTTTGAAAAGTCGTTCGCCTGATATTTATAGTGGAGTTGGTTTGTATGAAGTGGATGTCCCGTTGCCTTACGCGCTTTCATAGCAGCATCGAGAATGCCGGAAACGAATAATGTCCGCTCCACCGGATAGGGCGGTTTTCCCGTTCTGAAGTGTACCTGTATTGCATGTGAAAGTGCTTTGAAGAGATTGCGATTTTCCCACGGGCCAACATAAAAGCTTGTTGCCAGAAGGTTTTTTTTATTTTTGAGTCGGCAGGCAAAATTCCAACGAGTGCTGCTACGACCCGCTCGAAGGACGGTGGCCTTAAATCCGTCGACATACTCGAGCACAATTGCATGAGGTGTGATTGCTTCTTCATCACCAATCGACTCGAGCCGTTTTTCAATTTTTCCGGTTTCAGCGAACATTGCTGCTTCAACAAGCTCCCAATCAAAAATGCCAGCCTGAGCGGCCTGATAGACTTGTTCACCCTCATAAAAAGTGATTCGTTTAACACCGGTTTCGCCGCCATGACGATGTTCTACCATCGATTGCAGTACTTCCAGAGCATGAAAGTCATAGGATTCCACCGGACCACCATGAATCGATACAGCCTCTTCGATCTTGGCACCTTTTTTGATCTCAATGTTTGGCCGCCGCTCAGCCAGTGGAACGCTGCTGCCGGCAAGAAAGGGAACGTTGTTCTGCTCCGCCGTCTCGGCCATTTCCTGGGCCCAGTCATATCGATAGCTGAGGTGCTTGTCATTGAATATCGGTACAAAGCGATTAGATTCTTTCATTACGGCAATGATCTCGTCAAAGAATCGCTTGCGGGGATACATGACTTGTCCAAATTCGTTCCGCGGATAATTGCCATGCTCACCGATGGATAAAACAGCGTCGACGGCCAACTTTTCACTACCAACACACAAGGCCTCGCGTATCGTTTTGAAAACAGGAATGCCATATTCTTTCGCGACAGCATCTGTCATATCTCCGTCCGGAGTTTGATCACGATAGAAACTGACCACGTCGACTCCCGGATCCGTGACTTCACCACAGAAAAGATAGGGTTGCAGGAAGTTCTCCAGAATGACATGCGCATGACTGCGATATGTGAAGGAAGTGTAGACCGCAGCCACTCGTGGCCGTTTGTTTTCACGGGCCTCAAATTCCGCACCCCAAGCTTCAACTGACGCCAGTGAACTAAAAATTGGCGCCGCAGCAAACGCTTTTAATGTTTCACGACGATTAAGCATATCAGAGGGTTCCTTAAGATGAGATTAGAAGAAGTAAAACATCATGAACATAGCCAAACCGGCAAGTACACCTGCATACACAAGGTCACTTCCAAAGAAGAACTGTACTTTGGTAAGTGAACTTTCTTCCGGGTCATATTTCTTGTTAGCTTCACGGAGATATGCCAGCAGCGTAATCAAAAATGACAGGCTGGCAGCCAGTAATGGCGTCAGTACTTCTAAATGGGTCAGGTAAGCCAATATAGCGAACGCGGCGACGCAACCAGTGAATAGTATTCCCAGGTACTTGAGACGGGCAGGGTCGTGGCCACCAAGTGCTGTCCACGTAAGTTGTGACTTTTCCGGATTCGGTTGTCCCATGAGACTAACTACCACATATATCAAAACAGAAAGCCCAATCACAAACACCACACGATGGAAGAAGTTTAGAGTAGGGCCAAAGGTTTCATGCACCGAGGAAATATTGGGACGGATCTTATTTTGTAAGAATGAATTGAAATCGACCAGGGTCATTGAATGAATGTCGTCAACATCTCCATAGGTGGTGGGAATTTGTCCAATATGGAAATCACTTACTTCAGCACGATCGAGGGCGATGTCATACAGGGGGCGAGGCACATCAGTGTCATAAAGAGTAACGACGACCCACGAGAGGACAACACCAGCGATGATGGTAACGAATGCTGCGGTACCTGTCCCTCGTTTCCAGAAAATGCCAAGGATAAACGCAACTAGCAAACCTGGCGTTAAGTAATTTTGGTAATTAGCAATGTCTAGGAAGAAGTTACTTTCAGAGTTCGGATTCATGATGAACAGAGCCATCAGGATGGCACTTATCATCAAAGCAACGATCGATAGTTTTCCGACAAAAATAAGTTCTTTATCGTCAGCCTGAGGATTTATAAATCGTTTCCAGATGTCGACTGAAATGATCGTGGCAGCAGAGTTCATCATAGAGTCGATTGAGGAAAGGATCGCCCCGATAACACCGGCTGCAACCAGCCCAATTAGTCCCAGACCGATTGGAGCCAGATAGCGATTAACCAGATACGGGAAAATCGTATCCGGAGCGATTCCATCCACGGCAGCTGCTCCATCTTCATTGGTTAACAGGAAGTAGGCACAGACTCCGGTACCAATCGAGAAGAAGGGAATGAGTAGCTTGAGGAATCCAGCAGCAATGATTCCGACTCGGGCTTCCTTGTCACTAACCGCTCCTAATGCTCGCTGAACGATGAATTGATTCGTCCCCCAGTAGAAACAGTGCATGAACATCAGTCCGGTAAGTACCCCGGTCCAGGGGAGCTGCGGGTGGTGAGTTGGCAGGTAGATTGACATCCTGTCCACAGCTCCTCCAGCAATCGCTGTATCATTGGCAGCCACCATTTCTCCCCAACTGAATTGAGAGAAGACCAGAATGGCAATACCAATTCCAACAATCAGCATCAGCACTGATTGGATGATGTCGGTGTATACAACCGCCTTGAGCCCTCCCAGAATTGTGTAGCTACCTGCAATCAATCCGAGCGCGATCACAAAGGTTGTATAGTGAGGCATGGAAACCAGCTTCATCGATGGCTTGGCTTTTAATTGAGCACCAACGGTTCCTTCTGCTGTGGCAGGCAGCGTGGTTTCTGTAACTTCAGGACTGCTGGCCTCACTGACAATAGCATCTCCGCCCATTAGTTCACAGATAGTTCGTGAACCGATATATAGAGCAGGTATCATCTGAACACCGGCCATGATGATAATCATAATCAGTGCATAACTGACCCGACTTCGATCGTCATAACGTTTGCCAAGGTATTCCGAGAGTGTATAAAGATTAAGCTTGCGATAGACAGGTAGAAATCCAAAACAGAGCAATAATAGTCCCAAAATGGCCCCAATTTCAAAGTGACTTTGGGCGAAGCCGATACTGAAACCGACGCCCATCATACCGACCATATGGTTGGCACTGACATTACTGCCAAAAATGGATCCGGCGACACCAAACCAGCGCAGTCCTTTGCCGGCCAGAAAATAGTCTTCGGAAGTATCTTCCTTACGACCGGCCCACATGCCGATGGCCATTGCCCCGATCAGAGCCCCAAAGAAAATAACGTAGTCGAGTGTCCCAAGTTCTAGTGTTGCAGTGTCCATAGATGAAGTATTCTGTATCTAACTTGTTGAATTTTGAAGGATGGCGTCCAGTCTTTTTTTACCCAGTCGTGCGACTTCGAGAGGGTTCTGTTGCCATAATTCCGGATTAAATAGTTCGAGGCTAATCATACCGTTATAACCGATTTTACGAAGCATCTCGATTTCCGCTTCTAAATCAATGACGCCGTCAGAAATCATTACCCGGTCGGGATCGGTCTGCTGATAACGGGCAACATCGGGATTACCGTCGTCGATATGATAATGACTGATGCGGTTTCCCGGAATTTCCCCTAGCAGTTGTTGATTAGAGTGACTGTTCCAGGTGTGAAAGGCATCCGCGATTAACGTGGCATCAGAGTGCCCGACGTTTTGCACGACTTGCCAGGCAGCATCCAGTGTTTGAGCGCCTTGAAAAAAACTAATGTATTCAAACGTTGGCTTTACCCCGATATCTCGTCCGATTTCCAGTAGATCACCGTAACGATCTGTCAGTTGCTGGAGATTACATGGTTCGCGGGGCGGGGTGGCAACGACATAAGGTGAGCCAAATCTGGCAGCCAGTTCCATCCGGCGTCGGGCTTCTTCGAGCATAATCCGGTATTCCTGACCAACCGCTTCCCCCCAGCCTCGTAAAGCAATCATACAGGGGATAGTTAGTCCGTGATCTTTCAGTGCAGATTCCACATCACCAGCTTCCCCCCCACGACCAATATATTGGTATATGTCATTGATCCATAACTCGATGGCATCAAAACCAGCTTCGGCTGTGATTCGGATTTTTTCCAGTAACGGTGTTGTCTTGATCGTGGATGTGTTGAGGCAGGTTTTCCACGGGCTCATAGTGATAAAGTTCCTTTGTGAAATTTAATCCGTTACTCCAATCGAAGTGTGTCACGAGTTCGGATTGAGTCGATGCTATGATAGAGGTTCTTGATTACAGGACGCGGGTAACAGAAAGATGACAGCAGAAACCAGTTTAACAGAAGATAATATGTCAGAGTGCCAAGCTCCTGAGGTCAGAACTATTTGGCAGAATCGCCGGGTACTGGTGGCTGGTGTAATCATCTTCGTCCCCCTGATTGTTTTTATTTTATTAGATGTAAATTCAGGCCCCGCCCCGGTGCCACCTCAGTCTGAAGAAGAAATGTTGTCGCTGGAAGCTGAAATGATGCCTGAAAGTCCGCCGGAAGAATTGGATGAGCCTGGAATCTACAATGCTCAATTCTATCAGGCTGATGAAGTTGTATTCCCGGAAGATGAGTATGTGATTGGAGTGGAGGTAAACGGAAATGCCTGTGCTTATTTACTTGCCGGCATGAATGATATAGATCAGCATATTGTTCATCATGAACTGGGTGGCCAGAAATTTACGGTTACCTACTGTGATAAATCCGAGTGCATTGCCGTCTATGACAAAGCTGGCACCACGGCTGAAATTCGCAATGGCGGTTTTAGCGGAGAAACTTTGTGGATTCTTTATGATGGTAAAAGATTTGAGCAGGATGCCCGAAATATCCCTTTAAAGAGTTTTCCTTCGGTGAAAACGACCTGGTTTGAGTGGAAAAAACAGCATCCCAATACATTGATTTATGTTGGTCTTGGAATGTCAGTCGGGCCGACTTTAAAAGAAGAGTCAAGTCACTGAATCAATCTCGTATATGACGACCGAAGTCGATTGCTTTATGAAGCCTGTTTTTGAGAGTAGAATAAAAGGTTCTGCTAAATTTGATTTGAGTGATTCGTAAGAAAACAATGCCGCGACTACCTGTCATTATTTCGAAAGGTCAAAGCCGCAATCCTGAGAAACGGGGATTGGAAGAGGCTGTTGCTGCGCAGTTGGCAGAACACGAACAGCTGGACGTAGTCGTGATGCCTCATCTCTATGATCTCACTACTCAGAGTGAAGGTTATCAGGCCTTAAGTCATATTGAAGGTGACTTTGTGATGATTTCCTGGCTGTACTCACGCTCCTGTCATTGGATCATGGATCGCAATGGAATTTGTGGTCATGTCGGGGATGTACTGCTGAGTCAAATGCCTGAAGAGGATGAGTTGGAAGATGAACTTGAAGATGAAATCGAGGAAGATAAAGAACGAGTCATTAGTCAGTTAGAGTTGCCTGATCGTAAGATTTATAGTCTTGAATTTGGAGCTAGTACTCAAGCTAATGACTTTGTCGAAGAAGTTCTCAGAATTGCAGCTCAGTCAGATCTTCTTCAATGGATTCAGGGCAAGGCAAATCAGGAGGCTCTGGAACGATTCCTGGAACCGGTTAATGATACAGCATTGTCTGGCAATGGATTATTACCGGTTTTGGGACAGCCCGGAGTGACAGAAGTACAGGATCCGGGGACGCGTCGCTGGTATCCGGTGATTGACTTCAGCCGTTGCACAAACTGTATGGAATGTATCGACTTCTGCTTGTTTGGCGTTTACGGTGTCGATAAAGTGGACACGATTCTGGTCGATCAGCC
>CETB01169156.1_pt1 | contig 10392 bp, 5 predicted proteins | sample 356381 | NCBI WGS metagenome assembly CETB01 (sample SAMEA2622545, study PRJEB7988) | marine metagenome | biome: marine biome (ENVO:00000447); feature: deep chlorophyll maximum layer (ENVO:xxxxxxxx); material: "saline water (ENVO:00002010), including plankton (ENVO:xxxxxxxx)" | depth 155 m | reverse complement strand
GGCATCGTCATCAACTGGAGCAGCTTCATAAGCAGGCATATCTTTATTTGCCCTCTCATTTTTAATGTTTTCCTCTAGCTTGTAGTTCCTCCAAGTAACTTCTTGGGGTGGGTCCCAAACTTCTGACCATGTATGCCTCATATCACCTGAATGATGTGATACTTTTCCATTACTTATTGTAGTGTATCCATTATCCTTAAGTAATCCCGAAAGTGTTAAAGCCATTGGCATTTCCTCATCAATTCTTGAGAAATAATTTACAAAACGGGTTTTATTAGGACGAAATCCTGTTAGTAAACTGGCACGCGAAGCACCACAAACTGGAATATTGCAAAAAGCATTATTAAATTGCACTGATGATTTGGACAATTTCTCAATGTTTGGGGCTTTGATATGTTTTTTTCCATAATTAGGAAGCTCAGGTCTTAAATCATCTACAATTATAAAAAGAACATTTTTTCGCTCTTTTTCTTGAGAAGATAAATCTTTAGAAAAAATAAATAGTGAGAAAAAGATTATAGTTTTAAAGAATTTATATTTCATATTTCTAATTTAAAATTGAGATCTATCTTATGATTAATTTAGACTTTGGTTTATGATAGTTTTTTTTATGGCATAATATGCAGGTTTTGGTTTTAATTCAGCATCAAAGATAAATCGGTGCTTATTATGATGAGGCCCTGGTTTGCCATCTACCATACCCCAAGTGTTAAAAGTAACAACACCTTGGTCTTTTTTGGAAAGTAGGACAGCCAATATATTTGAATAAGCTTGAGCCTGCTTCTCAAGTGCTTCATTTGAATTATTTTTATCCTCAATTCGGAAGTCAATTTCAGTGACATGGAAATCCAAATCATTTTCGTGAGCCCAATCGATTAATTCTCCTAAAAATTTTAATTGTGAACTATCATTTGCTAAAGGTTGATTACTCCTTAGATGTGCTTGCCAACCTAAACCATTTACCCTGAGTCCTTTTGACCTGAGGTAAAGAATGGTTTTCTTTACTTGTCTCCACATTTTGGGTTCCATCCCTCCATGCTGGTTAAATACTAGACTTAAATTGGGGGCATATTGATTTGCAATCTCAAAGGCCTTAGTTATATATAATGGGTAACCATTCTCATCTCTTCCAATTTGTTCCCATGGGTTTTCCCACTCATCCATTCCAGGTTTTTCTTCAAACCAATTTCCTTCTCTGGTTATGGTTTCATTTACCACATCCATCCATTTTACACTTGGCTCTTCATTCATTTTTTTACAAAGGGCTGTGAAATATTCAGTCATATTTTTTTCAAGTTCTTGAGAAGTTCTATTATCTGCTTTTGCCCATCTAGATGCTTGAGGGCTTACAGGGCCATGGATTCTGAGCTTGATACCATATTTGTCTGCAAAGTTTAGATAATCATCAATTCTTGTCCAGTCCCAAACTCCTGGTGACGGGTGAATTCTAACTTGCTTTGCACAATTTTCAGGGGTAGAGTAGATAAATTCTCCTAAGAATAAATCAGAAACTTTGGTGTTAAGTTGATTATGATTTAATGTTGCTCCAATGACTACCTTAGTTTCATCGTAATCATTTTGATTTAACAATTCTTGAATACCAACTCCAAATTTACTTTTTGGTTTAATTACCTTTTTTTTGTTTTGAGGACTAAGAAAAGTCAATGCGTCAGTTTTAATTTTCTTATAAGTTTTTTTATAATCACTTTCTAGTATTAAATTTTTAGTTTCCAAGGGATCTTCTTTGTAATCAAATAATTCTTCTTGGACTATATCCTCATCACTCACCTCCTGACCAATTTTTGATTTATTAATCCAAAGTGTGTAACGGTAATCTGATGACCTAAAGCTATAACCCATATTCTGATTTCTTGGATATTGGCTTATGGCATATTCCTTTATAGATTGAGCTGAACCATTCATTAGCGGTAATAAGGATTGACCATCTAAATTATTTGGCATAGGGATGTTTGCTAAATCAGAAAGAGTGGGGAAAATATCTACAAATTCGGTTGGGGAGAAAACTTTTCTAGGTTTTTTATCTTGCGGGTTGTAAATAATAAGAGGTGACCTTGTAGCCTGCTCGAAATTTGAGTGTTTATTCCACATTAGGTGATCGCCTAAATGATATCCGTGATCCCCCCAAATAACTATTATAGTATTACCCATTAGGCCTCTAGCGCTCAATTTTTTCAATATCTTTCCTATTTGGAAATCTATAAAGGTTACACAGGCATAATAACCATGAATTAATTCTAGTTGCAAATCGTCATCAATTAATAATTGATTGTTTTTATCTGATTTATAGTCCCAACCTGGAGCAGCAAATGAACGCATTTCCCCTGAGTTGTGGTATGCTAACCTGCTTGTATTTTTTGCTCTTTGTCTAAACTCGGCTAATGGCATTCTTTCTCGATTATAAAGATTCCAATATTTTTTTGGGGCGGAAAAAGGAAGATGAGGTTTTTTAAAACCAACAGCTAGGAAAAAAGGTGATTTATTATCTTTTGAAAGCTGATCTATCATTTCAATAGCTTTTGCTGCAATAACTCCATCTGCATAAGCTTCATCTGGTTTATCACTTGAAGATACGGGTGGCTTATATTTATTTTTTAAAGTTTCACCTAAGGTACCATTTCTTCTGAGCCTCTCTTTTTTTATAACAGTATTTATATTTGCCTTAATCTCTTCATTTTGATAGTCTCCAAGAATCGGCGGACCATAGGCTTCAGAATAAGAGAGCTGATATGGCTTAATGAATGGAATACTCCATGAGGGTGCATCACTTTTTTTATCTACTCCTCTAGGGTCAAAAATTTTACCTACTCCAGCTGTTGTATAGCCCATAGATTTGAAATATTGAGGTAGGGTAAGAATTTTAGGGTTCTTGTCTCTCATTTTAGTTTTTAAATCATAAACCTTAGTATAATCAGGTCTTTTTCCAGTTAAAAGGCTAACTCTTGAGGGGCTGCATACAGCTTGTTGGGTATGGTTATTTAAAAATAATGTTGACTTTCTTGCTAAAAAATCAATATTAGGGGTAATTGCAATTGCATCTCCAAAACTCTTGATGGTGGGTTTTAAATCATCAACTGCAATAAAAACAATGTTATAGGAGCTATTGTTTTGAGCCCTACTTAATGCAAGTACAAAAAAGCAAATCAAAAAAATTTTTTTTCTGTAAAATTTCTTAAACGAAATTGTATCCAATTTAATTTGTTATTTAATGAGTAAATTAGTTTTATTAGAATGACCTAAAAAAACCTGCTGAAAATTTATCAGCAGGTTATTAAAACTATATCATTACAATAATTTAAATCAATTTGAATCTGACTATTTATTATCAGATTCTTTTCTTGCTTTATTACTTAGATTCAAGACTTTATTAGCCATTTTTTTCCCAAATCTATCAGTAAGTTTATTTTTAGCATTAGAATATTCTTCAGTGTATACTGCTCTTTTTTCCTCTTGCGATAGTCCCTTACCTTTAATTTTTTTTGCAGCATTTACAATGCGGTCTAAAAAAACTTGGTTTACAAATTCTTTATCTTCATCAGTAAGGTCCATATTTTCAGCAACATAGTCAGAAAATAGTTTTGCTCTATCTGCTTGATATTTATTTGCAGTCTGCGCCAGGACAACCATAGGTAAAACAAGTAAAAGAATTAAAAATAATTTTTTCATTTTAAATACTTTAATCAATTAATTCGTTAGTGTTGATTTCATCTGTTGGAAAAGGTAAAAACATAACTTTACCTTCATCTTCTGATAGAATAAGATCTCTATTAGCTACATAATGAGCTGTACCAATTTTATCGTTATTTGGCTTAATAGTATTCTCCAAGAAATATTGGAAACCTCTTCTTCTGTTATTATGTGCATCCTGTCCCTCTCCTAAAAGTTCAAACTTATACTCATCCATAATTGCGTCTCTAAATGATGCTTGACCCTGACTATATTCTGCTCGAGCAGTTACTCCTGCCCTAGAAAGAACTTCATTAAGATAAGTCATTTCCTCACCATTTTGAAGTTCGTTTGATATTTCGGCTAACATTAAAAGCAAGTCAGCATAACGATAAATAAGAATATTTTGACTGTTGTATTGTTGGTTATGAGAAGTGTCTTTTTCAACAAATTTAAAGAAGTACGGATGTGCATTCCTGAAGTTATTTCTATTTTGTCTTACAGGCCAAACCTCAACTGGGTTTCCATTATCTGCACGATTCCAAGAAGATAAATAAGTCCCAGCAATTCGATTATCATTAGGGTAAGTAGCTACGTGATAATCATAAAAAGTTGCAAGAACACTGAACCATCCAAAATGCATCCCCATTTTATATTTAAATGGAGTGTAGTTTCTTCCCATTTGAGAATTTGCTGCAGCTTCAGAAATTTGAAGCTCAAAAATTGATTCCGTAGAATTTTCTCCATCGGTACTAAAAAGGCTACCAAAATCGCTAACTAAAGTATATTGTCCGTAAGCTTTTTTCGCTTCATTATAGGCCTCTTGCCAATAGTTACTAATCGATGGATCAGCAATCGTTGCATTGGTAGCCATTGTCATATACAATTTTGCCAACAACATTGAAGCAGCATGTTGTTTGGGATAACCCTTGCCAGCATCGCCATTCATTAGGCTTTGAGACATTTTTGCATCCGATACAATTTGAGCGTAAACTTCAGCCTGAGTAGATTTAGCTTTGTTAAGGTTATCAGATGAGGGTAATTCTAACCATAGGGGAATGTCTCCCCACAAACGAACTAAATTAAAATAGGACCATGCTCTAATAAAATATGCATGACCAGCTACATCATTAATAGGGTCAAGTGCATCATTTTCATTGATTGCTACATAAGAAATTATTGCATTACTCCTAGCAATTGCAGAATAGAGTCCCCGCCATAGAGATGCTGAATCAGCATCTAGAGTAGGCTTTAATGAATATAAGTTAGCATTATTTACATTGTTTACATTGTTACCATTTTTTCCAGTACCAAATAGTCCTGAAAACCCATTTACCACAAAAAACCTTCTTTCTTGGGCATCATAATTGGTTAACGCTTCATAGGCTCCGTCCCTTGCAGCTGCAGCTGTATTGGGGTCAGTGTATATATTACTATCAAGAAAAATTGGTGATTCATCAAGATCACAGGAAAGATAGAATCCTGAAAGCATAATAAAAAATAGGGCTTTGAAGTAATTTGATATATTGTTAATTATAAATTTTTTCATGATTTCGTAAATTAAAAGTTCATGTTAATTCCTACCAAAATGTTCTTAGCGTTTGGAGGGCTATGCCAATCTACACCTTGAATAAGACCTGTCCACATAAAGCTTGTTACCTCCGGATCAAAGCCAGTATAGTCGGTCCAAGTAAACAAGTTTTGACCAGTAATATAAACACTTAGTTTTGACGGTTTAAATGCTGACGCGCCTGTAAATAACTGATTAACAGGAACGTCATAAGCCAATGTTACATTGTTTAATCTAAGGAAACTTCCATCCTCTAAAAAGTTGTCAGTCATTGTCCTTCTGTTTATATGTTTTTGATATCCAACTTTTGGATAAGTAGTATTCTGGTTTTCTGGGGTCCAAGCATTAAAATAGGCATCTGACATTATATTTCTTGCGAAATTTCCACCCTCAGCCATTGCTGTTCCTAGCTGTGGTGTTGCCCCATTAGCTATTTGATTACCTTCTACACCATTAAACAACATACTTAATGATAAATCCTTATATGAAGCATTAATATTAAATCCATAAACAAAATCAGGATTAGGGTTCCCAATAATCGTTCTGTCTAATGTATTTACCTCGCCATCACCGTTTGAATCAACAATCTTGAGATCCCCTGGCTCAGACATAACACCATCAATTAGATACATTTGATCATCCTGTTGAAAGACACCATCAGTTTTCCAACCATAAAAAAGCGCAGCCTCCTCACCATCAATAAATGCATTTGCTGGATGTGAAAAATGTTGTCCTCTACTTATTGACTGGCCTTGATAAAAAGCTCTTTTCTCTAATTTTCCATCAATCAAAATATCAGCAGGTGGCAAACCTAGATTTACAATTTTAGTCCTATTGAATGCTATGTTTCCTCCTATTGAAAGGTTTAAGTCCTCGCTTTCCAATGCTGCTATATCAAGTCCAAGTTCAATTCCTTTGTTCTCAAGTTCCCCTCTGTTTAAAGAAATATTAGAAAAACCTGATGAGGTAGGTATTGGAGCAACTTGAAGTAGATCTTTTGTAGTCTTATCGTATACATCTAAAGTTCCAGAAATCCTACCATTTAAAAATCCAAAATCAACTCCAACATTTATTTGCTCCGTAGTCTCCCAAGTTAATTGTTCATTAGCAATATTATTTAAGATTAAAGGAATAGTAGTTCCATTACCAGGAGTACCATATAATACGCTTGGGTCTGAACCGAAATTTGAAAGGGTTGCGTATGATCCTATACCATGATTTCCAATTTGACCCCATCCTGCCCTTACTTTAAGGTTAGAAAAAAGATCCAAATCTTTTATATAATCCTCACTGCCTGCTCTCCAAGCAAAGGCAAATGAGGGAAAAAAGCCATATCTGTTGTCTTCACTGAATTTTGAGACCCCATCTCTCCTAAAAGTTGAAGTTAAAACATATTTATCTCTAAAAGTATAATTAAATCTTCCCAGTAATGAAAACATCTTTTGGTCTTGTGCAAAATATGCTAAGGGGGTTGTTATGTTGGACCCTAAAAAAGGTTGCCTTACGGTTAACTGAGTAGAATCAAAATTTGTTACTATGTAAACACTTTTTTCGACATCTCTGACATCATAAGTTACACCAAGTGTTGCATTTACTCTATGATTTTTATTAAAGTTTCGGTTAAATCTCAAAAAATTATTAACCTGATAAGACTTTTGATTTAAACCGTTTAGCACTAACATTCCGTTATTAACTGCTCCTTGGAAGGTTGTTACTCCATAAAAACGTCTTCTATCTTTACTTCTCATATTTCCTCCAGCCTTGAATTCGTATGAAAGACCTTTGATAGGAAAATCATATTTTACAGACAAAGAACCAATAAGTCTATCCTCTACTGATTCGTCATGATAATCATCTATCCAAGTGTAAGGGTTTGCATTAAAGTCATCGTCATCTTGTGCTAAATCAGGATCGGTAAAGTCATCTATTATACTTGGATTAGCCGGTCTAAAAGAAAGAATATTTCTTACAAAACTTTGCTTGTTTCCAATTAGGTCACCACCTTCAGAAAAATCTGATTCAGAAAAGAAAGCACTAAATCTAGCCTCAACTTTTAAATTATCAGTAACATTTTGGTTAACATTAATTCTAATGTCTCCCGATTTAAAACCTGAATTTTTTACAAGTCCAGCTTGGTCATTGAAACCTGCTGAGATATAATAGTCTCCCTTCTCACTCCCTCCAGATACAGAAGCTCCAAAATTTGTACTTTTACCAACTTGTAAAACTTCATCTTGCCAATCAGTCAGTGAAGCTGGTTCTGCTTGTAATACATTCCCTGAATATCCATAGACAGTATCATCTATTAATTCCCAATTTCGAGGATTTCCTGCCCATTCTTGAACATCATTATCGTAATCTATGTATTCCATAGGGTCAAGTACATCTATTCTTTTTGACAGACTTCTAAATGAAGAAGTGTAAAATACGTTTATATCATTTTTATCTTTTTTCCCTTTTTTAGTTGTAATTAAAACTACACCATTAGCTCCCCTAGAACCATATATAGCAGTAGCAGATGCATCTTTTAGTATTTGCATACTTTCAATATCTCTAGGATTTATACCATTTAGTCCATTTTGCTGCTCTTGACCAGTATTTCCAAAACCACCTGTTCCTTGAGTACCTTCTCCAGCAGATGAGATAATAACGCCGTCAACAACATAAAGAGGCTCATTATTTCCTCTTAAACTGTTTGTTCCTCTTATTCTTACACTTATTCCTGAGTTAGGGTTGGCTGCGTTTTGTGTTACTTGAACACCAGCAGCTCTACCTTGAAGCAATTGATCAATAGTAACGGATTGTCTAGCAATATTGTCCTCCACTTTCACAGATGCTACTGACCCTGTAAGATCCCGCTTTAGTACTGTTCCGTATCCGACAACTACTACCTCGTCAAGCTCGGATACGTCAGGGCTTAAATTTACATTAACTGTACTTTTGCCAGTAATATTGACTTGGCTTTCAAGAAAACCAATATAGGAAAAAATCAATGTGTCAGATCCCTCTGGTACATTTAAACTGTAATTACCATCAAAATCAGTAATAGATCCAACTCCATCTGATCCTTTAACAGACACCGTTGCCCCAGGAAGTGGGTTTCCTGTATCGTCAAATACCACTCCACTAATAATGGAATCTTGGGCCATTATTAGTGAGGGTAACATTAAAAGTATTATTAAAAACTTTTTCATTTGTTTGGTTTAAATTAATTGCTCAAAATTAACTAGTCGCTAAACTTCAACTTACAACTTTTGGTTTATTTTTTATAATAAATTAATCAATAATTGGAAAATCTTTGTTCTGGCCTAATTCCTTTATAGGAGTTTGTAAGCTTTAGTTTTCAGTAATAAAATTAATCGACTCTAAAAGAAAAGACTATCGAGTAAGAGCTATTGTTGTTAGAATCAGTTGCTTTAACTCTCCAATAGTAACTATTTCCTGAACTAACTTGTACTGACTTAGATTTAGCTGATAGGTTTTTGTTTGAAGAAATAGGATCCTGTAATCCGTCGGTTGTATCAATATAAAGGTCATAAGTAAGGGATGAATTTTCTGGGTGAGATCCTTCCCAGCTTAGCTCAACTGAAGTAGTACTTGATGGGAATACATGTCCAGAAGAAGGAGATATAAGAGTTGATGGATAAGGGGGATAGTTACTTATTCCATTACCTGATAAATAGAATTTCCAAGTAGAAGATTCAGCAGTTTTAGATGCGCCATTCCTTTTTGACGTAACCTTCCATGAGTATGGTGTACCATTGCTTAGTGTAACCGCTTTGTTTGTAGACGTTATGTTTGTTTGATTGATTACTTGATTAGAATTTAAATTAGTAATTCTAAGATCATAACTATCTGTATTATTTCCTGCAGTCCATTGAAAGTTTACACTACTTTGAGAATCACTTACAGATGTTCCTTCCTCACAGACTTTGTTGTTCGTAGGACTTGTTAGCGTTGCCACTGAGGGAGGATCAACTGTTTGAACGGGAGGGGTGATTACATCATCACTACCACCATCACCTCCACCTCCACAAGAAATTATGAAAAGGGATGCAAACGCAAAATATTTGAAAAACACCTTTTTCATTCTCTAACTATTTTAACTGTTTTATCAACTGTTTTACCGCTTAATTGAATCAGGTAAATCCCTTTTGAAAATTCTTCTAAATTGATTTGAACCTTTCTGCTAGATTGAATTTCGTTACAACTCGTTTTAAGGATATTACCATCTCCATCAATTACTCTAATATCTACAGTACTGTCTTTTCCATGAATATATAGGTTTACATTATCCTTTGTTGGATTGGGATAGAACTCTACTTCTTCACTTATAAAAACTTCCTCTGTGTATGAACCTTGGCACGATTTATCAGTCTTAACCTTCAGAAAGTTTACACCTTTCTTAAGATCAATTTTAGGATTTGAATAGTCAAAATCTTTTTCAATACCATTGTGAACTATAGTGTATTTATCGGAGCCACTTAGATTAAATGTAATAGACTTATTGGCATTATTAACTCTCGAGGAAGCGGAAAGGGGAGCTGGTTCAGATATATTAATATCAAAACACTGATTATAACCACTCTCATCCTCAACAGTGAAACAAAGGTTGTACTGACCAGTATTTAAATTAGTTATTGATTTTGAAAATCCACTTGATGAATTTAAGTTATGAGTATCGTTCCCATTAATTGTAAGGGTGTAGTTTAAATTTTCGTCTTTAGCAGATACAGCTATTGAACCATCGGATGAACCTCGACAACTTAAATTTTCAATTGAAATAGAAAAATTATCATTAGGAAGAGAGAATATTTTATTACCGTTTACATCATTGGAATTTGAGTATGGATCATTTGGATTGGCATCATTTTGATTAATTATCCCATCTTTATCATTATCAAATGAAAATTCAAAGATTTCAATATTCCCATTTTTATTATTAGAATTAATAGAATTTCCAAATTCAATATGAACCATTTCAAAAAAACCATCATTATTCATATCATATGGAATTTTAAATCCTTGCAAATGGGCATAGTTTAGAAAATTTTTCGCTGTCCTGTAGTTATCATTGAAATTTACTATTGTAGGGAAAAATTTTTCGCCATCATTCATAAAAATTATATAACTGTTTT
>CETB01032218.1_pt1 | contig 10402 bp, 9 predicted proteins | sample 356381 | NCBI WGS metagenome assembly CETB01 (sample SAMEA2622545, study PRJEB7988) | marine metagenome | biome: marine biome (ENVO:00000447); feature: deep chlorophyll maximum layer (ENVO:xxxxxxxx); material: "saline water (ENVO:00002010), including plankton (ENVO:xxxxxxxx)" | depth 155 m | reverse complement strand
TCAGCCTCAAATAATTTTAATGAAATTAGCTGATTGTCATCTAAGTCTAACCTTAAAGGATAACTGCTATTTATAGGAAATATATCAATCACTGACCCTCTTATGGCAAATTGAGAAGGTTTTGAAACAATATTTTCAGATGAGTATCCAGATTGAACTAAATTATCTAAGAGTATTTTTCTATCAATAACTTGATTTACCTTGAAGTTATAGGTAAATCTATTTATTTCTCCCTTATCAAATAAAGGTTGAATTAGAGACGGTACTGTTGATGCGTATATGATTTTTCCTTCCTTAGGAATTTTATTTAGAGCATTCATTCTTTTTGCTGAAACCTCTGGATGCGGAGAAAAATTATCATAAGGCAAAACTTCTAAATCAGAAATTTCTTGAACGGAATATCCTTTACTAGAAAGGTAGTTTTGCAGAAGCTTTAAGAGTGAATTAGTTTCGCAAATAATTAGGTTTTTTTCATAACCAAAAGATATGTCCATAATAAATTTTACTAAGTTAATTACATAAAATGTTTGTGTATAATACTGACTTCTATAAATATGACTATAAAGAGGTTTTAAATGAATTTATCTTTTTCAGAAGAGGATCTTAAATTTCAAGACGAAGTTAGGTCTTTCATAGAAGAAAACTATCCGGCGGATATAAGAAACAAAATGGACAATGGGATTCCTGTATCAAAAGAAGACATACAAACATGGCAAAAAATTCTAAGTAAAAAAGGATGGTTTGCAGTGAATTGGCCAGAAGAATACGGCGGAACTGGTTGGACAGTGACGCAAAAACATATATTTCAAAATGAATTAGCTAGTGCTAACACTCCAACGCTTGTTCCTTTTGGAGTAAGTATGTGCGGTCCTGTTATATATACTTTTGGCTCACAAGAACAAAAGGACAAATTTCTACCTGGAATTATCAATAACGATGTTTGGTGGTGTCAAGGTTATTCAGAACCTGGCTCTGGATCTGATTTGGCTTCTCTAAAAACTAAAGCAGTAAGAGAAGGCGATCACTATATTGTTAATGGCACGAAAACTTGGACAACCATGGCACAACATGCTGATTGGATTTTTTGTCTTGTTAGAACGGAAACTACTGATATCAAACAGCAAGGTATTAGTTTTTTATTGATAGACATGAAAACCCCTGGAGTAGAAGTAAAACCTATCATTACAATAGATGGATCTCATGAAGTTAATATGGTTTACCTAGACAACGTTAAAGTTCCTACTGAAAATTTAATTGGAGAAGAAGGGGCTGGCTGGAATATAGCTAAATTTTTACTTGCTCATGAAAGAACAGGTATAGGAGGAATTCCAGCTCTAAAAAGAGAGATTAAAAGATTGAGAGAAATCACATCAGAACTTCCTCTTGGAGAAGGTATGTTGAAAGATGATCAACTTTTTATGGATAAACTTAATAAGTTAGAAATAGATTTATTAGCTGCTGAGTATAGTGAATTAAGAACACTAGCCTCTATGTCAAAAGGAGGGCATCCAGGACCTGAATCATCAATATTAAAAATTAAAGGAACGGATCTGCAACAAGGATTATCAGATTTGTTTGTAGAGGCGCTTGGCTTGTATGCGCATCCTTTTATGTCAGAAGATGATTTAGCTTCTAATGAAGCAAGAATTGGACCTGATTTTGCAGCAAATGTTATGCCTCATTACTTGAATTATAGAAAAGTATCAATTTATGGTGGTAGTAATGAAATTCAAAGAAATGTTATCGCTAAAGCAGTATTAGGAATATAAATGGATTTCTCTCTAACGGAAGAACAACAACTTCTAAAAGATAGTATTGTTCAATTTGTTGATAAGGACTATCAATTTGAAACAAGACAAAAAAATCTAAAATCTGAATTGGGTTACAGTTCAGATTTTTGGAAAACATTTGCGAACTTAGGTTGGTTAGGCATGCCGTTCTCAGAAAAAGATGGTGGTTTTAACGGTGGGCCTATAGATCTAATGGTAATAATGGAATCTCTAGGCCGTGGACTAGTGGTGGAACCATATATCCCAAGCATTGTTTTATCAGGAGGCCTCTTAAGTAAATTAGGTTCAGCAGAACAAAAATCGGAATATCTACCAAAATTAATTTCTGGAGATATGCAAATGTCAGTTGCATTTTCTGAACCTCAAAGTAGATTTGACCTGAATGATGTAACGACATCTGCAAAAAAAGAGAATGATGAATTCATCATAGATGGTTATAAGGCTGTTGTGATGAACGGACCTTCTTCAGATATGATTATCGTAGTAGCCAGAACTTCTGGTTCTCAATTAGATACTAAGGGACTCACACTATTTTTAGTTGATCCACAATTGAATGGTGTCTCGATGAGGAACTATTCTACTGTTGATGGGTCTAAAGCATCTGAAGTAACTTTAGAAAGTGTAAAAGTATCTTCAAATAATATTTTAGGGAAAGAAAATGAAGCGTTTGAGCCTCTTGAAGAAGTAATAGATATGGCAACCTTAGCAATTTCAGCAGAAGCGGTTGGCATAATGGAAAAAATGAACGAAATTACACTTGAATATACAAAAACAAGAGAACAATTTGGGTCTACTTTAAGCTCTTTTCAAGCTTTACAACATAGAATGGTTGATACATTTATGGCTTATGAACAAACAAAATCATTACTATTAATGTGTGCAGCAAAATTATCAGATAAAGCAGAAGATTCAAAAAAAGCTGTGTCGGCGCTTAAGTATCAAGTTGGATTGGCTTCTAAACATGTGGGAGAGGAATCTGTTCAATTACATGGAGGCATGGGAGTTACTGATGAAACAAATATTGGTCATTATTTCAAAAGACTAACTACGATTAGAGCAATATTTGGAAGTACTGATCATCATTTGAAAAGATACTCAGCCCTGTGATAAATGACGGATATAAAATCTGATTCTAACCCAGATAAAAGGGGTAGAGTCAAACCAGACAATTACCTAGAAAATTGGATTGAGAGACAGTCTCTAGTTGAGACAATGATTCCAATAATTGGAAAATTTCATAGAGAAAAGAACGTAAGGATTCTACTTTACGGAACTCCATTAATGACTTTATCTGTAATAGAAATTATGCAGGCTCACAGAAAAGTAAGAGAAGTTGAAGATAACGAATTAAGTGAATATGAAACATCAATGGTTCTGGCAAGTTTAGAAAAACTTGATGTAGGCCCTTCACAAATTGATATCGGTTTACTTGCTGCAGCTTTTTTATTTGACGATCATGGTCAGAATATTGATGAATTTGTTTCAGAGCAAGTTAAAGAAAGTCTAGGAAAACATGATCCGGTATTAACAAAACCACAAGATGTTGTTCTCTTTGGATTTGGTAGGATTGGAAGATTAATTACAAGGCTTATACTAGAAGATAGTGGAGCTGGCGAAACTGTTACTTTGAAGGCAATAGTAGTTAGAAAATCTAAAAACGAAAATATCTTCAAGAGAGCTGAATTAATGAGAAAGGATTCGGTCCATGGACCATTCAAAGGAACAATAAGAGTAGAAGAAGATTCTAATTCTTTAATAATGAATGGAAATCAAATTAAATTTATCTATGCTGATAGCCCAGAAAATATAGATTATTCTTCTTATGGAATAAAAGATGCAATTTTAATAGATAACACAGGTGCTTTTAGAGATGAGGAAGGGCTTTCATTGCATCTTCAGGCAAAAGGAATAAAAAAAGTTCTTCTAACCGCTCCAACTAAAAATGGTTTAAAAAATATTGTTTATGGTGTAAATGAAAAGGAAATTAGTGAAGCAGATAAAATAATTGGTGCTGCTTCATGCACAACAAATGCTATTGTTCCTTTGTTAAATGCTCTTGATGAAGAATATGAAATTGATAATGGCCATGTAGAAACAGTTCATGCCTATACAAATGATCAAAATTTAATTGATAATTTTCACGATAAAGCAAGAAGAGGAAGAAGTGCTGCACTTAATATGGTTCTTACGGAAACAGGAGCAGCAAGTGCGGTATCTCAAGTTCTTCCACAATTAAAAGGAAAACTGACAGCTAATGCTATAAGAGTTCCCACACCAAATGTGTCTCTTGCAATACTTAATTTGTATCTATCAAAAGAGACAACCTTAGAGGGTCTTAATGAATTTTTAAGGAAAACAGCTTTTCATAGTGTATATAAAGACCAAATAGATTATACAAACTCTCCGGAGATAGTTTCTTCAGACATCATAGGAAGTAGATTTGCTTGTGTTGTTGATTCACAAGCAACTATATGTAATAAAAAGAACGCAGTCATTTATGCTTGGTATGACAACGAATTAGGATATTGTGCACAATTATTACGTGTACTTAAAAAAATGGCCGGTATCAAATACTTAAGACTCCCAAATTTTCTATAAAATGAGTATCAATATATCTAAAGGGTTGGATTTACCTTTGGAAGGAAATATTTCTCACTTTGAAAATAAGCCTGAGACTATAAGCACAAAGAGAATAGCTCTTTTAGGAAAAGACTATCATGGGTTAAAACCTACTATGTTTGTAAAAGAGGGAGAAGAAGTCTTACAAGGAGATCCGCTATTTGAGGATAAAAAAAATCCTGGGTTTAAATTTTTATCACCTGCAAATGGCATAATTTCTGAAATAAATAGAGGCGACAGACGTTCTTTTCTTTCTCTTGTAATTGAAAAAAATAATAATGAGAATTCTTTTTTAATTAATCCTCCTGAAAAGGAAACTAGAGAAGATGCTTGTAAATACCTAATAGATTCTGGAACTTGGCATTTTTTTAAAACACGGCCTTTTTCAAAAGTCCCAAAGATTAATACGATACCTAATGAAATTTTTGTCTCAATCATTGACAGCTCCCCATTATCTATTGATCCTTTAGAGATAATTGATAAGGAAAAAGATAATTTTAATACTGGTTTAAAATTTATATCATATATTCCTGAGAATAATGTTCATGTCTCTGTTCTTAAGGAAAGTAACTTTGAATGTAAACAAATAGAGAAAGTTAAATATCATCAATTTTCTGGACCTCATCCTGTAGGCTTGGTAGGCACACAAATTCATTTTTTATCACAGGTTTCATTAAAAAATGTGATTTGGTCTATTGGATACCAAGAAGTTATAAGGCTTGGTGCTATGTTAAATAGTGGTTATTTTTCCGCTACCAAATACATTGCATTAGCTGGTCCCCAAGTGAATACCCCTTGTGTTCTAAAAACAGATGCTGGATCTTGCACAGATGAACTAACAGCTGGAATGTTGAAAAATGAGGAAAATCGAATTATTTCTGGTTCTGTTTTTCATGGACATCACTGCATAGGATCTGAAGCTTTCTTGTCTATGTTTTCAAATCAAATTTCCGTTATAAGAGAAGCAAAGGAAAGTGATAGAGAATTTTTAAATTGGCTAAGGCCTGATTTAAAAAAACATTCTACATTAAGAATGTTTTTTACAACTTTTTTTAATAAGTATAAGTATAACCTTTCATCTTCAATAAATGGAGGGGACAGGGCTATAGTTCCAATTGGAATCTATGAAGAAATCTTCCCTATGGACTTAATGATCACGCAACTTTTAAAAGCTATAGTGACAGAAGATACTGAATTAGCACAAAATCTAGGAGTTTTAGAATTAGATGAAGAAGACCTTTCTATATGTACTTATTCTTGTCCTAGCAAATATGATTATGGCTCTATTCTTAGAAACATCTTAGAAAAAATAGAAAAAGATGGATAAGGAATAATATAGAAGATTATCTTATAAAAGCTGTAAAGAGCCCCTCAAAAGACTAAAATTGCCATCAGAGTTGAGATGAAAGACCCTTTGAGGAAATACTTAGATAAATTAAAGCCATCTTTTGAAGGAAAGGGGCCTCTTTCGTATTATTTTCCAGTATTTGATGTAATTGAAAACCTTTTTTATTCTTCCGATAAAAGGACATCGGGATTGACTCATATAAGAGATGGTTCTGATATTCAAAGAATTATGGTTGTTGTATGGCTTGCTACATTTCCAACAATGTTTGCTGGAATGTATAACTTAGGATACCAATCCCTTGCTGCCATAGAACAAATCAACCTAGTTGGAGGCTCGTTTGAGAAAGATTGGCATTGGCCTTTAATAACTTTTTTCTCAGGAATGAATCCAAACAATATACTGGATTGTATTACTTATGGAGCTGTTTATTTTATCCCTATATACGTAGTTGTTTTTGCTGTTGGAATTGCTTGTGAAATTGTATTTGCATTAATCAGAAGACATGAGATAAGCGAGGGTGCTTTTGTAACTACTGTCTTATTTGCTTTGTCATGTCCTCCGAATGCTCCTTTATGGCAAGCGGCTTTAGGAATAATAGTCGGTTTAGTCATTGGTAAAGAAATTTTTGGAGGAACTGGAAAAAATTTCTTAAATCCAGCATTAACAGGAAGAGCCTTCCTTTACTTTGCTTATCCTGCGTCTTGGTCTGGAGATATGTCTTGGATAGCAGTTGATGGATATACTGCTGCAACAATGCTAGGAGTAGCTGCACAAGAGGGATATGCATCCTTCAATTATTCATGGAGTGAAGCCTTCTTGGGAATGATTCCTGGTTCTATTGGCGAAACCTCTACAATTGCTATTTTAATTGGATTAGTAATTTTGCTTTACACTAAGGTTGCCTCATGGAGAATAATTCTTGGAATCCTTATTGGAACAATAGCAACAACCTATTTATTTAATATTGTTGGAAGTGAGACAAACCCTATGTTCTCAATGCCATTTTGGTGGCACATGGTTATTGGGGGTTATGCATTTGGCTTAGTTTTCATGGCTACTGAGCCAGTTTCAGGATCACATACGAACACTGGTAGATGGGTATATGGATTTATTATTGGAATCATGGTTATTTTAATAAGGGTGCTTAATCCCGCGTTTCCTGAAGGTATGATGCTTGCAATTTTATTCGGAAATTTATTAGCACCGTTAATAGATCATTTCGTTATTCAGAAAAATATAAATAAAAGAAAAATTTTGTATGATGAACAAAGATAGTGCACTAAATATTGCTCTTGTAGGAATTGGATTGTGTTTATTATGCAGTGCAATTATTTCTATTGTGGCTATTCAATTAAGAGCTGTTCAAGAAAATAATGTTGTCTTAGACCAACAAAAAAAAATTATCTCATCGGCAAACTTAGATGAAACTTATGACTCTATAGAAAGTGCCATGAAGAATATCTCCAAAGTTATAATTAATTTAGAAACTGGAAAAAAAATAGATAGAGATCCAAGGACTTATGATCTATCAAAAGAACTTAGAATGGAGGGAATGTATAAAAACCTTTCTCCAGAAGAAGACATTGCTTCGATTAAAAAAAGAGAAAACTTTGCAAAAATCTATATCGAATACCAAGGAGAGAAGGTAAAAACTTTGATACTTCCTGTTAGAGGTTACGGTTTATGGGGAATAATGTATGGGTACCTAGCCATTAATGAGGACTTAAACACTGTAATTGGGTTAGAGTTTTATGAACATAAAGAAACGCCTGGATTAGGTGCCGAAATAGTAAATCCAAAATGGAAAGCCACATGGGAAAATAAAGAAATTTATGATTCGTCAGGAAAAGTAAACCTTAAAGTAATTAAAGGAGTCTCCTCAATAAATGATGAAGATCATAAATATCAGATAGATGGTTTGTCAGGAGCAACAATAACAAGTAATGGTGTCACTAATTTAATTGCCTTTTGGATGGGTCCAAAAGGCTATCTACCCTTCATAGAAAACCTAAAAAAGTCAGATGTCTAAATACCAAGATATATTATTTAAACCGATATTCAGAGAAAACCCTATTGCTCTTCAAATTTTAGGAATTTGTTCGGCTCTAGCTGTCACAAGTAAACTATATCCAACATTAATTATGTGTGTTGCGTTGACGGTTGTAGTAAGTTTGTCTAATTTCTTTATTTCTACAATACGAAATATTACTCCTAATAACATCAGAATAATTGTTCAAATGACTATTATTTCTTCATTAGTAATTCTCGTGGACCAAGCCTTGAAGGCTTATGATTACGAAACAAGCAAAACTCTTTCTGTATTTGTTGGTTTGATTATTACTAACTGCATTGTAATGGGAAGAGCAGAAGCTTTTGCAATGCAAAACCCTCCGGGCGTCTCTTTTTTAGACGGTTTAGGAAATGGTCTAGGATACAGTTTAATTTTAATAATCCTCGGTACGGTTCGAGAGTTATTTGGTTCAGGAACTATACTTGATTATGAGGTTTTTAAATTGGTACAAAATGGAGGATGGTATATAGGAAACAATTTTTTCTTGCTTCCTCCTGTTTCTTTTATTCTTATAGGATTGCTAATTTGGGCTTTAAGAGCTTGGCAGAAAGATCAAATAGAAATTCCTGAATTTACTATGTCTGAAAATACTCCAAGGCTAGAACCAAATCCTCCTCCGACTAAATCATCATGATTGAAAATTATTTAAATATATTTATCAACGCAATATTTATAGAAAACTTAGCGCTTTCCGTTTTTCTTGGCATGTGTACATTTATTGCAATATCAAAGAAGATTGAAGCTGCTATTGGCTTAGGAATAGCAGTGATCGTAGTGCTTGCTATAACGGTTCCAATTAATAACTTAATTTTTAATTATGTTTTAAGAGACGGAGCCTTATCTTGGGCAGGCCTACCTGATGTTGATTTAAGCTTTGTTGGCTTAATTAGCTACATAGGTGTAATTGCAGCTTGTGTGCAAATCCTTGAAATGTTTTTAGATAAATACGTGCCTGTTCTCTACAATGCATTAGGTATCTTTTTACCTCTCATAACAGTTAATTGCGCGATATTAGGAGCTTCACTCTTTATGGTTGAAAAAGATCTATATTTTGGTGAGAGTGTTGCATATGGACTTGGAGCAGGGGTAGGTTGGGCCCTAGCAATTGCGATTCTTGCAGGAATTAGAGAAAGATTAAAATACAGTGATATGCCAGAAGGTCTCCAAGGACTTGGCTCAACATTCATCATTGTAGGATTGATGAGCTTTGGTTTTATGTCCTTTGGAGGAATTATCTTATGATTAGTATAGAAATTATTTTAGGAATAATTTCCTTTACTGTAATTGTAAATGTAATGGTTCTTGTAATTTTATTAGCTAGATCTAGATTGGTTTCAACTGGAGATGTTTCTATTGAGATAAATAACGACCCAAGCAGGAGTATTACTGTTCCTGCTGGAGGAAAGCTTTTGCAGACACTGGCTGCGCAAAACCTATTTCTATCGTCTGCATGTGGAGGAGGAGGAACTTGTTCCCAATGTAGGTGCCAGGTATTTGATGGCGGGGGTTCTATTCTATCTACTGAAGAAAGTCATTTTAATAACAAAGAGAAAAAAGATTCTTGGAGACTTTCTTGCCAAGTTCCAGTTAAAAGTAATATGAAAATCCAAATACCTGAAGAAGTCTTCGGTGTTAAAAAATGGATTACTACAGTCAAATCAAACGATAATGTGGCTACTTTCATAAAAGAGTTAGTTTTAGAACTACCTGCAGGAGAAGATGTAGGTTTTGAGGCAGGAGGTTATGTCCAAATGGAAATACCACCTTATAGTTCTGACTATAAAGACTTTTTTGTACAGGAAGAATATAAAAGCGACTGGGAGCGTTTCAAAGTATTCGATAACAAATCAACTGTTAAAGAGGAGGTAATAAGGGCTTACTCAATGGCTAATTATCCTGAAGAAAAAGGGATAATGAAATTTAATATTAGAATAGCTTCACCGCCTCCGGGAACTACTTTTCCTCCTGGCGAAGCTACGTCTTATTTATTTAATTTAAAGCCTGGAGATAAATTGACAATATTTGGTCCTTTTGGGGAATTCAAAGCTAAGAAAACTGATGCTGAAATGATCTTTATAGGCGGTGGGGCAGGTATGGCCCCAATGAGATCGCATATATTTGATCAACTCTTAAGACTTAATTCTTCAAGAAAAATTAGTTTCTGGTATGGAGCTAGAAGCTTAAAAGAAATGTTTTATGTAGATGACTTTGATGAACTAGAAAAAAAATACGAAAACTTTTCTTGGCACGCAGCTCTTTCTGATCCCCTACCAGAAGAAAAATGGGATGGATACACGGGTTTTATAAGTCATGTTCTTTATGATAACTATTTATCTAATCATCCATCACCTGAGGATTGTGAATATTATATGTGTGGTCCACCTTTAATGATGTCAGCAGCCTTTAAAATGCTTGATAGTATTGGAGTAGAGCCTGAAAACATAATGTTTGATGACTTTGGGGAATAGTTGCTTTACTAAAATACTAACTCTAGTATTTTTAACTTTTTTTTTAGGTTGTTCTTCAGAAAACAATTTAAATATTTTAAAAGGCGAGGCGTTTGGTACCTTTTAT
>CETB01164088.1_pt1 | contig 10415 bp, 10 predicted proteins | sample 356381 | NCBI WGS metagenome assembly CETB01 (sample SAMEA2622545, study PRJEB7988) | marine metagenome | biome: marine biome (ENVO:00000447); feature: deep chlorophyll maximum layer (ENVO:xxxxxxxx); material: "saline water (ENVO:00002010), including plankton (ENVO:xxxxxxxx)" | depth 155 m | reverse complement strand
CGGTTAGGCTTCGATTGGGCTTGATGGGAGTAGTTTCTTCACTCGGTTTAGCAGCAGGATGCTTGCTAGTCAGCGCCCCAGATTTAGCTTGGGTTATGCCGGCCGGAGCATTCTTGGGAGGGGCATTTTCTATTTTCGAAGGACGCACTGGCTGGTGTATTGTCAGAGCACTTGGGTTTAGAACTCCAATCTGAACTTATTTCCACAGTCCAAGTGTATCTCTCAGACCAGACTCAAGGTCTTCGTGAACGAATTGATAACCCTCTGCGGTGAGTTTAGTTGGTAATACCCTTTGACTCTCGAGAGTTAGTTTCTCACCCATTTCACCGAATAAAATCTTAACTATAAATTTCGGTAGGGGAGCAAATGCGGGCCTTCTCAACACTCTACCCAGAGTCTTTGCAAATTTTTTCTGCTCAATAGGGTTGGGAGAGGACAAGTTGTAAACTCCTTTGGATTCATCATTCATCATTAGATGATTTATTGCATATATCTCATCATCAAGAGAAATCCAAGACATCCATTGTTTTCCATTTCCAATTGGACCTCCGGCTCCCATCTTGAAAGGGAACAGCATCTTTCCAAGAGCGCCTGCAGTAGCAGTTAGGACTATTCCAGTTCGAAGGAATATCGTTCTTACTCCTAATTCTTCAACAATTGATGCGGCATCTTCCCATTCTCTACAAATATCTGGAAGAAATCCTTCTCCTGGTGCGCTATCTTCTGTTAATTGCTCATCGCCTCTGTCACCATACCAGCCAACAGCACTAGCTAACATCAGACATTCTGGTTTATTTTCCAGTGAAGAAATAGCATGGGCAAGTAATTTTGTGCTATTTACTCGACTATCTCGAATCATCTGTTTTCTCCGCTTGTTCCATCGCTTGTCGCCTATTCCGACTCCACCAAGGTGGATGATTACATCAAATCCCTCAAGTATACTTGCATCGAGCTCTCCCTTATCTGGGTACCATTCCAATTCCTGTGACCCAGCTTTTGCTGGTCGGCGTACCAATCTCCAAACTTCGTGACCACCTGTATCTAGGAATGCTACTAACTGAGTACCTATAGATCCGGATGAGCCAGCAATCAAGACCTTTTTTCTAGATTGGTTAGCGAATTTACCATGTTGCTGTAAATCTCCTTGAAGACGTAGTTCTCTGGCTTTGAACATTCGAGTAATTCGACTTCTAACTAGTGCACCCGCTAATATTCTGTCAACCAGATTACCAAGTGGGCCAAATGGAACTTGGTAACTAACTTCATCGGTTACTGTAGTGACACCGTTAACCTCGCTGAGATTATGATCGTGATGCCAGCGCCAAAATGGGCCCTTGACCATCTTATCTGCGAAATGATGAGGTGGGTCGTATGCGGTATGCTCGGCTACCCAAGTCATCTTCATTGGGCCCATTGGGAAACGGAAAATTCTCTGAGAACCTACCTCTAGAGTCTCGTCTGCTTTGACTTCTTCTGCTACCTCCCACGGAGGCATTAGTCTGCGAAAAGAGCCTTCATGCTCGAACCAATCGAACGTAGTTTCGATATTCGATTCGACAACTGTATTGTGCTCATACTTGTACATCGAATCCCTCTTCACTTTGGAATTGGAGCATCTTCTGCCCAACGGGCAAGGTATCTCTCGATATGCAACTTCTTCCTAGTATTCTGTGAGGACATATATCGCACTTTGCCGAATATTGGCCTCTCTGGACCCCATGCTCGGTCATGTCTACCTAATACCCAGAAGATACCGGTGTAGGAATTAGGATCTCTACCGTCAAGGGCCCATCTATCGTTTATGTTAATCATCCATTCAGCAGCCTTTTGAGGATTTGGAGCCCACTCTAAGATTCTCTTTCCCCATAACATTCTGAGATAATTATCAATGTGACCGCTGCGGACCAATTGTCTCTGGGCAGCATTCCAAATTTCATCTCCAGTTTCGGCATTTTCAATTTGTTCGAATGTATATTCTTCGCGTGGGTCTGACGAATGTAAATCGAGTGAGGTCCTAGCCCAATCAGGAATTGATTCAATACTGTCATGATCTTCTCTGATGTGCGCGAAATTAAAACCGAGTTCACGCCAAGTAATAATTTGGTCTAGGAAGGACTCATGTGCTTCAGGAACACCCCACCAACCACTTCTTGTTCCTCTTCCAGTATCCTCAATTGAGATTTTATCTGGATTCCAACCGGAACGGTCCAAAACGGCCTTGACAACCTCGAAAGAAGATATATGACCAAAATGAAGCCAAGGTGATAGTCCACTGCTTGCAGAATCATCAGGGTTATTTCTACCTGTATCGTATCTGTCTAATCCTTTTTTTAGGAACCTTTCGAGTCTTGCAATTGCTTCAAATCGACCTCCTCGTTTCGAATTAACAGGTAGAACATCGTGATCAATATCCAGAGGAGCGCAAGCTTCCTTACCAATATCTCCTCCTTGGGCTATCCTCCACAACCATTCGTATGGAGTGATTGGACTACCCGCTTGGGAAAATAAATTCTCGAGATATGAATTTGAAAGACGTAAATCGGTTTGGATATTCTCCATAGGGTCAAATGCCGGAAGTGTGGCTAGAGCACTGATTAGGTTTCGTTGCATGTGTTTTCGAAAGGAATATGCCGATGGAAAGGCACGGTCGGCCCACCCCATAGGTAATATTCCATTGGAATCTACTGCATCCAATCTAACTCTGCAAAACTTTGATGCCTGACGCATGACATCTCTTGGCAAGTAGGTCGGAAAATCGTCGATAACTACTGCACATGATTTTTTTGACAACTTTTTTAACAGGCCATTTCCAGTTTGTTTATGAGTTTCTACCCATGGAACGTAAGTTATTCGATTGGATGCAAAGATAGCATTGTTATCGATGATTCCCTGGGCAAAAAAAGTTAGAATCCTGTCACTGGACCAAGCGTGTCGAATGGAGACTGGTTCAACAACCAACAATGGTTTTTCTAATTCAGTGGCGAGAGAGATCGAATGTTCAAGTGCAGAATTGTGATGATACCTCCTAGAGGCTGTCATCCAGTAAAGGACAAATTCAGCATCTTGATTAATCTCACAACTGTTCAGTCGAGTGATGCGGCCTGTAGAATTTGGAGCATTGTTCGACATGGAGACTGACAGAGCCGACCAAAAGGTCTCGTCTGGAAGAATTGCTCTGTCGGTCATGAGAACAATTGAATCCCGCACGATATATAACTGAGTGTTTACAAAATTAGTTCTGCGAAAACAGTCTTTCATAAGCAAATGGTACTACGTGTTAATTGAATGACGATACAAATTGACGATATTAGGCCTCTTGAAATTGATTCAGATTCCTTCCTCCCAACCGAGTGTGGAAATTTCAGGATTAGGGTGTTTGTCGGGCCTGATGGAAAAGAACATACCACGCTGTACACTGGAGATATTTCTAACCCAAACAATACACCGATTGTAAGGATTCATTCTGAGTGCCTTACTGGAGATGCATTCGGCTCTCTAAAGTGCGATTGCGGGCCTCAGCTAAAGGCGGCGATGCGGAAAATTCAGGAAGAAGGATGTGGGGCAATCGTCTACCTGCGCCAAGAAGGGCGTGGTATCGGTCTTTACTCTAAAATCCAGGCTTATGCTTTGCAAGATCAAGGCCATGATACCTTGGATGCTAACCTGCTTCTTGGCCTCCCAGCAGATGGGCGCACCTACGATGTAGCAGCCGAGATGTTGAAAGATTTGGGAGTCGGCAAAATTCGATTGATGACAAATAATCCCCTGAAGATAAACGGATTGATAGACCATGGAATTGATGTTGAACAAAGGCTCGAACACATAGCTGGAATTTCGAATTTCAACAGTCAATATCTTGCAACCAAAGGTACTAGAATGGGTCACCTTCTAGACTTAGATTAGATTAAATTAGAAGTCAAGGGGGAACAAATTATGCAGTCACTAGTGGGAACAATCGCACCAGAGTTCTCTGCCTTGACGAGTGAGGGAGATGAGTTCAACCTCAGCAATTTAGATGGTCGTTGGAAAGTTCTGTTCTTTTACGCCAAGGATGGCTCGCCAACGTGCAAGCGAGGTTGTCTATCATTCAAAGAACAGTACAACATATTCAATTCTCTAGAACCTCCCGCAGAAATCATCGGTATCAGTCAAAACACCGTTGATGAACATAAGGAATTTAAAGAGGAATTGGCGCTTCCATTCATTCTACTTTCAGACCCAGACAGGAAGATTGCTGAGAGTTACGGAGTTCCGGTCCATCTTGGAAGGTTCCCTTCCAAATCATCATTCGTTATCGGTCCTGACAACAAAATTCACTTCGTTTACGATTGGTTATTTCGACCTCGTCAACACGTAGCTAAGATTCTTCGCTCGCTAAGTAGCGTAACGAGTTGATTTGATGAGTTGGGAACGTCTACTGATGGATGCTGGCCTCTCCGAGAGAGAAGTGAATACTGTCATGGTATTATCTACTACACCAAACATGAAGGCTAGTGAGATTGCAAAAAAAATAGGGACAACAAGACTAGACGCATACAACTCGTTGGAAAGATTACAGAGAGTTGGAATCGTTACCTCAACAGCTGATCGCCCAATGAGATTTTCCAGTCCATCGATAAACGAAGTAGTATCTCATTTGATTGAAATCAATAAGGAACAACTTAGTCGAATGGAAGAAAGTTATGATAATTTAATTGCAGGGAAAGAGACCTCTTCATTTCAGCCAGGGAAAGTTTTGGATGAGCCTAAATTTGCGGTGCTCAAAGAAAGAGTACACATATTGAAGAAAGTAGAAAAAATGGCTGAGGATGCGAATGAGAGTCTTACTTTAGTCCTAGGAAAATTTGGGATATTACAACTATGTAGAAATCCTGCACTTGCAGAAGTTAATTCAGCTGCAGAAAGAGGGATAGTCATCCGTGTTCTCGCTCAATTGGACAGACGAACAACAAGATTCTATGCAGATTTGCACGATCTAATCGAGGTAAAGCACTCAGATGACTTGGACGCTCAGGGTGCAGTGTTAGATTCATCAGAGGTCATACAGTACCTGACAATGGAAGAAAATCCTGTCGGGAGAGGAAAAGAGGATGCTGCATTATTCGTCGAGTCAGAGACCTTCGCAGAATCTCAATTGAATTTAATCGATGCAATTTGGGAAGAGGCGATTCCTTTCGAGACCGCATCAAAGAGATTCACCGAAGAGAAGATTGTTGACCCTCTGAAACTAACTCTCGATAGTATGTCTTTTCTTGAGAGAATTCGTGAAGTCTTGGAAATTAACGACAATCTTCCAGAAACCGATACCCCATTCAATCCTGATGCATTCATGGCCTCTGGATTAGAGGTTAATGAGGCAAGAAGGGCGCTAGATACCGGGGGGGTCCAGAGCCTAAGTGCATTCGGAATCGATCTAACCTCTCTGCTCCGACAAGTCGGTAATCGAATTGGTCAGGAATTAGCATTTAGTCTGAAGGATATCGACGGGAATATCGAATTCCTAAACGAAATGATGGATTGGTGGGAATATGCAGGACTCGGAAAACTGAGTTATGATCTGGACCCTGAATTCCACATTAAAGTAGAACTTTCAAATAAAGTATCAAATTCTGAGAGCCTTCCACTCTGGGCACTCGATGATGGAATTATCGAAGGTGCCTTGACAGAAAGATACACTCCCGAAAGTGGCGTTTTAATCAGTAGGGTTGAATCAGATGATGAAAAAGAATTCTGTAGATACAATTTGATGATATCACAGTAATTTACCACGGTTTGGTTTGACCGTTCCACAATTTCTACCAAGTCGATAGGAAGTGGTTTTCGGGCGCCAGAAAATCATTGTGAATAAGCCCAAGATTAATCCACCAAAAACCAATCCTGGCCAGCCTGTTTGGATATATCCTTCACTTGCATTGAAGTAAGCCCAAACAAATGAAGGGATGATTCCGACGAATAGAGAAATTAGAATTTCTTCTTTTAGTAATCTTCCAGTGTCTCTATTCGAAGGTAATCTCTGCGGATTTGGGGGATATTGAATAATATCTTCTATCTTCACTAGCCGAACAAATTTTGTTTGCTCTGAACCTTTTGCTAATAGTCTAGTAGTTGATTTACCTGAAGACCATTGTTTTGCAATAAGGAAAGTCCAATCATCCTCTGAATGAGACCTCCCATCGAGTGCTTTACCGAAGTAATGTCCTTTACAACAATCTGAAAGCTTCTCAAGTTCTTGATTTCCAAATATTACTCCTTGATCTAAGGCCAATTTCCATTCTGACTCACTGGCCAAAACTGCTTCTTTTGATTCGAGTAATTTTTCAGCCTCCGCGATTGGTACTGGATGCTTAGAGATTGAATATCCGTACCTTATTTGAACCATATGTTTTGGTCCAATCCCCCCGAATAAGATTGTACGGTTATCACTTCCAATTTCAGTCCTCCCCGGGACAACGGGGGCCCATTCGACGGACATATTCAATCCTCTGATTCTATTTGGCCGGTTTGGATTGCCCACTGTGAGGCATAGACACTATCATTTGAAAGTAATTCTTGATGGGTGCCACGTTCAACAATCACTCCATCAACCATAGAAATAATTTCATCAGCGTTTCTTATTGTTGCTAATCGGTGAGCAACACCAATGGTTATTCTCTTCTTGCCATTGGAACCATTTCCTCCACCGAACAGCGATTGTTGAATTCTCTTCTCCGTCTCTGCATCTAGAGCCGCACTCGCCTCATCTAAAATCAGAACATCCGGATTCATTAGCAAGGCTCTAGCAAGGCTAATTCTAGCTCGCTGACCCCCTGAAAGTCTGACTCCCCTGTCACCAACCATTGTGTCCATTCCATTCTCCATTTCCATAACAAATTCCCAAGCACCAGCAGTTTCTAGTGCCATCTTTACACCATCTTCAGTAGCCTCGCGAGCATAAGCAACATTGTCTCGGATTGTTCCAAAGAATAGGAATGGATCTTGACTGACAAAGCCAATGCGTGAGCGAATCGAATGTATTGTGAATTCCGATATATCTTGACCATTGATTCTAATCTGTCCTGATTGCGGTTGGTAAAACTTTTCTGATAACTTTAGAATGGTAGATTTGCCTGCCCCCGTATGGCCCATTATTCCTAAAAACCCTCCAGATTCAACCTTGAATGATACGTCGTTAAGGACATTGATTACCGTACCGGGATACGCAAATGTGACTGAGTCAAAAGAAATAGAAGATATTGGCTGGGTTAATTCCAGAGCTCCGTCAGAATCGGAGATCAACGGTTCCAAATCAATTAATGCGAATACTCTACGGGAAGCTGCTTCGCCTCGTTGTAGTTGATTTAGTAACATTCCTAGAATCCACAGAGGCATCGTCATCCTAGTGGAAATCAAAAGAAAGGTGACGAATTGACCAACACTAATCTCACCTGAACTCATCAACCAACCTCCTGCTGATACCAATAGGCCAAACGAAATCCCTGCAACAATATGGAAGCCCGGAATAAACCTGTTTCTGATGAATGCTGCCTGAATTGCTTGATCCCTGTAATCTGCACTTTGTCCATCTATTCTATCCATCTCGAATCGTGTAGAATTGTAAGCTTGAACAACCGTTATTCCGGAGAGGACATTCTCTAGTATTGCTACAATTCCTCCAGTACTCTCACGCTGTTTACGATATTTTCTCTGGACCCTTGTTGAAAACCAGATAACCATTGGAACAATTAGGATAAATGGTGTGAATAAAATCGCACACAGTATTGGGGACATCCAAAACAAGATTGCAAAAGCAGTGATTAGGGTTGTAAAAATTCTAATTATGCTGGTACTGGCATCCGAAATTACGTCTTCTAATTGTGCTACATCAGCTGACAAGACTGACATTAGATTTCCAGTTTGTCTAGTTTCAAAGTAAGATGCTTCCATGCTGAGTAATGATCGTGTGGCATCCATCCTGATGTCATGCTGGGCCATGTAGGCAATGGACTGCCATAACTGATTACTTAACCCCTGAAAAACTGCTAAAACGACAAAAGATACGAGAATTAAAGCACCAAACCCCAATTCAACTGAACTAATCGGGCCTATTGAAGAGAAGATATCGTGAGTGACAAAACTTTCAATCATAGAATTAGTGAATTGTTGGTTGTCTGGGTTATAGTAATCTGCAGCCATCCCAATAGCGATGAATGGAATTAGATCAAAGACCCTAGCCCCCATGTTAGATAGAAGCCCTCCCAATGCCCTTTGCCAATAGCGGGTCACATAGGGAACTATTCTCCAGATTTGACGTCCGACTATTTGTGTCTCATCCTCTGCATCTGAGGAATCTCGGGCGATACCAGCCGCCATAGCCTGCGTCATTGACTAAACCCCCATGCACTAGACCTATGAATGCTTCACAAATGTGCAGACCTATGGTCTGCACGACTATGTTGAGTGATTTGGTGCGCTCGCCGGGATTTGAACCCGGGCAAAGAGGTTGGAAACCTCTTGTGCTACCCCTACACCACGAACGCGCAACTCGACGAAAGAGGACTAGTCTTTGACCGATTCGGTGTGCTAACTAAGCCACAGAGACCGCTGAATTTCAAAAAGGAAGGATGATTCGCGTTCTTATGCTTCTAAGGCAGAGACTCGGTATAGTGATGTTATTCATCTTTTTACCAATCAATGTACCACTTTGGAAGATGGTCTTTGAATTACTAGGAAACAGCCTACCTTGGGGTGATTTACAATTATTTTTTGGATTCCTAGGTTTTTTTGTTTTTGGGGGTATGTTGACATTTACTCCGGAACTAAAGTCTCCTTTTGACAAAGAAAATTAAAATTCTATACCATATAATTTGCTTGGCCATTCGGAATGCATTTTAAAGAGCAAATTTTCAACATCATTTGGATTGTTTTCGGCAAGGAGAGCAGAACATAATTCGTCTGTTCTTTTGGGGATTGTTTTGGGTCCAAGAACAGCACCGGGTCGCCGAGGATCGTCCAAGAAATCGGTTTCCATGCCCCATGATGCAGAGGCATTTGCATAAGTCGATACTAATCCGTTAATACTTCCCCGACCAACGCTAACAGTGCAGGCTAGACCATGGGTGAAATCGGATGAGACATTTGGTGGAGCATAATGCCTGATGGTCTGGGAAAGAGGCAAACCTACCTGAGTTGCCATTTGAGAAATTTCAGAGTAGGTTTGTGAGCCAGCATCCTCAACATGTAGTTGAATCGGTACCTTCGAAATTGCGGCTTCGGTCATAATTTGTGATAGGTTTTCATTTGCTTTCCACCATGTTTCCTGGCTAACTTCGTAATGTGGTCTTCCGACTTCGCCTAAGCAGTGTGCCTTTCCCTGCTCAATTAACTCTAGAGCAAGGTCAACCGATTCAAGATGTAATTCACTAGCCTGATCTATTCCCAACTCAGATATTTGGCGTTCCCAAGCAACTGGGTGAGGGCCGATTACAACTCCGACAGTGATTGCAAATTTTTCTCTAACCTCATCTGCCATCGAAATAGTTTCAGAATATGCTCTACGATAGCCTTCTTTGTCTAGCGGTAACGCCCCACTAAATCCCGGTTTGTGAACTAACATTATTCCAGTTCCGCCAACCCGAACAAATTCTTCGATTGCTGAAAGATACAGATTCGATCGATCTAGATGGATATGCTGATCGACGACAGGGCCTACCCAGTGCCCGTCGACAATGAAGCTCATGCCAATGCGCCTTCCTCGTCTAACTGAGCAGCCCAATGGCGAACTGCCATCTCGGCGACTCGTTTGGAGGATTGCCCGGTTACAACTCCGTGGCCATTATTGAATACCAGAAGATTGCAGTTGTGTCTATTTGCATCTATACGAATGCAACCGACTCGCTGATCCTTTTCCACATCTGCAAATCGGGCCGCTGCCAAGTCTAGCAGAACCGCTCGACCGAATGAGAAACTAACCAGCATATCTCCTACTTCTGAATGTAATCCTTCTTCTGACATTCCGAGGCTTAGTAGGAGTTCTTGCATGACCAAACGAGCAACTTCTAATCTGGCAATTCCATGAACTAAAACACTACCAGACTCGTCGACAACGAAGGTTGCCCTAGGTTCCTTGTGACTAATCACAACCCACGGTCCAGACTTGATTCCCTTAGCAAGCCTAACTGCATCATCATGGCTGATCGGTTTTCCTGGAATGAAGCGGAATGTTTGAGTTTCAACATTGACTCTAATCCTAACATCTTCGTCCAAAACTAGACCTCCACAGTTCGCATTGGTTGTATGGTTTCGGAATCTGGACAGCCTTTGAAGGCCATCAATAGGGAGGGTAGCCTTGGTTGGTGGACCGGAATCATCAGTGAGGGTCCTGTTGTGTTGGAGTCATCAACTCTACCCTCTCTAAGGTCTGCAAGAGCGCCTCTAAT
>CETB01026073.1_pt1 | contig 10419 bp, 8 predicted proteins | sample 356381 | NCBI WGS metagenome assembly CETB01 (sample SAMEA2622545, study PRJEB7988) | marine metagenome | biome: marine biome (ENVO:00000447); feature: deep chlorophyll maximum layer (ENVO:xxxxxxxx); material: "saline water (ENVO:00002010), including plankton (ENVO:xxxxxxxx)" | depth 155 m | reverse complement strand
GACTGCAGATCGTGACCACGGGAGTTCGAATCTCTCCCTCACCACCACTACATTCTTTCTGGAGCTGCTATACCTATAATCTCTAATGCATCGAACAAGATTTTTTTAGCTGAGAAAACCAAGTTTATCCTCAGTGATTCGTTAGCATCTCCAATTACTTTACAATCTCTGTAAAAATTATTAAATTGCGAAGCTAATTGGTGAATGTAATTAGGAACCTTATGTATGGCAAGTTTAGTGGCTGATAATTCTACTACTTGTGGCCATTTGGCCATAATTCTAATTAGTTCAATTTCAGGTCTTTTCAAACCAATTTCAACATTCATTTTGGGAATATTTCTACCGTATTTTTTAATTATAGAACACATCCGTGCATGGGAATACATTGCAAATGGAGCTGAATCTCCCTGTATGCTAAGTGCGTCATCTATGCTAAATGTAAAACCTTTCTCAGGTTGAACTTTAAGAATATTATACCTTAAAGAGCCTATACCTATTTTCTCAGCGAGTGCATTTTTTTGCTCTAAATTCATATCAACATCTTTTAGTCTTTCGAAAGAGGCTGAGACTATTTTTTCCATCATATCATCTAAATAAACAACGCGCCCTGCTCTTGTCGACATTTTTCCTCCTGGAAGATTAACAAATGAATAAAATAAATTATCAGGCTTAGATGATTCTAATTCATCTAAAGCTATGTTAAGCAAAGTACTTTGAAGTTTATGATCCTCTCCCAATATATTCAAAGCTTTTGGAAATCTTTCAAATTTATTAAGATGATATGCAATGTCTCTTGTAGTATACAAGCTTAAACCATTATTTCTTGTAAAGAAAAACTTTTGATTACGGCCAGCTATATTTTTATTTCCTAAATCTAAATAAAAAGCTCCTTGCTCCTCAACGCAAATATTACTCTTTTTGAGAGAGGAAATTACTTCATTCACGCTGTTATCAAGAATCAAGTCCGATTCATGGAAATATGAATCTGCTTCTGCATTTAATCTCTTAAGAGAAGAACGCATTCCTGAAAGCATCATTTCAGCTGCATTTTTGACTTCAGCTAATGCTTCCTTATTCCCACTTTCAATAAGCTCCATTTTCTGATAAATTTGATTTTTAATTTCTTCATTACTTTTCAAAGCATCTGATGCTTGTCTGTAACATTCAACTAATTTATGGTCCTGCTTCTCAGAATTACCTTCTTCAAAATTTTTAATTCCAAAAGCAACTGTAGCTGCCTGCCTACCTGTATCATTAACATAATACTCAGTAGTAACATCATAACCATTATACTTGAGAAGACGAGAAATACTATCTCCAATAATAGGATTTCTAGCTCTACCCATATGAAAAGGACCTGTAGCATTAGCTGAAGTATGTTCTACCAAAATAGATTCATCTTTGGAAAAACCTCTACCATAATCTTTCTCAGATATCTCCTTAAAAATATCTAATAGTAAATAATCCCAATCTATATCTATATTACAAAAGGCTTTGACAACTGATACTTTTTTGACTAACGCAATATCTGATACTAAATTTGATACTATAGTTGCAATTTTTTCAGGACTTTCCTTTAATACAGGAGCACCAGGAAAACAAATAATTGATAAATCTCCCTGAATAGGATCTTCATCAATAGGGAGTTGAGGGAAATTATTCTCCTTGAACACCCTTTTAATATTGGAGATTAATGAATGTTTTGCTTCCTTTAAAGTTTGGCTCACAGTTATGTGTAAATATCTGTTGTTTTAAACTTATCCAATATATCTTGGAATTGGGTTATTATTCTCTGTTGGTACTTGCTCTGTCACTTTTTGAAGTTCTTTCTCAAGTGAAGCTGCTTCCTCAAGTAAAGGTTTTGGATCTAAATCTATTTCTAATAATAATTTATCTATAGCTTCTATAATTTTTGAGGCTGCCCGTGCATCTGGTATATCTTCCTCTACTTCCGCAAGAAGACCTAAGACACTAAGTGAACGTAATCTACCCTCATTCAACATTACACCTGTAAAACCACCTATAGTTCCAAATTCAAAAGGAGTAACCTTCGCATTGCTTATCCAATCTTTGGAGGATTCTGTAGAAGTTATGCCATAAACAATGGAATCTTTTTCCTCCGTGTTAGAGGAGGTGGAAAAACCTTCTCCAGTAATAAAACTGATACAACCTTGGTTCTTTGCCCAATCAAATATACAATTAACCAGATTTTTCGTTACTGAATTAGGGGGAACAAAATCACTAACGCATATTACTATTTGATTACATTTCCCATTATTGCACACTTGCTCTCCAGCATACAATCTCATTGGATGGTTAGGAACTCCGTCTTTAACCACTGAAATAGATGGAAAATTATCTCCCTCAATAATTCCTATTTGCTCTAATTTAAGATTATTAATCAAGAAATTGGCTACAATATTGCCAACTAAACCTACGCCCGGCAAACCACAAATAAATGTTGAACCTTTAAGATCTTTTTCAATGGTTTGATGTATACTTACAGAATTGCTCATAGAAGTTCATCTAAATCGGCATCTTCATCAAGATCTGGTAAATCTGAATCATCATCTAGCAAATCGCCCAAATCATCATCTATTTCCTCATCATCATCATCAGAGTCATTAAAATCTTCTTTCAATGAACCTCCACCAACAACTTTCAATCTAGTCCAAAGTGAAAATTCTGTTATATCACTACGACTTGCAAATCTTTTTGCGTCACTTACGGTTCTAAACTTACCAAGAACGGGGTCTCCTTCGCCAGGCTCTGCAGGTAACATTACATATCTCTCTTTATTTACAATATCACCAACAAGAAGACGGACTGCTTTGAGCACTTCAGGATTTGATTCAGACATATTTACTCTAATACACCTATCTAACCACATTTAAATACTTTTATGGTATATTCTCTGGAAACCAAAGCAGTTAATTAATGCCCTGTTTCACTATAATTATGCCTGAAACCAAATCTCTTGTACTGAGAGGTGTTGCAGAATGTGTTAAAGAGGATGAATTAGATAAATTACTTTCTGAAAAAGATAATCCAAAAGCATACATTGGATTTGAGCCATCAGGTTTGTTACACGCTGGCTCACTGGTTCCTATGCTAAAATGTAGAGAACTTGTAAGGGCTGGATTTGAAGTTACCGTACTTTTGGCAGACTGGCACGGATACATTAACGACAAACTTGGAGGTAATTGGGGAAATTTGAAGGCTGGAGTTAATTACCAGAGACAGATGTTTACTGTATTTTGCCCAGGAATTCAATTTAGAACTGCTAGTGAGTTAGTCAGCGAGGAGGGATATTGGGAAATGGTCCTTAGAGTTTCTAAAGCAAGCAGTCTGAAACGAATGCGAAGAGCGCTATCAATAATGGGAAGAGATGAAAGTGATGGTGATAAAGACATGTCCAAATTTTTCTATCCTGCAATGCAAGCTACTGATATTTATGCACTAAATGTAGACTTAGCCTTAGGTGGAATGGATCAACGTCATGCTCATATGTTAGCAAGAGATGCAGCTGATAAATTAAAACTTCCAAAACCTGTTGCCCTACATACACCTCTCCTTGGATCTCTATCAGGACCTGGGAGAATGGATACAGATGCCAAAATGTCTAAATCTGATGCGTCTGGAGCATTGTTAATTCATGATAGTAAAAAAATTCTGACTAAAAAATTGTCAAAAGCATATTGCCCACTAGAGAGAAAAGATAATCCTGTTCTTGATATTTGGCAACATTTAATTGAGCCTGCTTTAGGTAAAATTATAATTGAAAGATCAGAAAAATTTGGAGGTAATTTAAATTTTGATTCCTATTCTGATTTGGAAAAATCTTACCTCTCAAGTAACTTGCACCCATTAGATTTGAAAAATGGTACTGCTTCGGCCCTCTTTGAACTAGTTAAACCAATGCAAGATGCATGTGAAGAAAAATCTGAATACTATGATACTTTATTATCAGCAATAAAATAATTTTGGGGGTTTTTTATTAGTTACTGGTTTTATTTCCCCATAAGGTGGTATAGCTCGTATCATTAATTCTATCCAATTTTTCATGTTTCTAAGATCTACATTTTTATAGCTGTTAGGGAACGTTTGGAATAATTCTGGAAGTTGTCTCATCAATCTCTGAGCTGCACGCAAATTTCCAGTTTGAAGATGTACGGCAAGTGCATCAGCCTGTGCCAGTGTTTGGACTGTATCTTTTTCAGTTCTATTGTCTAATTCCATCCACAAATCCTCAAAAAGTTCATGAGCTTCATGAAAATCTGAATTATTGTGTTCATCTATTGCTTTTTGCCACAAATCGTCTATATTCATTAATGCCAGCGATGATACGCAGGATGGCCTTCTTTAACTGCAACAAAAAGACCTCTGCCAGTTGCACATGTTTTATCATCTGCTTTTAATTCAATAATAACTTCAGCTCTATCTTCTTGTAAAGCCAAAACTCTACTGATTAATTTTAATTTTTTCCCAAATGGTGTTGGTCTCCTTAATTTAACTTCATATTGTGCAGTAACTGTACATTGTGGCTTTTCCCACCCATTCTTGTCCATTATTGCTACGGCTGCAGTCCAATTACCATGGCAATCAATTAAGGAACCAATAATTCCTCCATTTATTACTCCCGGAAAAGCTTGATGTTTTTCCTCACACTCAAACTCTGCAGTAAGACCACTGGTAGAACGATAAGACTTAAGCCGTAAACCGTCCTTATTCGAGGGGCCGCAGCCAAAGCATATAGAACTTGGTGCAAATTCGTCTTGAACTGGAAGTCCATTCAAAATTTGACTTTTATTATCAGACTTGATTTGTATATCTACCTTATCTGAAGGACTACAAGTAGAACAGCTGTTGTCTGAGGAAAAAGAACCCTCAACAGAATGATCACTCATGATAATTCCTTAATTTGTTCCTCTATTAAACTTGCTGCGTATTCTAGAGTCTTATCATCAAAGCTAAACTTAGCTCCTGCAGCTTCATACAATTCTGGAAGAGTAGCATTACCGCCTAAACTTAGAGCATTTCTATAATCTTTTATTGCTTTTTTCTCATCATCAAGTGAATTACCCCAAATCTGTATTGACCCGAGTTGAGCCATCCCATATTCAACATAGTAAAATGGAACGTGATATATGTGTAATTTGTTGTGCCAGCCTGTAGCAATTATATCATCACAACCGCTGTAATCAATGTGTTCAGACATCTGGAACCTTTTCCACAAATTTGTCCATTCCATATCACAGTTATCTGAGTTTAAAGCCTCATTAGGATTTGTATATGCCCAGTGTTGAAAAGCATCCACAACGGCCATATACGGCCAAAACATTATTATTTTCTCTAAGTGTTCAATTCTTGCCCTTGCAGAATCTTTCTTTGTGTAAAAACCCCCGTCATTTTCAGTCAAAAATGGTGAAGCTAAAAGTTCCATAGCCATGGAAGCTACTTCTGCAAATTCCATCCCGACATCTCTTTGACTTGAGTAAGGTAAATCTGCAGATTCAAAAACATGGAAAGCATGACCTCCTTCATGAATCATTGTTTGTACATCACTATGAGTACCTACTGCATTCATAAAAATAAAAGGAAGACGCTGGAAAGGGTATTCTGTACAATAACCCCCTGGAGCTTTACCTTTTCTATTACCTAAATCTAGTAAATTTTTATCTCGCATTATTCTAAAATGCCCTCCTAATTCTGGATCTACTGAAGTGAAAATATTATGGCACTTTTCTTCTAATTCTTTTGCATCTTTGAATGGATTTAGAGCTTCTCTCCCATATATATCCACACTCAAGTCCCACGGTTTTAACTTATTTAGGCCTAATGTCTCCTTGCGTTTTTTCAGCAACTTATCAGCCAAAGGGACAATTACCTTTTCAATTGATTTGTGGAAAGTCAAACAATCATCAGGTGTATAATCAAATCTCTTAAGATACTCCCACCTCCAGGCTCTGTAATCTTCATAATCTGAATTCTTTGCAATTGACATTCTAATCTTTAAAACTTTTTCCCAGATTTCGTTAATTGATTTACGATCTTTAAGGCGTCTATTTGAGGCGAGTCTCCATGCTTTTTCACGCTTATCTCTATCTGTTTCAAGCATTATTGGAGATAATTGTGTAAGAGTTACTTCTTCATCATCCCAATTAACCGTTTGAGAACCAATTATTGCATCATATTCTTTAGATAATTTTGCATCTGAAGTCAAAAGAGGAAGATTATCCTCGGAAAATAACTCAACTTCACTTTTAATTCCTCTCAATGGAATCTCAAAATTATCTGGAGAAACTTGTGAGTTTAGAAATTTAATTTTTAGTACTTGATTTCTAGATCCAACATTTTCACTTATTTCTTCAAGAAATTTGTGGTACCTAGATTTTGCTTCTTCATCAGTAGTATCCACAGTAGTTGCAACATATACTGAAGTGCCAACTTCCCCTATTAATTCAGATAAATTAGACCAATATTTCATCCATTCAGAAACATTCTCTGAAGTCAAATCAAAATCTGCCAGATAATCGAAAAAAGGAATGTAATTATCCCAAGACCAGTCCATCATTTGGCTGCTATCTTTTGGTAAGATATGGCTCATAATAAGCTAAAAGGAATGCTCTATTTTAGAATCTCTTTAATTTACCTTAAGAATTTTAAAAGTTGTCGGACCCACTTTAACCTCATCGCCTTCTTTAGATCCTTCAAGTGATTTACCTATCGGATTAGATAACGGTATCTTTCCTTGTGGAATGTTTGCATCCTCTGGATTTACAAGCTCAAATGTATGCTCTGTCTCTTTTGTTAAATTCTTAACTATCAGACTTGCCCCTATTGATGCTGTTTTAGAAGTATCTGAAGTAGACATCTGTTCCGGTTTCTTAAGAGTCTCAACACGAGCTTCCTTAATCTTTTCTTCTAAATCCTTGTTGCTATCTGAAAGTTTTTGAGTTTCCGCATTCATCTCATCAGCAAGCTCCTTCTCTTTAGGAATCTCCACTTCCATTGCTTTAATTTTTCGTTCTGTATCTTCTTCACTTCCAATAGTTGTTCCTTGTAAGAAATCTAAATCTTCCTTCAATTTTTCATGCTCTGTTTTTTCAGCTTCAAGTAATCTTTCAGCCTTACTACGTTCATCAATACTAATGTTAAGTTCAGCTTTGGCATCCTCAAATTGTTTCTTCAATGTTTGCATAACTTTACTAACTTGTTTGGATGCATTTTCTAAAGCAGATAAATCCTTCTGAGTTTTTTCCTTGCTCTTCACTTCAATTTTCAACTCATCTTCAATTTTCTTATTTGATTGCTTTTGATTATCAACTTGTTCTTGCAACTCTTTGAGAGAATCAGTCATGCCCAATATTTCATTTTCTTTTTGTCTAAATTGTTCACTAGTCTGTTCAAGTTCAATAATAGTCTGCCTTTCAATATCTAATTCATTCATAGTTAAAGATGCCTTTTCTCTAGCATCATTAAGCTCTTTCTTAGCCTTTTCTAAGTTTGTAGTCAATGTAGTAAATTTATCATTTATACGCTTCTTATTCTTTTCCATTAATTTCACCTCTCTATCCAGTTCTTTTCTCCTATTAATTGCATCATTTCTTTCAGCTAAAGCCGACTTTTCCCTTTCATTAGATTCAAGAGTATGTTGTTCTAATTCCATAATTTCTTTTTCTAAATTATTCTTTTCCCCAACTGTTTTATCATATGACGCCTTGACTGAATCATATGACTCAAGTGCATTAACAGTGTCTGGTTTTTCCAACTTGAGTTTCCTTTCAGCATCGACTGCTTTTGTTTCAGCTTCTTCACTCATAGTTCTTAGTGAACCTATCTCCCTTGTCATCCTATCGCTTAGGCGCATGTCATTTTCGTGCTTACCTCGTAAATCTTCAATCTCCTTCTCAAGATTATTCTTTGCAGAAAGATCATCTTGTAGCTCTTTTTCTGCCATCCTAGCTCTTTTCTCAACCTCAGAAGTAGCTATTCTTGCGGTCTTTAGTTTTGATTCTAAAGAACCATTAAGTGTATTAACACTTTGATTTAGGGCCGTTATTCTATCAAGTTCATTTTCCAAATCTTCTATTCCATCATAATCTATATCATTAGTTGATGATCTTACATCTTCTATTCTCTTTTCAGCTTCCTTAAGTCTCTCTTCTGTATCTTCAAATTCCTGCATCAATTCTTTGCTTTTCTCTAATTCGCCATCATGTATTTGTTGCTGTCTTTCAATCAATTCCTGTTTCTTAAGAATAGCTTGCCATTCATCATCTATATTTCCTAAAATATAGAGCGTACCGCCACCAGTAAGGGCCGTACCTATTAAAACAATAAAAAATCCAATACCTGGACTCCACGAAACTGGCCCTAATCTTCCAGTAACTCTGTCAGCTTCACCAGCCTTTAATTGCACATATTCTTCACAAGTTCCTTCACCATAAAAATTAAGAATATTCTTAATACAACCTAATTCTTTATTCGAATCAGATCCTTCTGCATTTGTACTCGAAAGTGATACTTCATCCTGTATAAGAGCATTAGACCAAGTTGTATAAAACAAAAATGTAGATAAAAATCCAACTATAAGAACAATTATGGCAAAATATTTCAAGTTCTTCAATGCACTTCTAAGAGTGTTCTGATGAAGGCTACTAACTGCATTGTTTGCCATATAGGCTACTACTAATGCTAAAATCCCTGCAGCATATGCAGTCATTTTCGCATTATTTGCTGAATCTATTTTGTTCAGGCAATAAGTACAATCTTGACTATCATACGTCACTGATTCACTATTTCCAGTAGTATCTGTAAGTAAATATGATTCTAAATAATAATGATATTGAAATGTATTATACTGAGTAACATTACCTGTTTCTGGATCTACACTTTCTCTAGCTCCATCTATTACAAACCACTTCCCATAATCTCCAGTACTATTAACTGAAATTAAAATACAAAGAAATGTAACAACTGCTACGGCCTGTATCTGTTGTAATTGTTCTTTCATGGGAGTTGTTTTTAGCAGACCTTCTATTTAAAGTTTTTGATTTTAGACAATCGATTTTATGCTTAAATTTATCAGATAACATTTTAATGGAGTAGTCTGTGAACGGCTATGAAGGTCTGCCCAGTATGTGAGATGGAAGAAGAAGATGATGCTCTTTCATGCAGTATGTGTGGATCTGATTTTGAAACTGAAGACGCAGAGCAGCCTCAGGAAGAGACTGCTACAGAAAATTCTGAGGAAATTGCTACTGATATTGCTGAATTAGGTGATGACATTACCGCAAGTAATGATACAACTGATGAAGACACTAATGAATTGAGTGAAGAAGAAAAATTACTGGAAGAAACGTTAAATGCTACTGAAACAGATAGTGCTAGTGAGGAAACCGAAAATTCATTATCTAAATTTACATCACAATTTTCTAAAATAGGTGAAATATTTGGTGATTTAAACAAAAGACTTGATAGAACATTCCTTACAAAAGGTGAAATAAACTACATTGCACCACTATCATTAATCTGTATTTCAATTTTACTTATTTCTGGCGTTTTAGGTTTAGCTATCTCTACCGTGCCTGGAGTTGATGAAGAATCATCAGATGGATACTTACCAACTACTCCTACTTACAGACCAATTGGGGAAAATGGCACGAGTGTACTCATAGGAAGAGGAGTTGCTGAACCATTCAGTGGAGAGCCATTTAATTGTGAACTTTGGGATGGTTTAAAGTTCGATGAGGACAAATATCGTGGGGAAAATGAACTAGGATTTTCAACTCCATTAACTGATCGAGATGGGAGCGGAAAAGTGGATGGTGATGAAAGATTTGGTTGTCCAGTTGATATGAAATTTATTAGTACTTTTTCATTTATTGTTCTTAATATTTTACTTATGATAATATCATTCTATATCTATAATAAAGTTTCAAACACTGCAATAATAATGCCTGTGTTGATTTTCGCAGGTATTGAAACAATTTTGTTTGCTATTTATGGAGGTTTGCTAGATAATGTTATTTTTGCATTACCTCTGACAATCGGTCTTGTTTGTACAATTGGACTTTTAGTATCGAGTAGTGTACTTTTTATTAGAACTTCACTAAGTAGGTCTTTAGAAGAGCCACCTACTCTTACTTTTTATATTTTCATAATTGCTGCCGCATTGTTAGTGTCATCATTATTTTTCAATTACTCACTGGGTCCTTACGCAATTTGTGATAATAAATTACCACCAAGTGAATTCGCAAATATATTAGATAATGATCTTGAAGTTACAGAATGTCAAAGTGTTGGATATAGAGACATACAGGTAGTACCTCTGGATTTAGGTAATGGAAGTAATATGATTTTGCTATTGTCTGCAACATTCCTTTTCTTGGGCGTTACTAATTCACTCATTTCTAA
>CETB01161024.1_pt1 | contig 10436 bp, 7 predicted proteins | sample 356381 | NCBI WGS metagenome assembly CETB01 (sample SAMEA2622545, study PRJEB7988) | marine metagenome | biome: marine biome (ENVO:00000447); feature: deep chlorophyll maximum layer (ENVO:xxxxxxxx); material: "saline water (ENVO:00002010), including plankton (ENVO:xxxxxxxx)" | depth 155 m | reverse complement strand
TGCTTGGCAAGCAGACGCTCTACCAACTGAGCTAGTACCGCATTGGTTGGTTAATATACTCTTTTAGTGTTCTGCTTTCAAGAAGATTAAATTTAGGATTTATGGAACTAATATTTCTTGTAAATTATTAAATTTACCAACACTATCTCTCTTAGAAATTATAAATACGGCAGGTTTAAACTCTAAGGGAATTGCTATCTCAATATCTGCAGAAGTAACAGGTCCACCCATATATTTCCTATCCTCATACCCAATATGCTCGTAAGTTGCAAAAAAAGGATTGCCTATACCTATAGCTATCAACTCAACTCCATTCTTATCAAGAACTTTTATTGCATACTCATCATCGTCATTAATAAATCTTAGTTTTTTAAGATTTCTTTGTTTGGGTTTTTTAATTTTTATTTCTTCTAGCACGAATAAATTTGCGCTCGCTTTAAAAGAAGCAACATATGCATCTTCATTAGCGTTAACATGCAGTTTTTGAATCTGATAAACTTTTTTTGATTCCTCAGCATAAGTTAAAGATATAAATATTGATAATATTAATAAGTTGATTTTCTTCATTCTAATTACCATCTTGCCCAATTAATACCCCATGTTCCACCCATAGGCCCATTTATATATCCATAGTGATATTGCGATCTATCAGTTGGGTTATATCCCCATTGACATGAGCCGCTAGATCTATCACACCAATAAAAATCTGAATTAAAAAGCCCTTCATAAAAGTCTTCTGTATCTGTAACATCATCTGGAGCTGAAACAGTACCGGTTAAATCTTCTACTCGCCATGTATAAACTTTTACACTATCATCAGAAGGCCTGTTAAATACAATTGTGGTTTGATTATCTTTTGAAGAATCAAGTACTCCATCTATATACCACTGTAACTTTAACTTTGAGGTGTCATATACAACATCTATGTCAATTTCAAAGCCTGAATTAGTTCCTGATGTATCTTGAACAAAGCCTACATCATCTCCATCAACAAATCCTTGGTTATGAATAGAGCCTATGGCAAAACCTTCGGTATTTACCTCTCCATAACTTAATATACCGCCTTCCATAATCGTCCAATATTTTGGTCTGTAATTATCTAGTTCTCCATAATAATTGCCTTCAAATAGACCAACGGTATTGCATTCAGGATTTCTTCCAGTTCTGTTTCCATTTGCATCATAAAGATTAAACAAACAATCGCATGTTGTGGCGTCTTCTCCGTCATCAAAGATAGTTCCATCAGCATAGTTATAACAGACTTTAAAATCTTTGCCAGGAACATTCATTAAATCACTAATATGATGTTTCCATTTAACAAGTGCAGGATCTGACTGCGTGGTTGTATTAACATTTCTATCAGCCCATTGGCTAACATCTCTATCATCTGTAGTTATATATTCGTCGCCCATCTCACCATGAGCATGTCCCAGTTCGTGCATAAGCGTATACTCAGTTCTAGGCTTAATTTCTTGGATATTTGTATTACCTAAGTTTACGCCTCTACCATCTATCATAGTGAGAACTGAAACTAAGTCATGTTCGGAAAAAAGATCATCAAATACCGAATCATTAATATCTCCAGAGCCAATACAGTAAACATCTTCATCCCAATCGTAACAACCTGTTTCTATAGACGCTAAAGAGGTTCCATCGGGAATTACTGGTTCAGCAACGACGATATCGAAATATCCAGAAAAAAATTCAGATGCATCAGAGTCATTTAATGCATTAATAGACTTCAATAAAGCTTCTCTAAAAAGATCTAAATCCGATGTTGAGCCATCATTGACATCTGCTTTAAGAGAATCGGCAACGAATAGATAATCTGTTCTTCCGAATGTATTGCCTCCTCCTACAAGGTAGTAGACATAATAATCTTTATTAGTTGTTGTTCCTGAATTAAATCCATCACTTTTATCATCATCTTGTGCAACTGTTATTGTTTGTTTATTAGAAATAAACCAAGTATTAAAAAAGTCCCTATCTGAATCTATACCATCAGAAACTATTATCTCTGCATCAAATAAGCCGGCCTTTGATAGTGGTGATAAATCTAAAACTACGTCGCCTTTACCTTCTCCGGTTGATGTGAATGTTGCTGGAACAGACTCATCATTCACTGTTGCACTAAAGGTTAGATCTGCATCGGCATTGTCGATATCAGAAAATGTAACTGAAAAACTTGGATTAGAATTAAAAATTAAATGATTCTTATCAAGATCTAATTTTGAATCCATGGATATTGTTGGTAAATCATTTACTGGGTTGATTGTTATTGTTACCGTACTATTTCTTGTTACACTTTTTTCTACAGCTGTAACTGAATATGAAAACTGATCTTGACCATTATAGTTCTCGTTTGGACTATAGGTAATTGCTCCTGTTTCAGAAAAAGTCAAAACCCCATTAGTTGTTGTTGAAGTTAATTCATATTCAAGTGTTACAGGTTCATTGGCTGTTGCAGTTACATTTCCTGTATATGTCGTGTCCTCATCTATTGAAATAGAGCTGCTTGATGCTAGAGTTATTGCAAATGGAACTGGTGGGGCGCTACCACCACCCCCGCCTCCGCCGCAGGAAGCAATAAAACTCAATACTATAAATAATCTAAATATTTTCACAAATAAATTATATCTTAATGCAAAAAAAAGAGGACTAAAAAGTCCTCTTTTAATTAATTAAATGATATTAAAATTTAACTCTAAACCCGGCCTTATAAATAGGTCCATGGTCTTGATATAAAAATGTCATTTCTTCATATCTTGAGTACAGTTCAACTTCGGAATCTGTAATATTTATTGCCTCAAAAAATATTTGAGTATTATCCGCAACATTGTATGTAGCATTAAAATCTACTTGAGCTCTTTCAACAATATACAAAGGGTTATATTGATCCATTCCGGCGTAAGTTTCGCCCTTCAGGTTATAAGAAAGTCTTGCTGACATTTTATCATCTTCATAAAAAACTGATAAATTGGCAGCATCACCAAATCCAGGAAGTGCAAACTGTTCGCCTAAGAATGCTCTATCAGCATCAGTATCACCACCAATAAAGGTCATGTTAGCTATAACACCAAAATTATTATCAAATAAATGTTGAACTGCCACCTCAAATCCATCTAGAACACCATCATATTTATTCACAGGTTGGGCTAGATTAAATACATAAAATGGATCATCCGAATTACCAATAAATACAGCATTTCCATTATTTGCATCTGCGATACAGTCAGCGGCACCGTTACATCCAAAACTGAATCCAGTATTAACTAACCATGCCCAATCGTATGCGTTTGACCATCCACATGCCCAATAACCTTGACTTGCTGTCCATTGACATAAAGCATCATCGTTTTCTGGAACAATTAATGCTCCTCTTGGTCCACGAGTAACATCCCTTACTCCATTAAATGGCCCGCTTCTTAAACCGGCTCCATGATAATCTGTAATATCTTTTCTAAAGTAATTTACAGCAAAGTAACTACCTTCAGCATAATAATATTCATATGCTAAATCTAAGTTTACTGATTCGTATGGCTGTAAGTCAGGATTACCTGTGCCTAATGTCAACGGATATCTTGAATCAAATGCCCCAACACTTACTGTTGAATCTAATTGCTCTAAACTAGGTCTTGCAATAGTTTTACTTAAAGCGAACTTTATAACCCTTTTGTCATCAAGGTCAAAAGTCATATTTAGGTTTGGTAAGAAATAATCTGAACTACCGGTTCCAGTATATGTTGCTGGAGCAGTAATAACACCAACTTTATCACCATACATAAATGCACCTAAGCTCCAGGCAGTATTTGTTGGTACAGTTGTATCAGCAGTAGATGATCTTTCTTCTTCCTCGTATCTAAGACCAAGTTGTGCTCTTACAGGAATTCCATTCATTTCTGTATCAAAATTAAAATTAACAAATACAGAATTTAATTCTTCAACAATAATTCCATTTGAATCTCTGCTTCCATAACACCCATCAACAACACCTCTTGTTGAAGATCTGTTGCCATCGTATCCTACATTTGAGCCTAACCCGTTAGGATTACCATCTGCATCAAATGCATCATTTGCAATACATTCTGCTGGCCATTGATATGGAGTATTATTATTGTTCCACCAACTTCCATCAGATGAAGAGAAATCTCCAACAAATCCTGCGGCTCCAAACCAATATAAAGCATCTGCCTTAGAAATATTTAGATAATAAAAAGGTGTTCCTGAACCCAAATATCCTGGAACATTAACTTTTGTCCAAACATCATCTGGCATGAATGCGTATGTCATCATTACTGGATCGCCATCAGCAAGCTTTCCATTAACTAATTGATTGAACCATTTTTGGTTTCTAAATGTTGTTTCCATCTGAGACATACCAAACTGAATAGAACTCAGAGATTCCATGATAATTCCGTCATTATTTTCCCAATTTCCTATGAGTTGTAATTGATTTAATTCACTATCACGATCTTGATAATTTAAGAATGCTTGTCTTGGACCCATATCACTACCATCAAATTCAGTAGCTCCAGTATCTGCGCCCTGAAAGTTCTTATCCATATTCCATGATAGAGCTCCGACCTTATTATTAAAGTCAAAGGATCTAGCTCTTAAGAAACCTGATGCTTCTTGGACTGGCCACCAGCCCCATCCTGGCCATGCGCCATTAGAGAAAGCGAGTATATTGTTTTGAGTCCCTCCAGGAGTCCCTTTAAATCCAGCGCTTGAATCATGAAAATCAAGAGTCATATTTAAATTATCATTAACTTGATAATCAAAATTTATACCGACAGACTTATTATTAGTAGATGAACTGCCGTATTCAAAATCATTCGTCCAACTATCACCATTACCAGCAGCCTCTGATGTGCCCTGAATAACAGCACCTCTTTCATTGATAGTCATTTGTGTTGTGTTCCAACCAGCGAAATAGGAGCCAGTTGTGATACCGGTGAAGTCAAAACTTGTGCTTGATACAGTGTAATCAATAGTTGTGACCATTTTTCCATACTCATATTGAAATGTGGTTTGAAGATTATCTCTTTCACTTTGGTTATCTTTAAATTTATACGATAGTGATTCTGGATAAAAATAAACCCCATCAGCTCTTTGATTGGAGGAGGAAATTGATGCTGTGGATGGAACTGTTCCTCCTCTCACATCGCTTGGTAACCATGTAATTTCATTAGTGCCCTCTTCTCTATTATGTCTTTCTTGATGAGAACCAGATACAGAAAGACCCCATGAGCCGCCTAAATATTCTCCATTAGTGATAAAGATAAAATCTAATTCTGGTGTAAGATCATCGCCAGTAACATTTTTAGTATGATGATTCATTCTAAAGCTTACTGCGCCACCCTCATCTGCGCCAATTGGTTTGGCTGTCACCATGTTAATAGTAGAGCCTAACCCACCAGTTGGTAAAATAGCATTAGCAGATTTATATACTTCAACTGCAGCCACTCCGTGAGATGAAATATCTCCAAAATTGAATGATCTACCACCTCCGTATTGAGGTGGAACAGTTGGCATAGTTCTGCCATTTAAAGTTACGAGGTTAAATTCTGGTCCAAGTCCTCTAACAGTAACTTTAGTACCTTCGTCGTTACTTCTCTCAGTTGTTACGCCCACCAGTCTTGAAAGTGCCTCAGCAAGATTGCCATCTGGGAATTTACCTAAATCTTGAGCCGTCAATGCATCGACAACTCCAACATTTTTTCTTTTTATATCGATAGCATCTTTTAGACTGGATTTTACTCCACTCACAATGACTTCTTCGACTTCATCTTGCTCTTCTTCCTGAGCATTAATAGCGACTGAAATAGGTAATAAAAGTACTAGTGATAATAAATATCTGTTCACGTTAACCCCCTAGGCTAAATTGTATAATTGATGTGATGTATTAAACTTTTTTGAATAATTTATGTCAAGTTAATATCTAATATTTATATACAAAAAAAATAATTAATCATCTATAAATTCAAGTGCTTTATCGCCAAATTTTGACCACCATTCCATGCCCATAAGATGAATTTTTTCAAGATTCTCATCTGAATCATCATCTAAAAATCTATTTATTTGACCTCTAGGTGAGTTTATTCTTAAATAATTATCTTTGAATATGTCTTTTGAAATATCATTATGAATTTCTGAGTCCAGCAACATTCCAATAATATCATTCCTTAACCAACCCACACCTCCCCATTTGCTTGAGCTTGAACCATTGATCTTATTTTTATTTTGTCCTGATCCAATACTAAAAACTTTAATATTTTCTGTTTCCAGTATTTTTTTTGCATAAGAGTATCCAATTAATGTCGGGTTGTTGCTTACAATGCTCCCATCTATCATCCATGCATTGTTCTGCATTTGATAGGTAGGAAAATACATTGGAGCTGCGCTAGATGATGCAACTGCATCGACAAATGAGATATCAGGAGTATTTACTGAATCAAAAACCACATGTTCTCTTTTTTCAATATCGTAAGCAAAAGACAAAAAGGGTTTAATGGATTCTCTTAAAGTGCTATTACCAAAAATTTCAATAAGAACCTTAATTCTTCCCTCATTTTCATATCTTGGTCTTGCTTGAATCAATGATGCTTTATCCCAAAAAAAAGAAGTTTTCATTATTCTATCTAGATATCCTTTTGACCAATATCGTTTAACTTTATCTGCTGAAAAACCTCCATAAGCAAAACATGCTGCATTCAAAGCGCCGGCGCTAGTACCAATAAACATATCAAAAATATCAACTATCTTTTTTCCGCTCTCTGCTTCTAGCTTTTTTAAAAAAACAAGAGAGGCAATTGTTCTTACACCTCCTCCATCAAAAGATATTATTTTCTTACTAGAAGTTTTTGATAAAAAACTAAATAAACTTTTCATTTATTTAATAATCTTTTTATCAATAGTTATGGATGCTTCTTTTATGCCGCCAAGATTTTTTACATCTTTATAACCTAGTGCAAGAAGAATTTCTGTTGCTTTTTGAGATCTATTGCCACTCCTACAGTAAAGATAGATTTTTTCATCTTTTTGCGATGTTTTTTCTATCAATTCAATATTTTGCCATTCAATATTTATAGAATCTTCAATATGGCCTAATTCAAATTCTTGGGGTGTTCTGACATCTATCAATAAAAAACTTTCTGCAGAAATACCAATACAAAAAAATAAGAATATTAAAAAATTATTTTTTATAATACTAGCTCCATTCTTCTATTATCATGTCTGATGCCTTCTCACCAATCATTATTGTTGGAGCATTTGTATTTCCTCCAACTAAAGTGGGCATTATTGATGCGTCAACAACTCTTAAGGCTTCAATTCCATGAACCTTCAATCTCTTATCAACTACTGACATTTCATCATCACCCATTTTACAGGTGCCAACAGGATGATATACAGTGTCAGCTTCCTCTCTAATAGCTTGCTCAATTTCATTATCATTATCTATATCTATTGGTCTCATCGTGTGATCTTTTGTGTATTTTGAAAAAGAGTCTTTATTCATAACCCCCATCATCTTTTTATAGCCAGCAATCATGTCTTGCATGTCATCCGGATGAGATAAAAATTTAGGATCTATATTAGGATCATCAAAGGGGTCTGCAGAATTAAGAGTAACCTCACCTCTTGATTTTGGTCTTAAAAGACACATATGACAACCCAAGCCATGACCCCAAAGCTGAGTTCTGCCATGATCAACAACCATTGTTGGAATAAAGTGAAGCTGAATATCAGGTATTTTTTTGTTTTCAGAGGATTTAATAAAACCTCCAGCCTCGGCGATTGTTGATGTAAATAATCCAGTTTTTTTAAAAATGTACTTTAATATTTCTATAGGAAATTTAAAAAAAATTGATTTAACTGACATTCCAATCAATTCTATTGAGTTATATCTATGAATAGTTAAATAATCAATGTGATCTTGTAAATTTTTACCAACTCCTGGAAGATCATGATGATGTTCAAGATCGTGTTTTAGTATTTCATCACTTGGGCCAATTCCAGATCTAAGCATAATTTGAGGAGAGCCAAAAGCACCTGAGGATAGGAGAACCTCTTTATTTACATTTATTGTAAAATATTCGCCATCCTTATCAATACATTCAACTCCTGAAGCCCTTTTATTCTCAATAATAATTTTATTAACATTTGTATCTGTCATAACAGTAAGGTTTTCTCTATCTAAGATTGGTGTCAAATATGCTTTTGCAGCACTACATCTTTTACCGTTTTTTTGAGTGCATTGATAAAATCCTATGCCCTCTTGATTTTCACCATTGAAATCTTCGTTGTATCCATATACCTCAGAACCTGATTTAACAAAATCTTGCACCGGTTTGTTTTCATGTCTAATTTTTGAAACATTTAATGGGCCGCCTTGACCATGATAAACATTATCGAACATTTCATTATGTTCAGCTTTTTTAAAATAAGGCAAAATTTCATCATAAGACCATCCGTCATTACCCAATTCTGACCAATGATCATAATCCCATTTATGTCCTCTTACATACAACATTGCGTTAATTGAACTTGAGCCTCCAAGAGTCTTTCCACGAGGTTGAAATCCTCTTCTATGTTCCATACTTTCTGCCTCAACATTATGAACTCCTCCAGCAGAATCAACTACTGCAGTTTCAGGTTCAACAACTACAACTTTTTCAAATTCTTTTTGTGGAACAGTATCATAATTCCAGCTCACTGGGTTTTTTGCACCAAAAAATGCAAAACCTATAGGTATATGTATACGCGGATCGCTATCTTTGGAGCCTGCTTCAATCAAACAAACACTAAAATTAGGATTGGAACTTAATCTGTTTGCAAGAACGCATCCAGCAGAACCAGCGCCTAGTATTATAAAATCATAATCTTTCAAAAATAAATCACGCTAAAAATAAACTAAGTAACAAGTTTATGATTTAGAATCATAACTGTAAACTTGTTTAATAATTAAATGGATATTTTTTACATATTAATAACTATCTGGGTAGTAATTGGAATCGCAACCTTTGTATATCTTTTTTATGAGAATGCTCCTTACGGTCGACATATTAAAGAAGGTTGGGGAATTTTGATTCCTGCCAGGCTGGGTTGGGTAGTCATGGAATCGCCTTGTGTCATTTTAATGATTGCTTATGGTTTGATCGTTAGAGAGCAACTTCAAGTAGTGCATGAAATTTTTTTATTATTGTGGCTTGCGCACTATATACATCGAACTTTTATTTACCCATTTGCTATTAAAATGACTAATCCAAAGATGCCGATCTCGATAGCATTTTCTGCATTCTTTTTTAATATTATCAATGTAAGTATTCAAGCATTTGGGATTTTTTATTTTACTGAATATTCTTCTGATTGGATTTCAAGTCCAGTATTTATTGTTGGACTAACTTTATTTTTAATAGGAATGTTTATAAATATTAAATCAGACTATTACATAGCATATATGAAAAAAAGAAAAGGTCCTGGATATCACATTCCCAACGGGTTCTTATATAGATATATTTCTGCGCCCAATTATTTTGGCGAAATTATTGAATGGATGGGTTGGGCAATATTAACTTGGAGTATCTCTGGAATAGTTTTTTTAATATGGGTGATAGCAAATTTATTTCCAAGGGCGATTTCTCACCACAAATGGTATAAAAATAAATTTGAAAACTATCCTAAAAACAGAAAAGCAATTATTCCAGGTATTATTTAATTAGTCCCATATCTTGGATTTGTTGAGCAATTTCTATTATTGATTCTTCTGCAGGCCTTGGATTCCATCCAAGAATATCTTTAGCTTTTGAAGTATTTTTAACACTTCTTAATCTCCCAAGATAAGGTATTGTGAGCTTTAATTCCTTACTAAAAATAGCCAATATCTTTGCAAGCCAAACTGGAACGGCGAACGTTGGAGCTTTATCAAACCCATTACTTCTTAAGACTTGAGCAACGTCTTTGTACCATAAATCTTTTTCAGCTAAAGCAAATCTTTCTCCATTACTAGCTGGATTCTGCATTGCCAAAATATGAGCTGCAGCCACATCTCTTACATCGACATATCCAAATTGAAGAGGAACCGCCACAGGCATTTTGCCTGTTGCTACCATCATAATTGCTTTATTTGACTCGCCAAGATCACCAGAGAGTGAAGGACCAATAACCAATGCAGGATTTATTACAGCTAATTCAAAAGGATGATTTTCATTTTCAATAAATTCCCATGCAGCTCTTTCAGCAAGAGTCTTGCTTTTAGAGTAGTGACTGATAGCTGGATTCTCTGGATCAGACCAATCGGTTTCATCATAGTAACTCTTTGACTCCATTGTTTCATAAATTGCAGCTACTGAAGATGTTAGTACAACTTTTTTAACGTTATGTTTTTTTGCAAATTTCATTGCACGTTTTACACCTGCTACAGCAGGTTTTACAAA
>CETB01048629.1_pt1 | contig 10444 bp, 11 predicted proteins | sample 356381 | NCBI WGS metagenome assembly CETB01 (sample SAMEA2622545, study PRJEB7988) | marine metagenome | biome: marine biome (ENVO:00000447); feature: deep chlorophyll maximum layer (ENVO:xxxxxxxx); material: "saline water (ENVO:00002010), including plankton (ENVO:xxxxxxxx)" | depth 155 m | reverse complement strand
CTAATTCGATGATCTAGCATAACATCTTCAGCCCCGATTGCGCCCTCATCAAAACCTCCTACTTCTTGTAAAACCGAGCGCCGATAAGCAGAATTAACTCCCGGTAGTTGAGTTACTTCTGATAATTCTGAATCTCCTACCTTTCCATAATTTGTACCTGCGGTATAGATTGTAGAACAGAACGCGACATCGATTACACGTTGCCAAAGAGTGGATTCTTCAACAGGAGCGAAATTAGGCCCACCAACTCCCGCAACATCATCTCGCTCAAACCATCGAACTAATTTTTCTACCCAGTCCTCAGGTACTATTACATCATCGTCTGTGAAGAAAACCAAATCTGAGGATGAGGCATTTATTGCAACATTACAAGCATCAGCCCTAGTCCTAGAACCAGAGTCATCTACAAATCGTATCCCCTTACTTTCTGTGACAGATTTTCCAGGGTCGTTACTTGGCCCAACTACAATTATTTCTAGTGGCCCAGTATAGGTTTGAATCATCAATCCCTCTAATGCTATTGCCAACTCTTCGGAGTTACGAACACTCGGGATGATTACACATACCGATGGCTGACTCATGATTTAGCCGAAACCACTCTCGCTTTCAACCACACTCACAATATGCCAGTGTCAAATGTCATCATGGGTCATTACTGACACGTGGCGCTAGGAAGTATGTCCATGACGCACCACCTTCATTAGAATTCCAAGAAAGGCGTAAAGGATAGCGATCTTGGAACTCGACGGTAACTTCCTCGGTTAGACCGCTAGCTAACTTACGACTAAGAGGGTCAAGGAATTGTAAGGAATAGGTGGAGGCAGTTGGCTTCGGAGCGACCAATTCGGACATTTCCCCCGCATCGAAGCGGACATTTACTCCCTCGCCAGCCTCGACGGTAACGGATACAGTCATCTGATTCTTATCTAAACTCAAATCGACTAATTCTCCAACAAATTTGGCTGCCCGGAGAGCTCTAGAGAGTCTATCCGCGCTTAGGGTAGCTTTGCATTCAAAGTCCAAATCAGGTTGGCGAGGCTCGTTGATTGAGCCTGTGTCAAGTCCACGTAGAATCCGATGAACTTCGCCGACACGGACATTGATTGCCCCGGTTGCACCATCATAATCTAACTCAACCAAGTCGTTTGGACCAGCCAAAGTAAGAAGGTCGCGAAGCTTACCAAGTTCTAGGCCAATCTCAACAGGCTCTACTTCGTATGTCTCGAAACATTCGTCGGCAACTGTTACCGAAAGTAATGCAACATGAGAGCCATCGACAACTGTTGTGCTAAGGCCATTTTCACCCCAACTTAGTTTAGCTTCTTCAGTAAGAACCGAGAGCAGATCGACGATTTCCCGCATCAGTTGTTGTTTGGCAGTGACTCTAAGCATCCCTATACCTACCTAAGTCCCCTCCAACGGGGGGTTCTTCATGGTTCGCTAATGGAAATCCAGACTATATTAACCGATTACGACCCACGTAGTGGGTCGCTAGAGTAATCATTGATACTCCCGGAATTTATGGCCACAAGACTCACAAGTGCAAATTTTTGTCTCTGGTTCATCGCTCGAACGAGTTTGCATAAGTACCACGAAAATTCGGTCCCCGTCACATTCAGGACAACGATAATCACCGACCCAAAGAGTTCCTCTGGCGACTTCTTCTTCCAGTACCTCGGTAAGGTGCTTTAGATTCTTTGCATTTGAAGATGCGGTCGTTTTCGATAAATCGAGAGTTTCTCCAGTCATTGGGTCGGTAAATTCTGCACCTTTCCCATCTGGTCCAGACAATGGCCCTTCATATCCGCATTTATAATCCGGGCATTTGATATTATTGTTTGAATCAGGATATGAAAGTGCACCACATATTGGACAGAACATTCTCAACCTTCCCTTTACTGCGTCTGATTGACCTACCAGCGCTAGTCGGATATGTACTTCAACATTCGTAATCAATTATTCCTGTTAATCATGCAATTATCGATGTCGAAAATCGCCAACCAAGCCAAGCCAAAGTAATACTTCCGAGGACAGTTGTAGTAATCATTATCAAAGTAGATGATGGATTAGTTTCTGCTAATCGAACGGAATCAACAGCGAATGCTGACATGGTCGTAAAGGCACCTAAAACACCGGTTCCAAACAATAATACGACCTCGTCACCAACTGTTACACCAGCAGCCACAGCACCCAGTAATATACCAAGGAGTAATGATCCAACGAGGTTTGCGGTCATAGTTCCCCAAGGTAAGGAATCTGATGGTAGCCATTGTTGTAATGCATAGCGAGCGACTGCTCCTATAGCACCACCGGCTGCTACTAGTGCAACAAGTCGCAAGTCCATGTCGTTGATAGGCTGTAATTCGGTTATTGACCGCTTCCCGAGAATTTTCTGAATAGCGCGGGATTCAAGCGGAATGCACTTCTCGCGATAGTCATGAAACTGCATTACGACTGGCGGCTAGCCCGGGTTGTCAGTGACGAAGGAGTCATTCATGACGAGTTAGTTTGGTCTAGTAAGCGCTCGGCTGGAGCCGTTGCCGACCGCCTATGGGACTTACAACGGGGGCGTTTGAGCCCAGAAGCCCGCACCCTATCTGATAGATTTCCCGAAGCAGTAATCGATGCTCTTGGTGCGATATCGGATAACGATTGGCCCGAACTTGATGATGAGGAAACAAAATTGTTTGAAAGAGCAACTCCAATTCTTGCTAAGAGAGGTGTTGCAGATGCTGCTGGCGATACAGACCGCCGATTGGACATGCTTGTTTCCTCAGCGGCTGAACTTCGCGCCTCTTGGACAACAAACGAGGCACGTTGTGTGGAATGGACAGGTCTTTTCCTCTCGGAAGTAGATATCGATGCTCAACGAAATGAAATCCCTTCTGCAATAGCAGAATCAAATTCAATCGAAGAGGCTGCCATCACACTGGGAGTAGAATCACCGGCCCATTCTCCCTCTGATATCGAATGGCAAGCATTGCGAAATCATGCCAATGGCGTAGTAGAGCTTACCGCTCGTCTTGCTTCACATGAGGGCGCTATCCGCGATTTAGCCGAGCAACATGTACCAAGCCTCGCAGCTTTAATCGGGTCATTAGGAGCTGCCCGAATGGTAACCTTAGCAGGAGGTAGAGAGAGGCTGGCTAGAATGCCATCCGGCTCCTTACAGGTACTAGGTGCACACGCGGCGATGGCTGCACATAGACGTGGAGCTGCGCCACCAAAGCATGGAGCAATACTCTTCAGTATGCCTCAGATTTCGCGTTCGCCTCGATGGGTTCGTGGAAAGATTGCCAGATTCCTCGCTGGAAAAGCCTCAATCGCTGTTAGGTGCGATCACTTTGGTGGAGAACCTTGGGAAGAGGATACTGTTGCAGAGATTCACAAAGAGACCGAGGCAATCAAGGCCAAGTTCCCCAAGCCACCTAAGCGGAAGTGATAGATTTGCCAAAACCCATCAAGCTCGCTTGGGGTATTCGTCGCGAAGGTAGAAGCCTTTGGTCTCGTAACGCGGTAAAGGGAGTATCAGTCAGAGGAGAAAGGCGCAAAAGAGACGGCAGAAACGAATGGCGTCTTTGGGATCCTAATCGCTCAAAGGTGGCCGCTAGCGTTCTCAAAACCAAGAAGGATGCATCCGCATTATTACCCGAAGCCGCCTCTACTTGCATTTACCTCGGTGCTTCTTCCGGTGGTACTGTAAGTCATATCCATGACAATGTATGTGGTGCTGGAAATCATCACGGTGGACAGGTGGTCGCAGTTGATATTTCCCCTAGGATGATGCGTGATTTGGTCAAGTTGGCCGAACGTCGCCAAGGACTAGTTCCGGTCTTAGCCGATGCACGCAATCCACTTGCTGTCGCCCCATATATTAGAGGTAAGGCGAATTGGTTGCATCAAGACCTTAGCATAGGTGATCAAGCGGAGACATTCGTCAGGATGACTTCGACATTTCTCAAAGAAGGGGGGACTGCTCTGCTATCTCTGAAAGCAGCTAGCGAGCGGTGGATGGAAGGTGGAGATGATGCTAGATTTGAGCACTCAAAGAGCGTCATAGAAGATTGTCAGCATCTAGAATTACTAGAGATAATCGACATCTCAGTATTCGAGGGACAGCACGTTGTGTTTCATTGTGTTAGGGTATAATCAGGCATTTTCTGCGCCTGCTAAAAGAGCGACTATGAACACAGTAAAAACGAGATAGAGCAACAGAACTACAATAGTAAGTATAATTGAAATCCAAGAAATAAGGTTCGCCGCCTTTGCCATTCCTACGTCTGGATGCCCGGGATGTTGTTCGGCTACCTCCATAGCTGATTTTGCAAGTATCACACCAGGTATTGCAGTACAGCAACTAAATCCCATTAATCCTAATATTCCTAGAATTAGCGCAGCAACAGCTTGAGTAGGAGGATATTGCCCTACCGCGGCTGGATTACTTACTCCTTGGACATACAATACTTCGGGTCCTTCGAGGTTAGGAGTTACTTCTGATTGAGAATTATCATCCATCATCATTCAACTCGGATTTCGAATTTCAAGCAAATGCGCCTATTCCGCCCAAAAATATGAAGAAAACCAAATACAAACCAAGTCCAAGTAATGCCCCAATTAGGCTAATGATATTAATTACATTTGAAGCATTAATCATACCATTATCCGGATGGTGTGTACCAGCAATATTTTTCTTATCAGCACTTACTAGAAACATAGCTGGGATCGTAAAGCAAAGACTAGGTCCACAGCATAAAGCGGCAGCCCCTCCTAATAGAGTTGTAAGTCCTAGTATGGCAAGAACTAGTCCAGCAACCGCATTTGTTGATTGCATTTGACCACCCATTACCTGAGGTCCTGCATTGATGTTAATTGTCGTAGGTTCTCCGGAAATTTGTGGCACGCTGGAGTCCTCAGTCATATTAATTCGTCAGTGAATCTAAACTTCAATGCTTTGGGTGTATAATCTAACAATGGATAACATCATTTTCTCAGACACACTGCCGCGTATATGCCGGAGATGCCTGAGGTAGAAACGGTCCGTCGTGGCCTCATTCCTCATTGGGTAGGACGACGAATTAGCTTTGTCGATTTACGACGTCCTGACCTAAGATTTCCATTTCCATCGAATCTTGAAGAAGCGCTGACAGGCGCTAAGGTAGTAGAGATTGGACGCACCTCAAAATACCTCTTAATTCGCCTAGACAATGGAAATACTTGGCTAAGTCATCTGGGGATGACTGGAGTCTGGACAATTGATTCACCAGGTGATGGAAAACACGATCACGTATATGTCGAGTTTGATGACGGTAAGTTAACCTCTACTTATTCCGACCATCGTAGATTTGGTATCATGGATTTGATGCCGACATCCTCTGAAAGTGAACATAAACTCCTATCAGGTTTAGGTCCAGAACCGCTTACCAATGATTTCACTCTACAATCACTTAAGGCAGGTTTACACGGTCGTCGTAGTCCAATCAAAACAGTTCTACTTGATCAGCGAGTTGTAGCAGGATTGGGCAATATCTACGTTAGTGAAATACTCCACCGTTCAGGGATTTCTCCAACAAAAACAGCGGCTGAAGTAGCGGGTAAAAGTCAACGAATAGTTGTCGCAGTTGAGAAAATTCATAAATTTACCAATGAGGTAATTTTCGAAGCCATCGAAGCGGGCGGCTCAACAATTTCAGATTTCCGTGGTGTTGATGGTTCGGGGGATTTAGGCTACTTCCCCCAACAATTCATGGTATTCAACAGAGAGGGAGAAACCTGCAAGCAGGAAAACTGTGGAGGTACAATTCGACGTATCGTTCAATCTGGACGCTCGACATTTTACTGTCCAAGGTGTCAGAGATAATTACGACATGAGTCTCTTTACAACAGCTAAGTTTAGCCTTATAGGAATCAACCTGTTTGCATAGGGAATTGGCTTATTCAACCATCCAGGTATTACTTCTCTTCTGCCTTTACGCATGGCCTTCACCGCGGTCTTAGCTACCTTCTCTGCGGGTACTGCTCCAGATAATTCAAGAGCGCCTAAATCCATTCCAGCAACCTCTTGAAAACCGGTCTCAACGAAACCGGGACAGAGAGCAGTTACCGATACTCCACTTTTCTTCAATTCAGAATGTAACGCGCGTGTGTACGATAGAACGTATGCCTTTGTTGCACAATATACCGCCATTTTTGGCCCTGGTTGATACCCTGCAATTGAGGCAACGTTCAGTATCTTTCCTGAGCCCTGTTTTTTCATCTCTGCTCCATAATGGCGAGCTAAGTGAGTCAAGGCTCTAATATTCAGGTCAATCATATTGAGTTGCCCCTCTTGGTTGAGTATCAAATGCTCACCATTGAATCCGAAGCCAGCATTATTGACGAGTATGTCTATCTCCCCGGTGTCTCTAATCAAATTCTCTACCCCTACCTGTTCAGAGAGATCAGATACGACTACTTTTACTTCGATAGAATGTCTATCAGTCAACTCTTTTGCAAGAGAGTCTAGTTCTGCTTTTCTTCTCGCGGTAATCACTAGATTACAGCCCTGTGAACCCAATACTCTGGCGATTTCTCGGCCTATTCCGCTAGATGCACCTGTGACCAAGGCCTTCTCCTTCTGAGATGATAACATGACCTCCGAATAGAGGCAGTAGTAATCAACTAATTCTTTGTTCGAACAAGAGAATATTGCTTTGGTTGTATCAGATTTCCATCCTCTTAATATACTCTGGAGTTTACTGTGATAAATACCACTCGGAGAAAGTTCCTGACTCACCGAGTCAGTGGTGATTTCCCTCAGGGGGTCAAAGCAGATATGGGTACAAATACAATCGGAAATCAGAACTGGAAATTGACGCTTATTCGAGACTATACCGCCTCCCAACAGAACGAAATTGAATGCGCTATGTTCGCCTATGGCAGAACAGCATCTGAATTGGAAGATGAAACCAGAGGATCAGCTCATCTCCCCACAGGACTAATTCATCTTCTTGACCGAACCAAATTGACAAGTGAAGCGCTTGAATCAGGATTTACTGCAGAAATCTCAACTTCAACCCAAGATGGGGAAGATTGGCATTGTTTCACTCGTACAGCATTAGCCGTGAAGACACTCCCTGGAATTCCCTTTCAGCCCACAAGAGCGTTCTATGTTATTGAGGATGGAGAACAATTCTTTGAAATGATTGATTTATCTTGTATAAGTCAGGAAACTACACTTCCATTGAAAATCTGGTTGAGAGTAATTGAGATTGAGTTTGACGCCCTAGCCTTTGCTATAGATTCAAATTTTTACACATGCGATGGCGGACGCCAAACTACTCTTGATGCTTGGATTGACTTGGGATCAAATCAACAAAAAATCAATAATTCAAGCAATAAGACTCCGCTTCCTCTCCCCGGACCTCCTGATGAACCATACAAATTCTGTTGAGAATATTGATGGGCGTTCTATTTTCGCAACAATCCATGTCTGAGTACGCGCTACAACAGAAACTTATTGCCGAATTCGTCGGGACTTTCTTCCTTGCCCTGACAATTTGTACTGCTGCAGTCCACGGTTCAGCGGGAGATTATGCCCCGTTTGCTATCGCTGCGACTTTGATGGTAATGATCTACGGAGTTGGCCACATATCTGGGGCCCACTTCAATCCCGCTGTAACAGTTGCAATATGGTTACGAGGTGCCTGTGAGAAGGGCGATGTTGCTCCTTACATTGCAGTTCAGATAATTGCCGGAGCATTTGCAGCACTTGCATCTGAGAACATATTGTTTGCAGAAACCAGTGTCACGGCTCTAGAAATAGACGCCCCTCAAGCTCTCGGTGCTGAGTTCCTCTACACCTTCGCGCTTGTCTTTGTTATCCTCAATGTCGCAACTAGTGAGGCGACAGAAGATAACGGGTACTATGGGGCTGCAATCGCCTTCGTTGTACTTGCGGGTGCCTTGACCGTTGGTGGAATCTCAGGGGGTTCGTTCAATCCAGCAGTAACCGGCGCTTTATTCGTATCAGGGGTCATCGAGGTTGCCGATTTGTGGATACATCTAGTGCCACAATTCATTGCAGGAATATTGGCTGTTCAGGCCTTCAAAGTGACCCAATAATTATCTTAGATTAGCCCGAAAGTATCATCCAGATAATATATCACATATTCCTACGGAACTTACCACCTGTCTCAAACAAAGCCTGAGTCACTTGACCTACGGAACAATATTCCACGATATCCATCATTACTTCGAAGAGATTCCCTCCATCTCTTGCTACCTGCTTTAGTCTCGCAAGACCTTCCTCGGCGTTCTGCTTATTTTCTTCTTTGAAGGTTTCATTCCGCTCGATCACCATCTTCTTTTCGCCTTCATCGGAACGAGTGACATCCATATCGAATGAGTCAGCTTCATCCGCTGAAAGGCTAGCAGCATCCGGATTAGTGAAAGTATTCACTCCAATTATTGGTAATTCACCAGAATGCTTCCTGTGCTCATAGACCATCGATTCGTCTTGGATTCTGTTACGCTGATAATTGACCTCCAAGGAACCTAAGACACCACCACGTCGGTGCATCTCTTCAAAGATTCTCAGAATTTCTTCCTCAACTTTCTCGGTTAACCAAGTCGAGAGGTGAGAACCCTGCATTGGGTTCTCGTTGGCCAGCAATCCATATTCCTTGGATAGAATCATTTGGATTGCAATTGAATCCCTAACAGTATCTTCAGTTGGGGTTCCAAAGGCCTCATCACGTGAGTTGGTATGTAGGGAGTTGGCATTATCCGCTAGAGCATAGAGTGCCTGAAGTGTGGTCCTGTAGTCATTGAAGGTAAATTCCTGTGCGTGTAAACTTCTACCACTGGATTGAATATGATATTTCAGTTGCTGACCGCGATGACCTACTCCGTAGATATCGCGCATCGCAATCGACCAAATTCTACGAGCGACCCTACCAATTACGGCGTATTCGGGATCCATTCCATTTGAGAAGAACCAACTAAAGTTTCTAAGGAATTTATCTGGATCCAAACCTCTTGCTCTGAATAACTCAACATAGGTTAGTCCGTTGCTTAGAGTAAGCGCCGCTTGTGTTATCGGATTAGCTCCTGCTTCGGCAATATGATATCCAGAAATCGAGACAAAGTAGTGGTTACGAATATTGTTCTGAACGTAATATTCGGCTACATCACCCATCATTCTAAGCGCAGTATCGAGATTGAAAACAAGGGTATTCTGTCCCATTGATTCCTTCAGTTGATCGGCCTGAACAGTACCTCTGACATTGTTCAATGCCCAGGCCTTTAGTTCCTGATACTCTTCTTCATTTGGCTCTCGTCCGTTTTCCTTCTCGAACTTACGAACTTGTTGTTTGATTGCTACATTGAAAAAGGCCGCAAGGTGCCACCAATAGTTTCCATTGATGGTTTTTGATGTCGATGTGTTTGGGGCACAAAGGTCGAAGCCTTCGAACAGCGTATCCATCTCATCGACGGTACTTATGCTGACACCCGATTCGCAGACCTTTCCGAAGATGTCCAATCTGGTTTGCGGGTCTCTACCGTACAGAGAAGGAGAATCGAAGGCGGTACTAAGTCGATTGAATGGTTGGCCTTCGGACAGGAAATGAAATCTCTTGTTTGTTCTCTCAGCGCTACCTTCTCCAGCGAACATTCGCAAAGGAATTTCATCCTCGCGCTTAAATGGGAAAACCCCAGCAGTGAAGGGAAACATTCCAGGGACATTTTCAGAACGAATCCACTCCATCTTTTCGCCCCAGTCTTCTGTATCAGGAAGGGCAACACGAGGTAGGTCGAGACCACTGAGGGTTTCTGTGGTAGTCTCAACTGGAATTTCCTTCTCTCTTACCGTGTAGGATGCATTACCAGAACGATATGCCGCAGCGCGCTCGTCAAATTCCTTCAGCATCTGCCAAGCAGAGTCTGGAACTCGCTTACGGATTTCTTCAGCTTCTGCAGTCAGATCAGCGGCTGAAGTTAATCGGTTTGACTTCCGCATCTGTTGAGCAGCTGCTTCCAATTGCTGAACTAGTCTTACATTTCTAGAGGTCTCTTCTGTTCTAGCATGGTAATCCCGAACAGATGCAGCTACCTCTGCTAGGTATCCTTGTCTTTCAGGTGGTATCGGTGCAGATCTATGCGGTAGACCATCAGCACCTAACCTTGCCTCAGCTGCTTCGAATGATTGTTCATGTTCTTGGTTTAGCAAACCAGCTAATTTCTGCCATAGTAGATCGACACCTGCATCGGCAAACTGACTAGCAATAGTCGGTATAACTGGTAAATCCTCATTCTTTGCATCCCACATCTCTCGATTACGCTTGAACTGCTTTCGAATTTCTGTTAGCGCATCTTCAGCCCCGGGCCTATCGAATTTGTTTAGCACCACTAGATCTGCGAAATCAAGCGCTGCAAGTTTCTCCAACTGGGATGGAGCTCCATACTC
>CETB01054166.1_pt1 | contig 10449 bp, 13 predicted proteins | sample 356381 | NCBI WGS metagenome assembly CETB01 (sample SAMEA2622545, study PRJEB7988) | marine metagenome | biome: marine biome (ENVO:00000447); feature: deep chlorophyll maximum layer (ENVO:xxxxxxxx); material: "saline water (ENVO:00002010), including plankton (ENVO:xxxxxxxx)" | depth 155 m | reverse complement strand
CCATCTTTGCCAATGGCGCCATTACGATCACATGCAACAATCATGCCTAGCATAATATCACACCGCTATTGGAGCTTTGATATGCGGGTGATGTTCGTATCCAACAACTTCTATGTCATCATAAGTGAAGTCATCGATATTCTTGATATCCGGATTTAATTTCAAAGTTGGTAGAGGTTCAATCGGTGTTCGGGAAAGCTGGAGTTTAGTTTGTTCAAGATGGTTTGTGTAAAGGTGTGCATCACCTATTGTGTGCACGAAAGTACCGGCTTCTAATTCACAAACTTGAGCCATCATGTGGGTTAGTAATGCGTATGATGCAATGTTGAATGGTACTCCTAGGAATACATCGGCGCTTCGCTGGTACAGTTGACAGTTCAGTTTTCCTCCAGCGACATGGAATTGAAAAAATGCATGACAAGGCATCAATGCCATTTCTTCGAGTTCACCAACATTCCACGCACTGACAATAATTCTTCTTGAATTTGGATTATTCTTAATCATGTCAATCGCTTGTTCGACTTGGTCGATGACTCTGCCATCATTCGTCTCCCATTTCCTCCATTGTTTACCATAAACAGGGCCTAAGTCGCCGTTTTCATCAGCCCATTCATTCCAAATTCTTACTCCATTTTCCTGAAGATAAGCAATATTTGTGTCTCCAGCTAAGAACCAAAGTAGTTCATGAACTATTGATTTGAGATGTAATTTCTTTGTAGTTACCATTGGAAATCCTTTGGAAAGGTCGAATCTCATTTGGTGACCGAATACAGAAAGAGTGCCAGTACCGGTTCTGTCACCCTTCTCTTCGCCCTCATCGAGAATGCGTTGCATCAGATCGAGATACTCCTGCATCAGCACTATTGCCCATGCGGAGGCCTTTGAGGGTTGTCACGGAGCACCTTGCTCTTTGATCCTATCCATGAATTCATCTGTAAACTCTCGATACATCGATGAAAGAGCTGCTTTTACCTCGTGGTCCTCTTTGTCAGCAAGTGCTTGCAATTCTGATAATGAACTTTTTTCCTCAAGCCATTCCCACCAAGTAATTGGTTTGCCATATGAGATTCCAACCTTCCTCCATAGCCGTGGTAACTTGTGTTCACCTGGAGTCATAAATTCACGAGTCCCTGTGAGGGCAATTGGTACGACTGGGACATCTGGATATGATGCTGCTAATCTAGCAAAACCTGTTTTCCCTGGCAATAAGAATGGGGGCTCAGTGCGCTTTGATCTAGTACCTTCAGGAAAAATTCCCAATGCACGCCTAGCATGTAGAACTACTGCTGCGCTTGAAAGTGCCTCTGCGCCACCGGTTTCACGATTGGTTTCTATTTGCCCTGTTGCTTTCATGAAAGACCTAAGTGCGAAATTTCGAAAGTGTCCATCCTTGGCTAGGTAGTGTGTTCGCCTTCTAGATGCTAGAATCACTACAAGAGGGTCTACGTGTGACAGATGGTTTGCTGCGAGAATAGTCGGTCCTGATATTGGAACATTAGCGATTCCTCGGATTTTTACTCGAAGAAGCATCCGGAATAGAGGAGCCAATGTCCAGCGCATGAATCCATAGGAGGCATCACCGGTAATCCGAGTCTCTTTCGGAGTGATTTTCCAATGACGCTCTAACGCCATCCAAGCCTCTTTGAGGTCACTCATTACAACCTACGAGCGCTAACTTACCTTTGATGATTACCTCGCATCACTAAGTGGTAATGCTGAAATGCGACCTACTCAAGCATCGGCACATGCGTATGCTAGTATTGGCGATGTTAATGTCGGCAATGTTCGCTCCCACTGTACTAGCAGATGTGAAATGGGAAGAAGATGGTTGGCTTGCAACCATTGGTTCTGAACGTTTGGACAAGGGTGACGAGTTTGGTTGTTATGGAATGCCCAATCTGTCTTGGAAAGCAGACCCCGGTGCTGTTGCTCTTGAATGTAGGGAGTACATAGAGAACAGAATTGATGCCTCAAAATGGGGTACTAGTCCGATTTCAACATTTACTCCAGATAGTCTTACTGCTGCTCAGCATACTATTATTGCAAACCAAGGATTCAGTATTCATGGAGATAATACTGGTCAATCATCAACAGCTTGGCATTCAGTTGAAAACGAGCCAGAGAGGGAATATGATTGGTATGACTTAGGCCGTAGAGGTGGTTCTCTTGAGAAAGGGATTGCAGAAATTTCTGATTTAGAATCAGAACTTGACTCCGGTGGTTTGGTCAATATGTATTGGATTGGTAGAATACACGATGCTACGGTACGCCATGATCGAGATGTAGTCGATATGTTGTCCCAGAGAGATGATGTCTGGTTCACTACATGGGGTGAAGCGTACTCATATTGGACAGTAGAGAGATGCAATAGTTTCAACCATTCTCTTTCAAATTCAACTTTGTATTTTGAACCAATCGATTCTATCGCATGTAGTGCTGCGTCTAATGCTTGGAATATACCAATTACATGGGTGGCAGATATTGAATCAGCCGAAGTTTTGAATTCTAGTTTACCGGAATTAGATGTTAGCGATTCGACTACAAAAGAAGGCTGGAGGCAGGAAGGTTCAATTCTATATATCAGTGTATTAGCGGGTCATGAAGTAGAATTTGACCTTACAGAAGACACAGAATATGATATTCTTGGTAGGACTCAATTTTTCAACAACAAGAGTGCAGCTCTAACCATTGCTGGTCACTCTACAACCGACCTCTTCCTATGGTCTAAGAGATTTGATGACCAAGATTTTTTGAAATTCACATGGTTAATTTCTCCACGTGGATTAGATGAAGGGCTAGAATGGTTGCCATATGCGGGACTTGGAGTCCTTTTAGTCAGTGTATCGGGAATTTGGTTATTGCTCAAGAATGACGCTTTGGCCTATTCTAAGGCCGAAGAGTTGATGCCTGTTGTTGATGGCGGCGATGATGATGAATGACGATGTTACCATCGACCCGTGGGGTTCTTCACAATCCACGGATTATTCAAGAATCATAGAAAAATTCGGTCTTTCTTCAATGGATGGAGTTTCGCTAGATTCACCTTCTAGGCTTCATCGTAGAGGAATTGTTTTTGCACACAGGGATTTGGATATGATACTGGAAGCAAAGCGCTTAGGCAGTTCATTTGGAGTTCTAACAGGGTTAATGCCATCTGGTAAAATGCACCTGGGTCATTCAATGGTTATTGATCAAGTAAAATGGTTTCAAGAACAAGGCGGAGACGTTACAATAGCAGTTGCTGATCTAGAATCCACTGCCACTAGAGGTATCTCTTTGGCTGAAGGAAGGAAAATTGCTAGTGAAGAATATGTTGCGTATTATGCCGCATTAGGATTAGACCCAGACAAGACTACAGTTTATTTCCAATCTCAAAGAAACATTGTTCAAAAATTGGGATTCCAATTAGGTAAGCGAACTAACTTATCTGAACTAGAAGCGATTTACGGATTTGACGGCTCAACTAATCTTGCTCATGTTCAAGCGCCGTTGGTTCAGGCAGGGGATATTTTGCATCCACAATTGGATGAGTTTGGTGGTTTGCGACCAATTGTAGTACCGGTTGGAATAGACCAAGACCCGCATCTTCGATTGACTAGAGGCTTGGCTGCCAAGACAAATTGGTTCAATGTTAGCGATGCGAAAATGGGTTTGCAAGTAGGTGTTTCAGTGCAGGATGAGAATGCTTCTGTGATGGGTGTAGAATCAAGTGGTAGGGTCAATAAGGATGTCCAGAAGAAGGTGTTCTCACAAATTGTAGATGCCATTGCAGGATTAGGATATTCCGATATCATGTCTAATCCCAAGCATGGAACAGTTAACATTCCCAGTGCGACTTCCAAAGACAGGGGTGCTATCAAAATGGCACTGCTTTCTCTTGAGAGGAGTTTGGGAGGCATGGGGCTTCTAGCACCTTCTAGCACTTATCACCGATTTGCAGTAGGAATGACAGGTGACAAGATGTCGTCTTCAAAACCCAAGACTACATTATTCCTAGGAGATGATGTTGCATCTGCTGAAAAGAAGATCAAGAAGTCATTCTCTGGAGGACAAGCAACAGTCGAAGAGCACCGTAGATTAGGAGGAGACCCAGACAAGGATGTTGCATATCAATACATGATGTATTTCTTCGAAGAAGATGATTCATACTTGGAAGAGATCAACCAAGGATACCGTTCTGGGAAAATACTAGCCGGTGAGATGAAGCAATTGTGTATTGAAAGAGCAATAGAATGGCTAGAGAATATTTCTGAAAAGAAAGATGAAACCTCACATTTAGTTGAGAGATTTTTCGAGTAATCAAGACAATCGAATAGTCTCTAAGTTTTGAGGTGCATAGGTCCGAACTTTGAATTTCTCACGTAGAGTTCTTCCTAATTCATTACACTTGAAATAGTCACCATGGTGACAAATTACATTCTTGGGTCTTGGACTCATATTTTCTATGAATTCGAGTAACTGCCTTCTATCAGAATGGCCACTGAAACCATCAATTGTTGTCATTTCACAACCGACTTTGACAATTTCAGTTTTCCCTTCAATTATCATTGGAACTTCACTGAAACCTTTTTGCAAACGTCGACCTAATGTACCCTCGGCTTGGTATCCTACGAAGCATAGAGAATTTCGATTTTCATGAGCCCAATTCTGGAAATAACTGATTACAGGCCCGGCATTCATCATACCGCTTGTAGCTAGAACAATGCAGGGGCTACTGTCCATGAGAATGGATTCACGCATATCCCTTCCTTGTACTGGCCTAAACCATTCGCTAGTAAACGGATTGTTCCCGTCATCTTTTAGCAAACTCTTTCTCAATGATTGAGTCAAATAATTTGGATGAGCAGAATGGATTGCAGTCGCTTCTTGTATCATTCCATCAAGATATACAGGTACCGGTTTAACTGCACCAGAACGGAATAATTCGTCAATAGCTATCATGACTTCTTGTGACCTACCAACTGCAAATACAGGACAAATCATTTTGCCACCTCGCTGTATAGTTCTGCTAACAATATCTTGCAATTCTTGATTTGCTTCTTCACGACTTGGCTGGAAATCACCTGCAGCGCCATATGTTGATTCAATTATTAGTGTTTCACAGCGAGGGAACCGAGTATTTGCGGCATCAAAGAGCCAGGACTTCTCATACTTCTGGTCTCCTGAAAATACGATGTTATGCTTCCCTTCACCTACGTGAAGATGGACCGATGAGGAACCTAAGATGTGTCCAGCATTGTGGAATGTCATCTTTACATCAGGGGTAATGTCTACTGTTTGCCCCCATTCTACATCTACTACATGTCGCATACAAGTTCTGATATCTTCCATATCGTATGGGGCTCTCTTACCTTCAGCACCACCTATTTTGAGATAATCAGATTGCAATAATAGCATCATGTCTCTTGTTGGTGGAGTACAAAATACGGGCCCGCGGTATCCATATCTAAACAAAACTGGTAACATTCCAGCATGGTCTAAATGTGCATGGGTCAGAATAACAGCATCCATTTTTTCCATCGGTAGTGCTTCTGGAGCAGTAAAGTATGGCATTGGATCTGAATCGTTAGCAATGTTTACTCCAACATCAATCATAATTTTACTTTCATTAGTTGTTACAAGATGACAAGCACGACCTACTTCCCTATATGATCCTAGACCGGTGGTTCTTACCCAGAAACTTCCTGGTCTTTTTGGACGATATATGTTCAAACCAAAATCTTTCAATAACTTCTTTCTTTCTTTCCATTGGGCAGACCTATAGCCTCTAATGTCGTGAATAGTTTTGGAGTGTATAGGAGGTTTCCTTTCAAATTTAACTAACCATCCACATTCATCACGTATCGCTTTTGAATTAGCACCGCGCCTTCCAACAGCCTCACCAGGGTTGCCACAGATTACTGTAACTTCACAATAACATCTATCGAAATATATCATGTCAACATCAGCCTTCTCACTTAACAAATTTCGAATAAATTCTTCAGTTTCAGCTTCATCTTTCATAATTGAAGAATGAGGTCTCAACACTATTCGGCGCTTAATTTTCTTTGCAATTTTGCCAACTAAACCATCACCGCCGCCAAATACATCTGGAGTTGGAGTAATTATCGCAATATCGCCACCTTCCAAATCGACATCATACTGAATGTCCTTTGGAACGATTTTTGCTATCGCATCCTTCATTTCCTTAAAACTAAGTCTCATCACAATTCACCTCCGGCCCACTGATTGACATAGTGATCCTCCTAAGAGGGTCACGGGACTAACCCGTGGGTGGAGTTTGAAGCCTCACTTCTTGAGTACGGCTGCGATTTCGCTCTGCTCGACAGGCACATATCCATCTTTCGCTGTAATTACAGCTAAATCCATACCGTTACCAGAGGCGGCATCACGTTGAGCTGATGCTGATAATGAACGTGCTGCTAGGGCGACTGCGTCGTCTCTAGACATATTCTCTTTGAATCCATCTTCCAAAACACCATACATGTAAGGTGAACCAGAGCCAGTAGCACAATAAGAGTCCGGAATTGAACCACCTGCTGAATCAATTGAATATACAGAACCGCCATCACTGTCGACTCCAACAATTAGTAACTGGACCCAGTGAGGTCTTCCGGATAGAATGTTTGCAGTTAGAGTAGCAGCCCCTCTGACAGTCATTGAATCTCCTCTCCTTAATTCGAACAGTGATACTTCGGCAGCTAAAGTGCGAGCCAGAGACTGTGCATGACCAACTAGTCCTGCAGTTGTAAGTGCGAGATTATCTCCAATCTTGAACAACTTCTGTACACTCTTGTTGGCTACGAAGTGTCCCATAGTTGCTCGATGGTCCGCTCCAACAACAACACCTCCTTTGAAGGTGATGCCGATTGTGCTTGTTCCTGTTTTGACTGCGCTTAGACCTTCTTCCATTTCCTCACCTCTATAGGAGCCCGACAAACTAGGCGGGATGATACGTCCATTCGCGGGACCCTTATCAACCAACCGTCACACGATACCTCTCATGAGCGAAGAGAGTGAGAGGCAGACTTCGCTCGATTCCTTTGATGGTTCGGCTCCTCGAAGGCTGAACTTACCCTCACAACAACCAACTTTGTCATCTTCAAATGGTTCTGCCCCAACAAGGTACCATGACATGGAGAAACTGTATCCAGACGCACCTGTTCCAAAGGTTACTGGAGGATTGGTAATTCACAGAGCAGTGCTTCATGATTTAACTGGTGTATCACAGTTGATGGATTGGGTAGCAGATGGTGAAGCAGTAATCGTTCGTATGGAGAAAATGATGAATCGCGAGTTGGAATGCCAAACCGCTATTGAACGCTTGAATCTCTTTGTTGAGACAGATTTGGGTGGCCAGATTATCCGATTAACCGATAGCAGATTGATGCTACTCCCACCTGGTTGTCGTGGAATAAGAGGATTAGAGGATGAAGCGTTCAGTGTTGATCCTTCTGATTTTAACTAGGTGATACAATGGATGTCGTCCCAGTAAATATCCCCTGTCCTGTTTGCAAAGTTGAAGGGCATTTAGGTATGATGACTCACGTTGATGAAATTCCATATTTTGGGGAACATACACAAGTAACAGTGTTATGCGATTCTTGCGGATGGAGGCAAACAGATTTTATTCCGGCTGAAGGAAAGAAACCAGGGGCATCAACATTAGTGATTACAAGACCAGACCATATTAGTGCAAGAGTAATTCGTTCTTCTTCTTGCACAGTTCGTTTGCTTGAACTTGATTTGGAAGTAAAACCAGGCAGTTCTTCAACAGGTTATGTTTCTAATGTTGAAGGTGTTATTGATAGATTCATGGATGTGATAATCATGGTCACAAGGCAAGCATATGCTGAAGACGCAGAAATGTCTGACATCAAAAGGTTGCAAGAAATGCACACAACGCTCCTCGAATTGAAGGAAGATCCAATTCCGAATTCAATCACATTGGAATTGTTAGACCCAAACGGGCACTCACAAATACTTCACGAAGATGCACAATTGCGTGAGTTAACACAAGATGAATTAGCTGATTTGCCAGTCGCTCCTGAATCACCAGTTTTCAATAGTGATGAGATGGGTGAATGATCACAGTATTGGAAGGTCAAAACCGGAATCATTTGGGTCTGGCAGGTCTTCAGCCTTTGATTCTATATTTTCCTGAGAAGACCCTTGTTTATTGCTCACAGGTGTACTTCCTCTCTGTTTATCTTCAGAAATTGTGATGAATGAAAATACCAATATCAGAAATATTCCTGATAACAGAGTTGCCATTGGAATAACCCACCCAGTTCCACTAATTGTGGACATGCCCAAAGCTGCAACCATCAGCAAAGATGCCCCCAGCACTAGAATGCCCCTGGAATTGCGGGTCATACCAATGTCTCGAACCAAGGTGTTGATGAACCTAGCCCATACTCGGACTCAATATGTTGGGTTCGGGTAATAGTCCATCACCGCCTGCAGGGGCATGTCCTGGTTGGTTGATGACAGCGGTTGCACCATGGGGTGAAAATGCAGAAGATGCTTATGATCAAGGTCTAGTTGAGATGGGCCTTGGTGATTCAAGATTGATTGAAGTGCAAGGTGCTTTCTTGCCTATGGGCTTTGAAGCAACTCCTCCCCAACCTCTTCCAATGGGTTCATTGGTGGAATGTCATTTGGCAACCTCATATGCATATGGCGGAGGTACAGCGTGTGCAGGAGTTGCATGGGCTGCTTGTACTACTCCCGAAGGAGAAGAATGTGCAATCGTTGCTAAAATTACCACTGAACTTGATTATGAAGAAACAGAGTCCTTGCTAAAGAGAAACCTGCAAAGAAGACTTGCTAGTAGAGATTTAGAAGTAGTTTCGTTTGACATTGCAGTTGATGAGGTTACTGCCGCACAGGACCATTATGGTGTTGCAATGGCGGCATTAATATTGCCTGAATCACTCAAGATGTCAGGCGGTGGAAATGTTGGAAGAGTTCGATCAGGTCTTACTCGTCAAGCAACCGATGCTATGGCTAATGCTGCGCGCAGAGTCGATACGAAGGCACCTGCCGCACCTGCTATGCGTCCAGGTGGAAGGAAGCCATCTGATGGTAGTACAGACTTCTCATTGTGAGGCGAGTTTGTGTACACTGTTGTTCGCTGTCCAAATTGCGAACGCTGCTGGGGCATAATGGGAAAAACTCGCAGATGCCCTCATTGTGGCGACACCGTAGGAGATGATTTGCAAATCGTTTCAGTTGTAGATAATGCAAGTGAATTACAACGTGAAGTTGCAATTGCAAATATGCCTGAAAACCTTCGCGATGAAATGCGAAAAAAACTACCTAAGGCGATAGAAATAATCGAAAATCCTAGTGCAAGTCAACTATTTGCATGTATTAGAATCGCAGCAATAGATGATGTTGTGCACCTTGAAAGGCTCGCAGGTGCTTTGCGAGGAAAGGGAATTTCTGTAAGCGCTGAAAACGTAGCAGAGGAAGCTGTAAGCCAAGGATTACTGATTAGACAGAATGATGGGACCTACCTCCTTCTTGGGTGACATTCAAGAAGTGGAACATTTGCGCATGGTTTGGAAGGGTTTGTGGGTTAGCTTGGCCTATACTCGGGCGTTTGGGACGCTTGGACCCCAGTTCAAATCTGGGCAGACCCACCATTTCACCAAAAGCAAGGTTAATTTATTTAGAAATTTTAGCGGATTTATGGCTAGCCGTTGGAATGTGATGCAGAATAAACCCAAAAAGAAAAGAAGAACATCTTTAGATTTGTATGAATTTTGCACATTTATTTTATTCGTTACACTTGGTTGCATCGGTTTGATGATATTGTTGAAACTACCTAGTGGTACTTTTGATCATGTTTCCGATGAAAGAAATGGAATCATTGGACTGGGTTTCCTCCTTTCTGGATGGGCATTAATCAGATTTGATGCCAGTGCTAGGAGAAGAGCTCGAGAGAAATATGATTATGACCTAACTGAATATGAATTAATTCGTACAAAATTCCTTGAAATGGAAGCGGCTAAGTTAGAATTACAAAAGGAGTATTCCATACAATATATGTCCTCAAGTGGAAATAATGCAATAATTATCGATCCAGGAGTCAGTGAAACAACCGTGGAAACTGAAGATTCTGAGGATTCATCAAGTGATGATAATTAGCAAAGTGGTCAGGGAATGACCATTCAGCCTACGAAGATGATGTTTTTTAGGTTGAATGATGATTTGGAATTGAAGCTTAGTGTACCTCTATTTGTTTTAGTTTTATTCGTGCTAATATTAATCACTATGATATCAAACATTTTTGCCCTTTTGACATTTCCATTATTCCTAGCAATAATTTTCGCTGCAGTATCTGAAAAAATCGATTACAGGTTTGATGATGAATCTATGTACGAAGAAGAGTAACTAATCGTCACGTGAGTGTACCCAAATAAGATGGAATCCAAAACGGGT
>CETB01172350.1_pt1 | contig 10453 bp, 5 predicted proteins | sample 356381 | NCBI WGS metagenome assembly CETB01 (sample SAMEA2622545, study PRJEB7988) | marine metagenome | biome: marine biome (ENVO:00000447); feature: deep chlorophyll maximum layer (ENVO:xxxxxxxx); material: "saline water (ENVO:00002010), including plankton (ENVO:xxxxxxxx)" | depth 155 m | reverse complement strand
TTCAATACCAGCGGAAACGAATCAAATGATGCTTTTGTACCATCATTCAGGCTTTCCCCGATGAGTTCAAATTCTACTGGCTGGTCAGCGGAAATCGCTAATGGATAAACGTTTGTGGGAAATGGCCGATCAATTACTTCGATAGCATAATTCCAATACGCATTATTCTTATAGCGAACATCCCTAACCTCCAGGAAGTACTCTCCTGTCTGTGGTATCTCCACTACAAAATACGGGTCTGCTGCAAAATAGTTGTCACAGGCCGCAACGGTGGATCCGAGATGATTTTTAAGAGTAACAATCGGGTCAGCATGCGTTTGCAGATCATGAATACGATCCTGTAATCGCATACAGCGGCAGTGGACGACCAGTCGCTGGCCGGCTTCCGCAGTGAATTTGAAGTAATCAAGATCCTCGGCCTTTTCGAAAACACCCGTCAGTGTGGCAGGCACCTGAAATTCCTTGGCGCCTTCCATCGTATCGGTTTTCACATCGTCCCAAACAACAATATCACGAGTAATCACTATCTGCCCAACGGTCGACACACCACGATCGGTAAAGACTTTAAAGTCGCGAACACCTGGCTGAGCATCGGGGCTGGCAGTGAACTTAATGGTAAGACTGGTGAGCGAAGGTTCAGTTGCCTCCTCACCCTCTTTTGGCTCTGGCAGATCCGGATGCATCACTTTACCGATAATGCCGTTACCCGAAACCATCACCTTATTCGCGCCCCACATGCTGGAACGCGACTTTACCACCATCTCGGAACTGGTACCTACCTGAATCGCAATCGGCTCCAACGTCATCAACATTGGATAGGATGTCTGAGCAAAACCCACAGCAGCCATGAGTATTAGAATCAGCGAGCTGTTGAAAATATTTTTCATCATCAATTCCTTACACCTCACCGGATATAGATAAACTCTTTGGCATTAATCAACGCCCACAACACGTCGCCTAATCCTTCTTTCCGTTCTGCTGCTGCATTGACAATTTCTTTACATACCGTGAGTTCCTCGTCGGTTGGAGCACGGGACCAGGTTGCTACAAACAGAGCGGTAATAATTTCATCATCTGATTTTTCGCCTGCGATCAGCTGACTTAAGCGACCATCCTTAGCTTCAATTTTGCTATTAATGGTATCCCCGTTAAGAGTATGTAAAGCCTGTGCCAGATTCTCGTCCGGAGCTCGTTCACACTCACAGACACTCACACGTCGTGGTTTGCCAAAGGTTTTAAGAAAATAGTTGTTGTAATTGGTGTCCGGCAGCTCAATCGCACGAGTACCAAGCGGTAGATTTGTAAACTTTACAGTCGTACCTGTGGCGGTGTTGATCGCATCTAATAATGGTTCAGCGGCAATACGTTTAACTTTATAAAACGCATAAAACTTTCCTGCCGACTTATTAAGCTCGGTTGGCTGAGAGGCCAGCTGATAAATGCGCGAATTCATAATAATCTTTAACAACTGCTTAACATCATACCGATTGTCTTCCAGATAGGTTGCCAAAGCCTCGAACATTTCCTCATTGGTCGCCGGGTTAGTCGATCGCAAATCATCTACCGGTTCAACTAGGCCACGTCCTAAAAGATAGCTCATATAACGATTCACAATACTCTTAGCAAACCATGGGTTATCCGGTGAGGCGAGCCACTTTGCCAGCGGGATACGCCTATCAAGCGGATGTTCCATCTCCTCCCCGTGTAATATGGTCGGTACCATATTTTTTCCGGTGCGCGGATGTCGTGCCTCACCGGATGGTTGAACGACCACGACTCGTTCTCGACCAAACAATCCAAACTCTTCACTATTCTTAGTTCCCACTCGGGAAAAGAAGGCTGCCATCCCGTAATAGTCTGCCTGACTGAAACTTTCAAACGGGTGATGATGGCATTTGGCACACTCCAGTCGGATTCCCATAAACAATTGGCTCGTTGATTCGGTCAACGCTGTAGGATTGCCATTGATTTGGTAGTAGTTCGCCGGACCATTCATGTACAACGACCCTTTAGCCGTAATGATCTCCTTCACAAACTCATCCATTCCCTTATTTATCCGGAATGACTCACGAATCCAGTTATGTAGTGCCCACATACCCTGTTCACCAAGGTTATCAGTACTATTACGAATCAGATCGGACCATTTTAAGGTCCAGTAAGCTGAATAACGGTCGTTATAGATATCCAATGTTGGGTCACCCGTAAGCCCAAGCAATTGATCAATCAGCTTTTCACGTTTTTTCGTGTCTTCCTTTGAAACGAACGCGGTGACTTCTTCCGGCGTGGGCAAACTTCCGATAGCATCCAAGTATGCTCGCCGTACAAAGGTGCCATCATCACAAATGGCTGATGGAGCTATTCCTAACTCATTGAATTTAGCAATCGCATATTCATCGATAAAGTTATTATTTTTCCAGTCTGCCAGATCCGGTGATTGACTGTAGGGCGTTGTCACCATGCAAATTTCCGCTTTACCTTCAAACCGCACCATCACTCCGCCCTGACCCTGACCGTTGGTTGTAATTTGGCCCGTGTCATTGACCGCCAGCATACCTTCATCAAGTGAGTCAAATCGGGCGAGTTGAGTTACATCGCGACGAGAATCATCTGAATATTTAGCAACAACTCGTAATTGCTGTCTGGATCCAACCTTGGCGACACGACGAACAGGATAAACTTCGATGGAAACAACATCATTGGGTTCACTAACAGGCCCGGGTGCACCGGTTTTCAACCAATCTACCAACGTGTTGTACATCACAGTACCTTCTTTAAGACGCCGGCCACCGCCATGAGGAGTTTTCATCGTTGGCTTCAGGAGAAACAAACTGTTGGTTGGCTGGATGAAATCAACACGCCGCTCTAATTCGTCTTTTACAATACCCTGATAGTCAATCTTGGAATCAAAACCAAAAACAGAGAGGATGAAACCACCTTTACCATGCTGACTGGCGTGACAGGCTCCCATATTGCAGCCTGCCTTTGAAAGAATCGGGCCTACCGAATAATCAAAATCTATCTGCGGACTTTCTTCTACATCGGTAACCGTAACAGGAACCTTAGAATTCCAATCACCAACAACAATCTGAATATCGGCAGTACCGTTAGCATGAGCCTGAATTAGGCCGGTTGAATTAACGGTAGCAATCGACTCATCCGACGAGGTGTAAATTGCGACCGCTGTTGCGTCTTCGCTGGCCGGATCAATCTGCCCATCGACAAGCTGAGTAATCACAAACTGCGTTTGTGCGTAATTTCCATTCAGCTGAACTGCCTTTGGAAGCACTGCAAATTCTGCCGCCTGCAGTGGCAAACTAAGAAAACAAAATGCTAATCCAAATATTTGAATGGTGCGCATGTTAATCAGGTGGGAAATGTAGGTGAGTTTAGCTGCCTCTATTCTAATTGAAAAACTGCAATTAGTAGGTCCGTTAATACAGCTCAACAAATGAATATTTTCTATTTTGAAACGGCCCAGTCAATGGCATTTTTCAGAAGAATGCTCATTTGAGCCTGTTCAAACTCACCAACATGCCCAAGTGACGTATAAAACGCTTTCCCTCCGAATTTGGTTTTATTGGTCCAGGCAATTGGCTCGGTTGGTTCACCGCTGATCATACCTGAAAGAATCGCCTGCGTACTATCAGCAATCGGATTAACAATGTAGAGCGAACCGGTTCCTTCGAACGAATCAACATCAACACCTTTGAGAATTGGGTGATCGGCGATCTTTTTGATCGTCAGGGCTTTACCCGCACCATGATGTCCGGTGTAACTTCCTCCCCATACTTCCGCATCAAAATGCTCCCAGACAACATGTCCTTCCGGTGGCTCAGCACCACGTAACGAAAATGCATGATTGGCAGTACGAATACCAACCACCGGCTTACCTGCCTTGATATGTTCTTCCACTGCCTTAAAGTCCTCCGCCTTAAGAGCGCGTCGGCGCACGCTAACTAAGAGTATGTCAGCTTCTTTCAAAGCCTGAGCGGTACCGGGAATATCGTCCCGTTCGCCCTTTCCTTCTTCATCACAATGCAAAATCGTTACTCTATACTCTCTGCCCAGATGCTCTAAAGCGAATTTTGGCAGTGTTTCATTAGTGACATATTCGCGTTCCGCTACCAGCATGACAACATGCGGACGGGTATCATTTTTAAATTGAAAGGGCTCGTCTCCAAGCAATTGATCGCTGGTTATCGTTGGGCAAACCCACTTTTCAATATGCTCGATGATCAAATCTGTCCCGGTGAAATGACTGACGTAAGGCTTCATTTTGGGATTGTACATCGTATCAGTCAGGTCACGACACAAAACAACATTTTTACCGTTCGAAGCCAAACGCCGAAGCCCGAACGGACGGCCAAGGACACACATGTTTGTGTGGACACCTACAAGAATGACATTCTTAATCCCTTCTGCTTCCATAACATTCCATATCTCGACCCCACTGTCACTAATCACATCGTTCTTGTGAATATCAAGTAGCTCCGTTTGTCTTGTCCACGGGGCTCGGGGATTTAATCCCTTCGCTGCCAGCTCTTTTGCCCAAGCTTCATGTTCAGCAGGATCATCATCTTCTCCCCCGTCTGTTTGGTCGATTGGATAAACGCCCTGTTCTTCTTCCGGAATGCTGTAACACCATTCGGCAATTTGTTGAGGCAGATTAGATGCCATGGGTGCATTCTGTGCCCGTTTCCGACCTGAATGATTCTCATAAGGTTTCATACAGCTGCTAGGAGCATGGATGATCAACGATCCATTTTTCCGGGCGGTCTTTAAGAAATGGTTCATTCGAGGTGCCATTTCCGCTCCTCGTCGGGTCGCATTTAAGCAATGATGCAAGTCCCACATATCACAAACGATGACAGCTGTTTCTGAAGCCTTCCACTCCTCATTCTGATACAGCGGTTGAAATCGTAGATTCTCGTCCGAGGTCGGTTCCAGAGAACGTTTTGTGATATCAAAACTACCTTTGTCAGCAGCCATTGTAAAAGACGTTGTGAATAATAATAAAGCGGCTAAAAATATCTTCATGCGCATAGTATGAAATCAATCTGTGCTGGAGTTAAAACGAAGTTCTTACTCTTCCGTTTATACCATACGTTGAAGTGGACTTTAATTGAAAAGACAACAGGGTAAAAGCAGGAATTCTTACTCCGGCTCTGCTGGCAGTTTGTCTTTTTTTATTTCGAAAAGCGCTTCGGCAGACGCCTTAAATTCATCCCAGACTTTTTTATCAAAGTCGGCGGTTCGTGTTCCAACGCCGTTTATCTCTAAAAAGATTTTTCCGTCTCGCTTCACCGCGATCTTGCTGACTAAACCTGCCTGAGTCTCTACTTGTTGACTGAAATATTCGTCTGTTTTAGGTATCGCCCCTGATGTAAAAAACCAGCGGAAAGTACGAGGCTCCAACTTCGAAATCACACCGATTTGATAACGGAAACTCTTGGGAAACTTTGTGGATCGAAATTTACTAAGGGACGCGCCTAAAAACGCATCATACTGACCATCAACCTCGGTCATATAATATCCATCCTCCTCAAAAACTTTAGTGATCCCGATGACTTGGCCTGTCTTTATATCGCCTTTGAAAACCAACTTACTGGATGTTTTCGCTTCCTCAATCATCCCATCATTTGCTACTTGCTTGCGTACCGCGGATCCCTCTGAGATGGAACTAAGTTTTGCATACCAATCGTTGAAAGCTTGAACTTGCAGATATTTTTCTGCACCATCGATAGATAACAACACTGGTTCAATCTTTTGAAAGGGGGAAGTATTAAGTCCTGCCGGCCTCTGTTCTCCATTCTGTTCAACATTAAATAACTTGTACTGTCCTTCAATCTTCCTTAGCTCCAAAAGAATTGCCAATTTTTGTTTTTCAGTCACCCCTGAAATTATCAAGAAATCGCCTGACTTCTCCCATTTTCCAATCAAGTCGTCGTTTTCGTTTCCAATCGAACCCAAAAACTCTCCTCCTGGTGAAAGATAAAATCGTATTGTTCTTCCGCTAACTTTTTCGATTCCGACATAAGACTCGACATCCTTTTTAGCGTCTTCCGGCAAAATTATTTCCTCTTGTTCATATACTTGTCTTGCCAGCACCGAACCTGAGAATTGCTTTTCAATGGACGAAGGAATCTCTTCCATTCTTTCAAATGCCTGACCATCTAAAGGAACGTTGCCTATTAGTAATTTGTTCCCGGTTAGTTCTTTTAACGCCAGCTTTCGCTTTTCGGGCACGAGTTCCAGTCCATCACTGCCAGCAAGCCGGTGAAGAATGATCATGTCATCAGATAAGGCCCAATGTCCAACGGTCCAAACACTATCGCGAGTCAAAGAATATTGTCTTGTGAAGTAAAAGGCCGAGATAAACCAACCATCTTTCCGATAGCGAACCACTGTATCTCCCACCTTAGATCTTGAGACCCATGTACCTACCAGCGAAGATGCTCGATTTTCAACCCCGGGCTTTTCCTGCGCATCCGACACGGGGGATAAAACAAGCAACGTTAATAAAACAAAGCTGGCTAACAAATAACGCATGGAGTGAGTTCCCAATGACGACAGCAGAATGAAAGTTGTACTAACTATTTATGATTAACGATCAGCGATTACCCGAACCAGTGTTAAATGAGCCACATTTTATTTCGGGCTGTACTACATCTGCTACAAGAACCAAAAATGGTAACAGACTGTGTCGGCCCTGCTTAAGAATAGAGGTGGTTTAGAACACTCGGCTTAGTAAAAACTAAACCAACTCAGGAATCATCTTTCCTTGATCCAGCAAATATTGCGGGCGGCCGTTAGGATCATCAATTGTCGTACGGTCGGCGAGAATGCCAAGATTATGATAGAGCGTATACAACGCGTCTTGATAATGAATAGGCCGACTGGTTGCTTCACCAGCAAGCTTATCGGTCGAGCCAATTACCTGCCCGACTTTCATCTTACCGCCAGCGAAGATCGCCGGTGCTACACGAGGCCAGTGGTCACGACCAGCATTGGAATTGATCTTTGGCGTACGCCCAAATTCGCCCCACAGAACAATAGAAACGTCATCCAACATGCCTCGTGACTGCAGGTCTTTCATGAATGTCACAATCGCATGGTCAACAATTGGCAACGTATATTTCATCCGGTTGAAGTTGTCCGAGTGTGTATCAAAATCGCTAAATGTAACACTGATACATCGAACGCCGGCTTCAATTAATCGCCGGGTCATTAGTAACTTCAAAGCTGCTTTCGGTTCATCCGCTGTGCTAAATCGTTGACTGCTAACAGACCACTTTGGCTTGTACTGCTCCACCACTTTAGGATCCTCTTTCGACAGATCCAGAGCATTCGCAAACTGTCCTGATAACAGAATGCCCGTCGCTTGCTGCGAGAATCGATCCATTGCGTCCATCATGCCACTGGCATCAACTTCGCGCCGAATCTTATCCAATCCGGCTAAAAGTGTATTACGATTAGCAAGACGATCCGCATTTAACTCTGCATTCAGCGAAAGGCTGGTTGTATGATTTGAACCTAATCGGGACAGTTCACCCTGCATTCCTGTTTCCAGCGGGCGGCTGAAAATATCCGAAAGGTCCGGGCGGAAAGGTTTATAAGATGGTCCCAAAAATCCTGGACGACCACTGTTACGAACCAAAGGCCGGCCCTGCATCAGGTCGACATAAGTTGGCGCTGGATCCGTAACTTTCCCAAGCAACTTGGTTAAAACGCAACCCATGGCCGGACGACCGCCAAACCCTTCCATATCCTTGGTCGAAAAACCAGACATGCACTGAAATGCATCATGGCGACCCTCTGCACCGACCATACTACGAATAAATGCAAACTGATCTGCATGTTGAGCCATTTGTGGCATCAATTCACAAATCTGAAAACCTGGCAAATTGGTCGAGATAGGCTGGAAGATTCCACGAGTCTCCGCGGGAGCATCCGGCTTCATATCGATCGTATCCATCTGAGGAGGACCACCATCAAGATGAATATTAACAATCGCTTTATTCGATGAGCCTATGCCGGCGTGTGCTTCTAACCGTAGTAAATCGGCAAGCGTCAGACCAACCATTCCGGCAGCGCCTGCTGTCAAAAAATCGCGCCGGGAAACCCCATCACAATGTTTGAGCGGTTTGCCTGTAAACTTAAACACGGTTTTTACCCCTTACATCCATTCCTTGATTGGACGACCCTCGATTAATCGAATTGGTCGACCGTCCGGAGCGTGAGCAATCATATCCGTTGGCATGCCCAACTTAGAATAAACCGTTGCAGCAATATCTTCCGTAAAATATTCATCCTTGGAAACATATCCGCCTTCGTTATCGGTAGCACCTAAGATCGTTCCGGCAGGAACGCCGGCTCCGGCCATTAAAGCAAACCCCGTACTGGCCCAGTGGTCTCGACCACTGGCTGAGTTAATCTTGGGAGTACGGCCGAAATCCGTAAACCAACAAACAAGCGTTGTATCTAACAGACCTCGTTGCTCTAAATCAATGATCAACTGCGGCAACGCCTGATCTATGGAAGGCATGCGGCTCTTAAGACCTTTGAAGTTATTTTGGTGCGTATCCCAACCACCATCAGTGACTGTCACGAATCTCACACCCGATTCAATGAGGCGACGAGCCATCAAGCAACTTTGGCCAAGTCGGTTCTTACCATAGGCTTCACGTAATGTTTCTTCCTCGGTTTCCAGGGCAAAGGCTTTTTTGGTCTCCGGTGCTGTGATCATATTCAGCGCAGCTTCATAATGCTCGTCTAAAGCGGCAAAAGCTTCCTGCTGCAGATCGGTCTTTCGCTGAAGAGCATCCAGCCGTGATAAAGCATTCTTGCGACGGTCAATACGTTCGAAAGTCACACCCTGAGGTGGAGTAATATCGCGAACAACAAAGTTATCTGCTGATGGATCCGAAGAAATTTCAAAAGGGTTGTATTCCAAACCAAGAATACCTGAAGTTCCACCACCAAAACGGCGGTCTATTTGGTCACCCAACTGGATAAACGGAGGCATCGCAGTTTCAAAACCATGAAAATGACTAACAACACTTCCAAAAGTTGGATAACTGATAGCCTGATTAAACTTACGGCCGCTCATCACATATTGATCAGCGTGTCCATGGCTACCATTTTTAGGATTCCAGCCACGCAAAACAGAGAACTTGTCTGCGTGTTTGGCCAGATTAGGACATACCTCCGTGAATTTTACACCGGGAAGCGCCGTATCAATGACTCCGAATTCACCGCGAACGCTAGTTGGTGCATCTGGTTTTGGATCCAATGTATCATGATGGCTAGTACCACCACGAGTCCAAATCAGGATGCAATTATTCGGTGTCTTTTGAGCTGCACTGGCCTGTAGAAACTGTGGCAACGCCAACCCAAGTCCGGATAGCGCTCCGATTTCGAGAAAGTTACGGCGATTCAGCCCATCGCAATACTTATGACTCATCTTTGTTCCAGTTTCATTGAATAAAAAACGAATGCTTACAGCATCTTTAAATAATATCAGAGACTGTAATTCGACACTATAAGAATCGGCGTTACAAGTAACTCAAAACCAGCTCACTTCCAACCCGATCGAGGGGTTTTATGCGAGCAATTTCGTTATTATCTTGCTCTGATCTGTCTCAATAAGTTTACGTTTCTGCCCATTATGCTCGAAATAAAGGGCTTCCGGATCAAGGCCGAACAGGTGGAACAGTGTATGGTGATAATCATAGTGATTCACAATATCCTCAACTGCTTTATGGCCAAATTCATCGGTAGCACCATGAATATAACCCCCTTTAAAGCCGCCGCCGGCGACCCATTGGCTAAACCCATAAGTGTTGTGATCGCGCCCCACATTCTGACTACCGGTATCGTTTTGTATCACTGGCAGCCGGCCCATTTCGCCACCCCAATGGACAATTGTTTCTTCCAGGAGTCCTCGCCGTTTGAGGTCTGTTACCAATGCTGCAGACGGTTGATCTACTTTTTTACAGGCATTTGGCAGGGATTTGAGAATTGATCCGTGATGGTCCCAAAATTGATTCTGCGTAAAGACCTGCACAAATCGAACACCACGTTCAATCATACGGCGGGCAATCAAGCAGCGTGTTCCAAAGTCCTTAGTCTCCGGGCGATCAATACCGTAAAGCATTTTAGTCTCTTGCGTTTCGCCACTAAGGTCCATTGCCTCAACGGCAGCGGTCTGCATTCGGGCTGCGAGTTCATACATATCGATTCGCGCCTGATAGTCGAATTCTCCCGGCTTTCGCTGGAGGTCTGATTGGTTCAACTCCTGAAGATAAGATAACAATCTCTTCTGAGGTGAACCTTCAAGTCGAATGGGAGGTGTCAGATTTAAAATTCGTGGTTCTGTCGGACGAATCACGGTACCCTGATAAATTGAAGGGAGGTACCCGTTATGCCAATTTCCAACACCATCCACGGGTAA
>CETB01172365.1_pt1 | contig 10461 bp, 8 predicted proteins | sample 356381 | NCBI WGS metagenome assembly CETB01 (sample SAMEA2622545, study PRJEB7988) | marine metagenome | biome: marine biome (ENVO:00000447); feature: deep chlorophyll maximum layer (ENVO:xxxxxxxx); material: "saline water (ENVO:00002010), including plankton (ENVO:xxxxxxxx)" | depth 155 m | reverse complement strand
TGGATTAAAGTCACATAGCCTTCTTAGAGCTGAGTATTTTTCTCTAGCACCAACAACATGGTATGAGTGTGTGATATTTTTTGCTCCTTCATTTCTTTTTGCCACTTCAATAATATGTGGTTTTTTCATGTAGCTTTTTGAGATCTTAAGAACATCTTGAGGCATTGTTGCGGAGAATAGTAGTGTTTGTTTATTGTTGGGTGTTTTTTGTAAAATAGTATCAATATCTTTTTTAAATCCCATATTTAACATTTCATCAGCCTCATCCATAACCACAGTGTTAATTTTTGTTAAATTAATCTCTTTTCTTTTGATTAAATCGATAACTCTGCCAGGTGTTCCTACTATGATATGATTTCCTTTTGAAAGTGATTTAATTTGTGCTTTTATATCAGTTCCTCCATAGACTGAGTTTATTTTGATCTCCATGTATTTAGCAAATTTGTCAAGATCTTTTTTGATTTGAATACATAATTCTCTCGTTGGACATAAGATAATACATTGTGTGTAATTATTTTTCAATATAATTTGATCAATGACAGGAATACCAAATGCTGCTGTTTTTCCTGTTCCAGTTTGAGCTAATGCAATCAAATCTATTTTGTTCTCTAATAAGAAAGGTATTGCTTCAGTTTGAATTTGTGTAGTAGTAACAAAATTTAATTCAGTTAATGACTTTTTTATATTGGAATGTATTTTAATTTCTGAGAAATTCATATGTTAGGAAATTGTCATTTTGGACAAAGATACTCTCTTATATCAATATTCTCTCTATAAACCAAAATAAACCAACAAAACCAATTAAGATGGATGCTGGAATTCTTATTTTCTCACTTTTCCACTCTTTCTTAAATATCAACTTAACTAAAATAAATGCTGAAATTAAAACAGATAATTGACCTAGTTCTACTCCAATATTAAAAGATAGTAATAATGATAAAAAATTATCTTGAGGTAGTCCGTAATGACTTAACACTGCGGCAAAACCAAGCCCATGAAGTAAGCCAAAGATAAATACAATTAAAGACCTCCATTTACTTGACTCTTTAAATATGCAATTTTCTATAGATATCCAGACTATGGATAGGGCGATAAGAGGCTCTACTATAGTGCTTTGAATTTGAATTAAATTAAGTGCTGCAAGCACCAATGTAATACTATGTGCAATGGTAAATGCAGTTATTTGTAATAATAATGAACGAAATTGTAAACTGGCAAAAAATAATCCTAATACAAAGAGAATATGATCAAGACCTTTCGGAATAATATGCTCAAAGCCTGCTTTGGTAAATATTGCAAACTTCTTTTCCCAAGACATTGCTCCTAACCGACGAATTCGTAGTCTTTTTAGTGCGGCATTATATTCTTCTTTGATCTGTTCATTTTCAAAAGTCATTTGCCCTTGTTCAATTTCAACTATAACAAGGTCTTCTGGATTATGGGAATAAACAGTTAAACTAGACCATAATAATATATTAAGGAGAATTATCTTAAAAAGTTTCATAAATATCATAGATATTTTTCGAACAAAAACTTTTGATTGATTATCATTATATCTATTCGGTCATATCATTTAGTCCTCTGACTTTTAAAAGGGGTTCAATTATGGGTTTTCGACCACGAAATTTAACATATAAGTCCATCGCTTCTTCAGTTGAACCTTTTTCATATACATGCTCTCTTAATTTTTCAGCAAGGTTGGAGTCAAAAACATCTCCTGATTCTTTAAATGCTTCAAAGCCATCAGAGTCAAGAACAGCAGAATGAACATAGCTATAATATCCAGATGAATATCCGCCAGAAAAAATATGAGCAAAGTAAGTACTTCGATATCTAGGAGCGATTTCTTTAATTAATCCATATTTCTTCATAGATTGTTCTTCAAATTCATTAGTGTCCTTTAGATCTTCATCGGCAGAAATAGTATGCCAATCCATATCAAGTAGAGATGCTGCTAGGTACTCGGTATTCATAAAACCTTGATTAAACTTAGATGCTTTTAATAATTTGTTGATTAAATCATTAGGTATTGTTTTACCAGTTTCATAGTGAGTTGCAAAAGATTTGAGAATTTCGGGTTCGCTAGCCCAGTGTTCTAGTATTTGTGCAGGAAACTCTGTAAAATCTCTTGGGCCAGATGTACCTGCCATACTGCCATAGGTCACATTAGTTAAAATACCATGCATAGCATGACCAAACTCATGGAATAAGGTAATGAGATTTTCAAAACTTAATAGCGAAGGGGCATCACCAACTGGTGCAGGAAAATTACATACGTTTACTACAATTGGACGTTCCCTTGTATCTAGATTGGATTGTCCTTTAAAACTGCTCATCCATGCTCCACCACGTTTGTTTGAACGTGTAAAGTAATCTCCTATAAAAATACCAAGATGACTTCCATCCTTGTCATTTACTTCCCAAATACGTGCATCGGGATGATATAAGTCAATGTCAAAAATTTCAGTAAAACTTATTCCCCATAATTTATTGGTAGTATTAAATACTCCTTGAAGCGCATTATCTAATGATAAGTAAGGTTTGATTGCAGCTTCGTCTAGGTCATACTTTTCTTTACGAACTTTTTCTGAATATTGCCACCAATCCCAAGCTTCTATTTTAAAATCATGACCTTCAGATTCAACCACTTTTTGCATGTCAGCTACTTCTAGTTGAGCTCTCTTTAATGCCGGCTTCCATAATTGACTTAATAAATTATATACTTCTTCAGGGGTTTTAAGCATTCTCTCTTCTAGAATAAAATGTGCGTGAGTCTTGTATCCCATTAAATTGGCTTTCTCAGCACGTAATTTTGCAATTTGAGCAGCAACATTTTTATTGTCAGTGGTATTATTGTTATCTCCACGCATTATGTAAGAATTATATAACTTTTCTCTTAAGTCACGACGAGTTGATTCAGTTAAAAATGGATACATACTAGTACGATGAGGTGTAAAAACATACTTGTCTTTATATTTTTCTTTTTCTTCTTCCGTGTCAGCTTGATTCATTTTTTGAGTTGCTGATTCTGAAGCAGCAGCAATCACATCCTCAGATAATCCTTCTAAGTCATTTTTACTTAGAATAAGTTCAAATCCATTAGTTTCCGCTAAGAGATTCTGTCCAAACGTAGTGGTAAGCTCAGATATTTTAGAATTAATTGTAGTAATTTGTGCCTTTTGTTGATCGTTTAAAAGTGCTCCACTACGGACAAACTGTTTACGTGTATCTTGTAGCAGTTTGAGTTGCTCACTTGTTAGTCCTAAGTTTTTCCTGCTTTCCCACAATTTTTCTACACGAAGAAACAGCCCCTTATTTAATACAATTTTATCATAGTGGGCAGATAGTATCGGACTTAATTCGCGTTGTAATTCTTGTAGTTTTGGGTTGGTGTTAGAGCCCGCTAAATTAAAAAAAGTACGTTGTACCCTTGATAGCAACTTACCAGTTCTTTCTAATTCTTCAATCGTATTAGCAAATGTAGGTGGGGTAGAATTTGTGACAATCTTATCAATTTCCTTTAGATTTTCTTCCATGCCTTTTTCAAAGGCTGGCATATAATGTTCATCTTTAATGTAAAGAAAGGGGGGGATTTTGTAAGGAGTATCCCATTCTTGGAAGAATGGGTTAATATCAGTGTTTAGATTAGACTGTTTTGTTTTATCTTGACAAGTAAAAAATAATAACAAGCCTGTAATAAAAAGTATTTTTCTCATTTTATTAAAAATTATATTGATTCGCAAAGATAGTTTTTTTTATTTCACATTATTAATTTGTTTACTTTTTAGAATACTAGACATATATAGGTAGTTATTAATTTTAAAATATAAATACTATGAAAAATTTAAGCAAATCTTTATTATGTCTAAGTCTTATTGGATTGTTATCTATTAATACTCAAGCACAATCATTTCAAGTGAGAGGTCTTGGTGGTCAAGGGGTTCATGTTGACTTAAATAAAAAACAAGTAAAAGGACATTTTAATCCAAATATTGGAGCTCATATTCAAACCAATATAGGTCAAAAACGAAATGTAGTATTAAATGGTAATATAAGATTCTTTATTTTACCAGAATTATATTAATGTATTATGATAGAAGTTAAAAGGGCTCAATCTGGAGCCCTTTTTGGTATGTTTTAATTATAAAATAATTAAATTTAATTAGTGTAAAATATAGCCCTATCTACAAATTGATCTTGTATTATGAAAAATATTATTCTAACAATCACTATTTTTGGATTACAGTCTTATATCATCTCTCAAGGTGTAGTTTTTGATAAAGAACGGTTTGCAAAATTTGCTAAAGATAATCCAATAGAAACTACTAGATCTTTTATCCCTAATAGAGCGTCTATAAAAGCTTATGCTCCTTATAATTATAAACAAATTGGAAATACATGTGTGGCGCATAGTTTAGCAATGGCTAGAACAATTTTATATGCTAAAAATTTTGATCTAGATAATAAAATAGACATTATTAAAAATTTGTTTTCTGTTAAATTTTTATATCAATCAACTATATTGACTGAATGGATCAGAAATGATTATGATGGGGTATTGACTTTAGAAAATGGTAACCTCAGCTTAGATCCTCTAGATGCAATTGATGTTATTCAAAACACTGGATTTGCAAAAGTTGATGCTGAGAATCACTTAGAATTTAATACTTGTTATCCTTTTACCGAAAATATATGTTATAATGAGATAATTCCTTTAAATACTTATGAGGAATTAATTGCCACTACTCAAGAATACTCTGTTGCAATAAAAGGGTTGATTAGTAATGATTCATATTCTTCTAAATTAAATAAAATTAAATCAGAAATTTCACAAGGTAGACCTGTGTTATTTGGGATCTATACCCCACCTTCATTTAAGAATTTGGATGATAAAGAATTATGGATTCCGAATGATAGTGGTACTAAGAAGTCTATAGCTCATCAAATGTTAATTGTCTCATATGATGATTCTAGATATAATGGTTCATTTGAAATTATGAATTCTTGGGGAACACAATGGGGAAAAGATGGATATGTATGGGTTCAATATGCTGATTTAATAAAACACCTTGAAATAGCCTATAGTATTCAAGAAACATTCTATGCCTTTAATAATCAAGCTAATAATTTAAAACATCAACTAAAATCTCAAAAAAACATAAAATTTGGAGATGGAGATATCTCGCAGAATAATGCAATCAAAGGAGAAGAAGACGTTATTGAAAAGTATAAACAAGCATCTTATTATAAAAGAAATTAAGTTTACTTTTTTAAAAAAGTATCATTTATAGTTAGATTTATATTAATTTATTATAAAACAAAAAATGAATAAAGTAAAAGAAGAGATTATACAGTATATTCATAATTATAAATTAAATAAGATTCGGTTTTCGGAGAATAAAGAGTTTTTACTCAAAAAAATGGTTCTTATGTCCAATAAAATTGATTCTCAGCCAGATTACAAAACAATTTATTTGAGAGAATTTGATCGAATTATATTGTCTACATTAATTCATAAAGATGAAAGTTTAGAAAGAGATGTTCTTACTGCGCTTTATAAAGAGTGCATACCTATAATTAATAAAATAGTGTTTGATAAATTAGATGATTACAAAAAAGACGAGTTATGGTCTAGAGGGTTTGAAAGGTTTTATAAAAACTTAATTGATGGAAAAATCTATATTAAGAATTGTTTAATATATAATAAAGAAAGTGGTCGAGAAACTCGATTAACAAGTTATTTGTATTCAGTTTTTTGGAACATCTTAATGGAGATGTTAAGAGAGTCAGATAAAATAAGACCTTTTTTAGAGCTAGATGATCAATATGATGAACAAATAACAGATTTTGATGATATTGAGTCGGAGGATGATAAAAAAATAAATGCTCAAGAAAAAGCAATGCAATTATTAAGTGAAAAATGTAAAAAAATTTTAGAATTATATTATTATAAAGGATTAAAGCATATAGAGATTGCACGCCAACTTAATTTAGCAAATTCTGACACTTCAAAATCGACTAAGCAAAGATGTTTTAAGCAATTAAAACAATTATCTGTATCAATTTTAAATAATTCATTATGCTAAGTAATAAAGACATTAAACTGATTGAAGACTATATTAGGGGTAATCTGAATGATGATCAAAAGAGAAATGTAGAAAATAGACTTAAAGAAGATGAGTCTTTTAAAAAAACTTTTGATAATTTAGTTGTTACACAAAAAGCAATTAAAAATTATTTAAAAACAGAAAAATTAATCGATAACACTGTTTCTTTAATTAGAAAAAATACTAAAAATAAAAATATGCCTTTTGAATCAAAAAAACCTTTTTTAAATTTTTCAAAACTTAATAATCGATATTATCGCACAGGTTTACTGGCTGCATGTATATTCATTTTTGTGTTTTTGATACAGGATACGTTTAAAGATAATTCATTAAGAATGTCTGAACCTTCTATAGATCGCACCTTAGAAGTCAGAGAAGAATATAAAGATTTTCTTGATGAAGAGCCATCGTTTGAACACCTGCTAACCCCTGTTTGGCAACAGAGAAAAAAGAAAAAAGAAGAAAAATATTGGCAAGATCTACATGCCCAGGGAAAGATAGGTGACGAACAACTAGGAAAAGAGTTAGCTAAAATAGCAAATACTATCCCTAAAACATCTCTTAATGATAAATATGAAATAGGATTTTTTTATAATATAAATACATTTTTAGATGGAGCAAGTGAAGACGAAAAGAGAGTGTTTCACAATATAAAGAATAATGATGCCTATTGGGATACCGAGGCTAATAATGGGAGAGGTGGATTAAGAGAAAATTACCAGATAGGATATTCAAGAGATAGTGATGGGAATATTACTTTATCTTTTGAAGAAAGAACGGGGGGCGAGACAAGAACTATACATCAGATCAAGGCCAATATCTATGATCAAGAGGGTGCCTGGGAAAATCTAGGGCCAGATTTTGAGCGGTTAATTCGCGAAAGTTACAACGATTCATTAGAGCCTACATCAAGTGCTGATTAGCAGTTGGTTATTTTTTAGACAAAGAATATACTTGATATACAAGAGTAGCTCTTTCCTCGTTTCAGGTCTTGGCTTAGTATTCCCCAATCCCCATTTTTAAAAATAACATGTTATTTTGTTTACTTTTTATATGATTTTTCATTTATAAGTAATTAACAATTAATTTTTTAAAATGAATACATCAAGTTTTTTACTCGCGACATTATTTACAGCATATTATTATTCTTTGTTTTTTCTGATTTAGTCAAAGTGTCAGTGATTCGAATCTAAGTGTTTAAGGCGATTTATTAAGAATATAAAGTACATCAATTCAGCTGTAGTGGATTATGCTACAACTAGTTAATCTTAAAAAATAAACTTACATTTACTATCATGAAACAAATAGTATTTATAGTCTTATTATTTTCTTTTTTTCTCTTTAGTCAAGAGGAAAAAAAAATAGCATTAATTATCGGAAATGCTGAATATGGTGATAACCCAAATGCTTGGCTTAAAAATCCTGTTAATGATGCAAACCTCATTGCTTCTACATTAGAATCCATTGGTTTTGAAATACTATTATATGAAAATCTAAAAACTAGAAATGACATAAATGATGCTTTTAGAAATTTTGGAGAAAAATTAAAAGATTATGATATCAGCTTTACTTATTATGCTGGTCATGGAATACAAATTGATGGGTACAATTATTTAATTCCAACAGAGTCAAATCCACAGGATGAATTTGATGTCAAAGATAACACCATCCCAATAGATAATTTAATAAGGTGGCTTAATAAAAAAAGAGAGAAACAACAAACACATATTCTAGTGCTCGATGCATGTAGAGATAATCCTTTCGAAAGTCGATGGTCAAGAGCGATAAAAGGTAATGGGTTAGCAAAAATAGATAATATCGGATCAGGTCTTTTAATTGCCTATTCTACTGATTTTGGTAAGACTGCAAATGATGGTGGTAAAAGTAATAATAGTTACTATACTCAATCACTTAGTCAGCATTTAAAAACACAAGACTTAACGATTGAAAGTGTATTTAAAAGAACTAGAAATGATGTTTTAATAGAATCTAATAGTACGCAAAGTCCTGTTGTCTCAAGTTATTTGATTGGGGATGATATTAAATTATTTCCAAATGATTATTCAAATAAATTCAAGGAGATAGATATTTTGATTGAAAATAATGAATTAATCGAAGCTATGGTTGAAACAGAAATGGTGCTTCGATTAGAAAAAGATAATTTATTGGCTATCACAAAAAAGGGTGTGATCTATTCAAAACAAGAAAATTATCCAGATGCTATAAATGAATTTGATAAAGCTTTAAATATAGATCCAGAAAATGCTAGTATATATTATCATCTTGGTATGATGTATTATAGTATGAACAATTATGAAGATGCTCTTGAAAATTTTCATCAATGTATGAAGTTGGATCCTGAGGATAAACCCGATTATTATGTTATTGTTGGTAAAATACATTTAGATTTACAACAAATAGATCTTGCAAGAACAAATTTTAAAAAGGCATTAGAGATAAACCCTGAGAGTATAAAGACACTACATAATCTAGCTCTTATTTCAGATCCTCAAACGGCATTAGATATATTCCTAGATATAAAAAAAATCGAAGAAAAAACGAATAGTCGTGATCGATGGAAAACAGAGACATCAATTGGAGTTCTATATGCCCAACAAGGCGATTATAATAAATCTATAGAACATTTCTTAAATACTATAGAAATCTTAAAAGAAAACCCCGAATTGACATCTAAGACATATATGTTGACAGATGATGCTACAGGAGAGCCGGTACGAGTAAATGAGTTGGCTCAAGCATATGCAAATATTAGCTTTGCTCATTTCCTATTTGAAGAATATGAATTAGCATTAGAAGAAGCTAAAAATGCAATTGATACAGACTCTAAGCATGTCTATGCATATTTTTTAGCGGGGATTAGTTGTCAACAATTAAATAGTTATCGTGAATCAATTGCTAATTTCAATCAATTTATAAAATATGGAGCACAACACCCGGAGTTAATAAATACTTATTTAGAAAAAGCAAATTCACATATGGCATTAGAGGAATTCTCATCTGCAATAGAATCATATAGTAATGCAATTGAAATAGATTCCACGATAGCATCTAGTTATCATAGTCGTGGAAAAGCACATAATAAAATAGGGGCGCTAGAAGATGCTTTGGCGGACTATACTCATGCAATTGAAATAGATTCCACAAATATTCAATTCTATACTGATAGAATATATATATATATAGAAATAATGGATTCAGAAAATTTAGAAAAAGATTACTTTAAAAAAATTGATTTAGAAGGGGAGAGTTTTCAGGTTTATATGGACTTAGGTTATTATTTTGGGATTTTATTAAATATGGGGGATTTATATCAAAAAAAGAAAAGTATAGAGTATTATACTATGGCCATAAACTTAAATAAAAAAAATCCAAAAGGGTATGTTGCGAGAGGGAATATATATCAATACATTTTCAAAGATTATAAAAAAGCTATAGATGATTATACTTTAGCATTTAAATATGGATTAGAACCATATGTGGAGTTAGGGGATATATATGAACAATTAGGTGACAATGAAAAAGCTCTTGAAAATTATAAAAATGCTATTGAGTTGGATCCTGTCAATTTTCAATATTATTATAATGTGGCGAGTATATATGAAAAAATGAATAAGAATTACCAGGCCCTTCAATTTTTAACAACCTCTATCGCATTATATGATAAAACTAATCTAGATAAAAAAAATAATCAACCCATAAACATGACTTTAGAAGAATCTGTAGTTCTTCCAAAAAGAAACAAACCCAGTCCCAGTTTCCATGAGATAGTTTTGAAAAAAGCGAATATTTATAAAGCATTAGGTGAATTTGAATTAATGTGTGAAGATTATCAAGAGGTCTGTGAATTAGTAAATTGTAGAGAGTATCCTTACAAAGAAATAAGAAAAGCGATAAAAGAAAATTGCAAATAAAATTATTCCTCATTACTGCCATTTAAATTCTATAATCTGTTGACCCCAAGAGTTATAATTGTCTGACAGTTAGGTTTATATGTGTAATTCTTTTAGTATATTTATTGTTATGACTGCCAATAAAATAGCATTAGTAATAGAGGGTGGAGGTTTTAAGTCTGTTTTTTCAGCAGGTGTATTAGACGCATTTATAACAAACAATTTTAACCCTTTTGATATTTATATTGGTGTGTCAAGTGGTGCTATGGCATTATCTTATTATTTATCAGCTCAATACAAAGCATATTTTTCATTATCGAAAGCAGTTTGTGTTAATGAAATTTCTTAAGTTACAAGCATTCTCTTTCGGAGGAAGGATATATGAATCTAAAGTATTTAACAAATTATGTTATTAAAACAAATCCATTAGATTTCATTCAGAT
>CETB01072358.1_pt1 | contig 10468 bp, 10 predicted proteins | sample 356381 | NCBI WGS metagenome assembly CETB01 (sample SAMEA2622545, study PRJEB7988) | marine metagenome | biome: marine biome (ENVO:00000447); feature: deep chlorophyll maximum layer (ENVO:xxxxxxxx); material: "saline water (ENVO:00002010), including plankton (ENVO:xxxxxxxx)" | depth 155 m | reverse complement strand
TTTTTTTAAGGCGTTATGCATCAGCAATTTTATTTATTATAACTATTGGAGGGGTTGGCATCTGGTGGATTATAGATTTTATTTTAATAGTTACCGGATCTATGAAAGATGATGAAGGAAAGCTAGTTAAGCTATGGGTTGACTAAGACTGATTAATTACTGAATCTGCAACAAACGCATTATCTTTCCTTTCCTGACCAAATGTTGATGCAGGGCCGTGACCTGGAATAAATAAGATTTCGTCTCCTAATGGCCAAAGCTTTTCAGTGATTGAATTTATTAACGTTTGATGATCACCTCTTGGCAGGTCTGTTCTCCCAATTGATCCTCTAAATAATACATCGCCTATTATTACCATTTTGGATTCAGGATGATAAAACACTACGTGTCCTGGTGAATGACCTGGACATAAAAATACTTTTAGATTTTCGTTTGCAAGTTTGATTTCATCCCCTTCATCAAGCCATCTATCAGGAACACAGTTTTCGCATTCCATACCTAGCATTTTTCCTTGCTCCTCAAGAGATTCCAATAAAAATAGATCTTCTTTGTGTGGCCCTTCAATTTCTAAAGACAATATTCTTGAAAGTTCTGTGGCAGCTCCAGCATGATCAATATGGCCATGAGTAAGAAAAATTTTTTCTGGAATCAGATTATTATCTTTCGCTATCCCTAAAAGAATATCTATATCGCCACCCGGGTCTACAAAAGCACATTTTTTAGATTCTTCGCAATATAAAATAGGAGCATTTTGCTGAAAAGGAGTTACAGGATGAATTAAAACTTTAAGTTGAGACATGAAATTATTTTATCTAATTTAAGCATATTCATGTATAGGTAATTCAATATAGTTCGTAAATCATAAGCGAATGATTATGTATAAATAAATTGAATGATAGAATTATCAATGAAAACATAAAAAGTTAAATATATTTTTTACATAGTTATTTATTAATCGTAAGAAATTTTAAATAAGAGGAATACAATGAAAATTAAATCTCTAAGTTATATTTTAATTGAATCAACCAATCTAGAAAGCTGGGAGGCATATGCTCGAGATGTAGTTGGGCTAATGAAGAATAATGATTTGAGTAATGAGAATAACTTATTCTTCCGAATGGATGAAAGTCCATTCAGGTTTCAGGTACAAAAAGGAGATAGTGATAGGTATGCGAGGGGTGGATTCGAGCTTGAAAATAAGGAAGCTTTTGAAGAAGCAAAAAAAGAGCTAAGTAATTTAGGAATTGAAGTTGCAATCGAAAGTGAAGAGTTAGCTCAGGTTAGATGTGTAGAGGAGCTTTTAAGTTTTGATGATCCAGCAGGAAATACACTTGAACTTTTTTATGGAAGAGGCATCGATACAAATGAGTTTAAGTCTTCCCAAGATATTTCTAAATTTGTCACTCATGGATTAGGCTTGGGCCATTTAGTTTTTGGAACATTAGAGGTTGAAGCTGCTCATGATTTCTATAAGGAGGTAATGAATTTTGGAGATTCAGATATTATGCGAATGAGATTTTCTCCAGACCCTGATGATCCTGAATCAGTTTTGTATTTTATGCATTGTGATAATCCTCGCCATCACACTGTTGCAATGATGCAAGCTCCCACACCACCATCTGGACTTGTGCATGCAATGGTTGAAGTGGAGACTGCTGAGCAAGTAGTTGATGCCATGGACAGAGCAATTGCAAATGATATCCATATTTCTTCGACTCTTGGAAGACACATGAATGATAATATGGTTTCTTTCTATATGATGACACCGGGTGGATTTATGCTTGAATTTGGATATGACGGCATTCAGCCTGATTGGGACAATTACGAAACAACTTATTCGCCAGCACCAAGTCATTGGGGCCACGAGTTTAAAATGCCCGAGGCATAAAATAAATGAATAAGGTATTAACTCATAAAGATGTGTTAGATCATCTTCAGAGCAATGCCACTATTGGTATTGGAGGATGGGGTGCAAGAAGAAAACCTATGTCCTTAGTTAGAGAGATATGCCAATCAGATATAAAAGATTTAACAGTTGTAAGTTACGGTGGACCGGACGTAGGTTTGCTATGCGCCTACAAAAAAGTAAAAAAACTTATTTTTGGATTTGTTTCATTGGATGTCATTCCTCTTGAAGCTCATTTTCGACAAGCACGTCAAAATAAAGAAATTGAGGTGATGGAGTTAGATGAGGGAATGCTTCAATGGGGCCTACGTTCAGCTGCTATGAATCTTCCATTTTTGCCTACTAGAGTTGGATTTGGTACAGATGTTTTAACTCATAATCCAGAATTAAAATTTGTAACATCACCATATGAAGACAAAGAAAGTTTTATTGCTATGCCAGCAATTAAATTAGATGTTGCATTGCTCCACGTAAATAAATCTGATGAAAAAGGAAACACGCATATTATCGGTCCAGACCCTTTTTTTGATGATCTTTTTGCTAGAGCAGCTAAGAAGACTTTTGTATCGTCAGAAGAGTTATTATCTACCGAAGAGCTTGGTGGCAAGGATGGAGCTATATTCAACAGATTTGAAAGAAGTCTTGTAACAGGAGTTATTCATTCACCCTGTGGCGCTCATCCAACATCCTGCTCTCCAAGCTATGGATTTGATATCAAGCATTTAAAAGAATATTCAGATTCAGCAAAATCTTTCAATGATTATGCTGATAAATACATGAATAAAAGTTATCAAGATTACATAGAATCTGTTGGCGGCACTGAAGTAATAATGAAAATACCTTTACCACAATTTTAAAATGTCAGACTCTATTTCATTAGCAGAGATATGTATAAGCGAAGCCTCAAAAGCTTGGCAGGATGATGGGGAAATTCTTGCAACTGGCATTGGTTTGATTCCAAGAATAGCTGCAGGCTTAGCAAAACTTACACTTAATCCAGATTTAATGATGACCGATGGAGAAACATACTTGATCTCAGAACCTGCTCCAATGGGTAAAAGAGACCCATCAGCAGATCAAGTTGAAGGATATATGAGTTATAGCCGAGTATTTGAGAATCTTTGGGGAGGTAAAAGACATGCAATGGTTACTCCAACTCAAATAGATTCTTTTGGACAAACAAACATAAGCGTAATAGGTAACTATGATTCACCAAAAATTCAGTTGCTGGGTGTAAGAGGATTTCCTGGAAATTCTATGAACCATAAAAACTCAATTTTTATTCCAAATCATTCTAAAAAAACTTTTGTAGAGGGTGAAGTTGATATGGTCTCTGGAATGGGCTACAAGAATAAAGAATTATCTAATGGAATATTCGAAATAAAGAGGGTTATAACAAATCTTGGTGTTTTTGACTTTAATGGAAAAAATAACGGCATGCAGTTACTTTCTTTACATCCAAATGTTAGTGTAGATGATGTTATTGCAAACACTGGATTTGAGATTGCAATCCAATCAGACAGTATTACATCTATGCCATCAAGTGAGGAACTTGTTTTAATAAGAGAGGTTCTTGATCCTCAAGGTATTCGCAATACAATTTTTGGAGAATAAAAATGCCTAAAACGAAACCAACAGTCACATATAAAAAGAAAGATGGAATTTCCATTATTTCTATGAATAGGCCGGAATATAACAATGCTCAAAATGGAAAGATGACTTATGACCTTGATAAATTCTTTAAAAAAGCTGTAGACGATGATGATGTAAAGGTAATAGTTTTAAAAGGTAATGGAAAACATTTTTCAGCTGGTCATGATATTGGGACACCTGGAAGAGATGTTGATGTTGAGTATGACAGAAAATCTATATGGTATGACCACACTAATAAGCCAGGAGGCGAATTTTTATACGTAAGAGAACAAGAGGTCTATTTAAATATGTGCAGGCGCTGGAGGGATATGCCTAAACCAACAATAGCAATGGTGCATGGAGCGTGTGTAGCTGGTGGATGTATGTTGGCTTGGATTTGCGATCTTATTGTGGCCTCTGAGGATGCATTTTTTGCCGATCCAGTTGTGCGTATGGGCATTCCAGGTGTCGAGTATTTTGCGCATCCTTATGAATTAAATCCGAGAATTGCGAAAGAATTTTTATTTTTAGGAGAAAGGATGTCTGCTGAAAGAGCCTATGAGATGGGAATGGTAAATAAGGTAGTTCCTTTGTCTGAGCTAGAGTCTTCGGTAATGGAGATGGCATCAAAGATTTCCGCAATGCCAAGACTGGGCTTAACTTTAACAAAACAAGCAATTAATCATGTTGAGGATCTGCAAGGAAAAAGAAATGGCATGGAGGCTGCCTTTGCATGGCATCATTTTTCTCATGCACATAATGATCTTACTACTGGCAATGTGCTTGCTGGTTTTGATGCCAAAAAAATGGCTAAATCTCAAAGAAAGAATACGAAAAAAACTGCAGCAAAAAAAAATTCATCAAAAAAAGCTGCCCCAAAGAAAAAAAAATAAAAGGACGCAAATATTAACAAGTTAACTAATATGCTGGGTTGTAAATACCCAATTATTCAAACTGCGATGGGTTGGGTAGCTTTACCAGAACTTGTTGCCGCTTCATCAAATGCAGGAGCCTTTGGATTCCTTGCCTTAGCAACAGCAGGCCCAAAAGAGGCAATAGAGATGATGGATGAAACACAAGCTCTAACAAATAAACCCTTCGGCATTAATTTTCATATGTTTCAACCTGGAGCCGAGGAAATTGTGCAAGCTGTTATTGATAAAAAAATTAAAGCAGTTAGTTATTCAAGATCTCCTACACCTGAGTATATTCAAGCATTCAAAGCAGCAGGAGTTGTTTGTATCCCAACTGTCGGAGCTCTAAAACATGCAGTGAAAGCTGAGGAACTTGGTGCAGACGTAATAGTTATTCAAGGTTCAGAGGGAGGCGGCCACACTGGCTCAACACCCACCACACTTTTATTAAGTTCAGTACTTGAAAGTGTAAATGTGCCAATAGTTGCTGCAGGAGGATTTCGAGACGGCTCTGGTTTAGCAGCATCCCTTGCATGGGGAGCTTGCGGCATTGCAATGGGAACTCGATTTATGATGACAAAAGAGAGTCCTGTGCCGCATGACACTAAAGAAGCATACTTATCTGCAAATGTTGAGGATATAAAAATTACCAAAAAATTTGATGGCATGTCTCATAGATTAATTTTTAATAATTACATTAAAAAAATTGATCGTTCTAACCCAATTAGCTTATTTATAATGTCCATAATCTCAGCATGGAAATACAAACAATTAACAAAGGCATCATATGCGGATTTAATAAAATCTTTTTTTGCAATGTTAAAGGGTGACGATTTAACAATATCTCAGTCAATAATGTCAGCAAATAGCCCAGCAATTATTCAAAAAGCTATGGTTGAGGGATCACCAAACGAGGGGGCTATGCCATCTGGGCAAGTAGCTGGCCTTATCTCTAATTTGCCTTCTTGTAAGCAGCTTGTGGATCAGATTATGGATGAGTTTTCTTTTGCAGCAGAAAATTTTAATAAGCTTGAGGGAGATAAACAATGAGTGTTGATACAACAATTAAGAATGGAGTTGCAGAAATAATTTTAGATTGCCCCCCAGTCAATGCTTTGACCTCAACCGAATGGTTAGATCTTGCTATAAATATTGATAATTTATCCCATAATGATGAAGTAAAAGCGATAGTTTTATCTGGTAAAGGTAAGGGTTTTTGCGCAGGAGCTAATATTAAGGAATTACAAGAAGATTCCTCAAAAATTACCGATGTGAATGACGGTTGCTGGAAAACAGCCAGAGCAATTCACGTATGCAATGTACCAGTAATTTCTGCATGTCATGGTTTTGTCTTAGGGGGCGGAATACTCCTCGCTGGTGCTGCTGATATTGTATTAGCCACTGAGGATTCATACTTTGGTTTGCCAGAAATAGACAGAGGTGCGCTTGGCGGAGGGGCACATCTAAGCAGATTATTTCCTTTGCAGGCAGTCCGCAAAATGATGTTTACTGGAAAGCCTATTTCAGCACAAAGGGCTTATGAATATGGATCTATTGAGTCACTTCATCCTAACTTTGACTCTTTGCATGAAGCTGCTATGAATATTGCTGATGATATTGCTTCAAAAAGTCCAATTGCTATGAATCTTGCAAAAAAAGCTTTAAATGAAATTGAGCATGGAAATGTTGACGAGCATTATAAGTCTGAGCAAAATTTCACTCTAGAACTCTATAAATCGAAAGACTCGCAAGAAGCCCGTGATGCATTTGTTGAAAAAAGGGATGCTGATTTTAAAGATGAAAATTAATTTTACAGAAGAACAGAATATATTCAGAGAAGAAGTTAGGTCTTGGTTAGAAGTTAATGTGCCAAAAAAATCTCTTTTATCCCTGGATACAAAGGAAGGATTTGAGCAACATAGAGAGTGGGAAAAAACATTAAATTCTGGAAACTGGTCCATGGTTACTTGGCCAAAAGAATATGGCGGGAGAGGACTAGACTTAATTCGTTGGTTAATTTTTGAAGAGGAGTATTATCGTGCTGAAGCACCAACAAGAGTGAATCAAAACGGAGTATTTCTTCTCGGTCCAACTTTGATGGAGTTTGGTACCCATGAGCAAAAATCAAAATTTTTAAATGCAATGGCAACTGGAGATCATATTTGGTCTCAAGGTTGGTCTGAGCCTGGAGCTGGAAGCGATATGGCAGCTATAAGAACTACTGCAGTTTTGGAGGGTGATCATTACAAGATCAATGGTCAAAAAACATGGTCATCTAGAGCAGCTTATGCTGATTGGACTTTTGGTTTGTTTAGGACTGATCTGGAGTCCGAGAGACATAGAGGCCTTTCTTTTATCTTAGTTTCACTGGATACACCAGGAGTGACTGTAAGACCCATACCTCAATTAGATGGTGAACCAGGCTTTGCTGAAATATATTTTGATGATGTGATTGTTCCGAGAGAAAACCTTTTGGGTGATGATGGTGAAGGGTGGAAAATTGCAATGGCAACAGCTGGTTTTGAGAGAGGATTAATGTTGAGGAGTCCTGCACGTTTTCAACAGACTGCTGCAAAGTTACTAAAGCTGTATTATAAAAATAAAGATCAATGCTCACCAATGTTGCAATCAAAAGTGGTAGAAGCATGGGCTGAATCTGAATCCTATGCATTGAGCATTTATCACACTGCATCAAAAATGCTTGCCGGAGGATCAATTGGATCCGAATCTAGCTTAGGTAAAATATTTTGGTCTGAACTAGACCACATGATGCATCAAACTGCTCTTAAAATTTTAGGAGCTAGTGCTGAGTTAGCTGATTCTTCAGAGCATGACGCGGCTCAATGGATCAAAGGGTTTATGTTTTCATATGGTGGCCCAATTTATGCTGGCACTAATGAAATTCAAAAGAATATTATTGCAGAAAGATTATTGGGACTACCTAAATAATTATGAATTTTAATTTTACAGAAGAGCAACTTCAATTTAAAAATACAGTTAAGTCTTTTTTAGTAGATGAATGCTCTCCTGATTCAATCCGAGATGGCTGGGCAGCTAAAAAACCTTTTAATCATGACAGATGGAATAAAATAGCTGATCTTGGAGTTTTAAGTTCCAACTTACCTGAAAAAGATGGTGGTTTTGGGATTGATCAAGTAGCACTTTCCTTGATGATTGAAGAGATGGGCTATGCAGCATTGCCGGAGCCAGTAGCAGAACAAATATTTTTAATTAATGACTTGATGCCTCTTCTCCCAGACTCAATTAAAGGAGAAATCAAAAATACTTATAAAACTGGAAGTAACTTCATTTCAGTATCGCATCCAGTGTCTCCTAATCCCCTATTTTTAAACGATGCTGGAGGCCTACTTTTATTTAATGAAGACTCTTATCAATTTGCTTTAATAGAAGATATAGATTTTATACCCTTGGTTTCAAATGATCCTTCGAGAGAGCTTTCTAAGATTAACTCAATTCAAAAATCCGTTTCATCGAGTGAAGAATTTGATAGAATCAATTCAGCTGTTGTAGCTCGTGGCGCTTTAATGACAGGTTGCTTGTTAATCGGATTAGCTCAAAAAATGTTAGACCTGAGTTCTTTGTATGCGCTTGACAGAACTCAGTTTGGAAAACCAATTGGATCATTTCAAGCAATAAAACATATGCTAGCTGATGTAGCTGTCAAGATTGAGTTTGCAAGACCAACAATTTTTAGAGCAGCACATTCATTATTAGAAAATAATCCAAAGTCTGCATTGCATTGTGCTCATGCAAAATATATGAGTGCAAAAGCAGCCGAGCTGGCATGTAAAAATAGTATTCAAGCGCATGGTGCTATGGGATATACATGGGAAATGGATCTTCATATATTTATGAGGAAAGCATGGTCTCTCATGGCGTGCTGGGGAAATGAAGATAAACAACAAGATATAATTTATAAAACGCTTACTTCTTCAGAAGAAGAGCTTGGTGTTTTATATACTTTTTAGAGGATAAGTCATGCAAGATGCATTTATAGTTAGTGCTTTAAGGACTCCAATTGGAAAAAAGAAAGGTTCCTTATCTAGAGTGCATCCAGCAGACTTAGGTGCCATAGTTCTCTCAGAAACTTTTAAAAAGATAGATCTTGATCCTAATCTAGTCGAAGATGTAATTTATGGATGTGTAGATACTGTAGGGCCTCAAGCAGGGGATATTGCGAGAACTTGCTGGCTGGCAGCTGGATTGCCAGAGCATGTCCCAGGAACAACGGTTGATCGGCAATGTGGATCCTCTCAGCAAGCAGTTCATTTCGCTGCTCAAGCAATAATGTCAGGTACAGCTGACGTTGTGATTGCTGGAGGCGTTCAAAATATGAACATGATTCCTATTTCTTACGCAATGTTAGCTGGCCAATCACTAGGATTTAATGATCCATTTTCAGGCTCATCAGGTTGGGTAAAGCGATATGGAACACAGGATGTTAGCCAATTTAATTCTGCTCAAATGATTGCTGAAAAGTGGAAATTATCTAGATCAGAGATGGAAAATTATGCTTATCATAGTCATCAAAAAGCAATCAATGCAATTGATAACGGTCATTTTAAAGATGAAATAGTAACCATTGGAAAATTTACTCAAGATGAGACTCCACGAGCAGAGACATCACTAGAAAAGATGGCTTCTTTAAATCCTTTGATTGATGGTCACGATATAACTGCAGCAGTCTCATCTCAAAATGCTGATGCTTCATCTGCACTATTAATTGTCTCAGAAAAAATTCTTAAGGAACATAATCTTAATCCTTTGGTTAGGATTGCTCATATTAGCGTAAGAGCAGATGATCCTATATGGATGCTTACAGCTCCGATGCCTGCCACGAAGCATGCAATCAAAAAATCAGGAATAACCTTAAATGATATTGATGTAGTTGAAATAAATGAAGCCTTTGCATCAGTTGCTATGGCTTGGCAAAAAGAAATGGATTATCCAATGGAAAAAATTAATCCCAACGGAGGCGCAATTGCACTTGGCCATCCTTTAGGGGCAACTGGAGCAAGACTAATGACGACAATGATACATACAATGAAAAGAAGCAATCTTAAATATGGCTTACAAACAATGTGCGAAGGTGGTGGACAAGCAAACGTAACAATTTTAGAGAATTGCTCATGAATAATTTATTTTCTCCAAATTATCCAGAAGGAAGAAACCTCTTTAAAGGAAAAAATATACTTTTAACTGCAGCAGCAGGATCTGGAATTGGCTTTTCTTCAGCTAAACGATTTCTTGAGGAGGGCGCTAATGTTTTTATCTCTGATGTTCACGAGGCTCGTTTAGATGAAGCTATAAAAAATTTAAAAGACTTGAATCTTGGTGAAGTCGACGGTTGTCTTTGCAATGTGACAAGTGATGAGGATATTGAAATTATGTTTAATAAAGCCATTTCTTGTTTTTCTCATTTAGATGGCGTCATCAATAATGCTGGATTAGGTGGTGAGTCTTTCCTAGAGAACATGACTAATGAGGCATGGAATTTAGTTTTGGATGTAACTTTAAATGGTGCAATGAAAATTATGAGAGCAGCAATTCCCATTCTCAAAGGTACCCAAGGAGTGATTGTAAATAATGCTTCTGTTTTGGGTTGGAGAGCGCAAGCCGGTCAATCTCATTATGCAGCTGCTAAAGCAGGCGTGATGGCATTAACAAGGTGTGTTGCAATGGAAACAGTAGATTATGGGATAAGAATTAACGCTGTTGCTCCTAGTCTTGCAATTAACCCTCACCTTTCTAAAACTAGTTCAGATGAGTTAATTGCAGACCTCGAATCCAAGGAAGCATATGGAAGAGGAGCAGAGCCTTGGGAAATTGCAAATATCATTTTATTTCTAGCATCAGACCTATCCTCTTATATGACTGGTGAAATAGTATCCGCCTCATCTCAAAAAGCCTGATGGAAAAAATTGCCATTCAACTTTGGAAAAATCCAGATATCGAAGAAGAGGATTTCAAAAACTTTCTCATTAATGAAGTACCT
>CETB01171029.1_pt1 | contig 10472 bp, 10 predicted proteins | sample 356381 | NCBI WGS metagenome assembly CETB01 (sample SAMEA2622545, study PRJEB7988) | marine metagenome | biome: marine biome (ENVO:00000447); feature: deep chlorophyll maximum layer (ENVO:xxxxxxxx); material: "saline water (ENVO:00002010), including plankton (ENVO:xxxxxxxx)" | depth 155 m | reverse complement strand
AGCCGCGCGACCGACCCCCCCTTCATAACCGTATATGCTCACACCTACGGTGTGTAGATTGATGGTCGTCAATCTAATTCTTTCACATCTAGACCAGAGCTACGTTTTGCGACACGGCTAATCAGGTCCGATTTCATACCCCCGGGACATTCCACTACACATGCCCACGAACCATCTGAAAGCCATTCTTCTTGCTGGACCGAATCTCTCAACAACTGGTGGACCCCACCGTAGTCCTTTCCTTGTATTCTAAAAGCTAGTCTGACTGTGATGAATTGTAGTGGGATTAAGGCTCGTATCTCTTCTACTGCATCCTGAACTTGGCGCTCAACAGAAAGGAAAGGATCGACACTAAATCTGGCCTCAGATAATGCATTTTCTATTCTAGTTGGGGGATGAGGCCCACGTGTTTTGGGGTCTGTTGCAGTAGTAGCAATAGCATTGATGATCTGTTTCCGTTTTTCCTCAACCATTTGCTTTCTTTGAGCAGTCGTGAGTTGTATGCTACCTTCCTTGAGAATTTTCTCTACACAAGTATACAAGTCCGTGCTACCAAAGATGTTCTCCAAAGCATCAGATGTAGGTCTATCTCCGGCCCTCACATCAGACCAGATAGATTCAGTTGCCAACATATCCTCCATTTCGACAGATTTAGGGTCGTCTTTCCATTGGGTGACAAGTTCTGGGTCGACTAGAATTTCGTACCTACTTCCGCCCTTTTCGAGGCGAGCGATGACTGCGTCATCCAGACTTACCATGGTTAACGAGCCTCACCTAGGCCCTTAGAGCAATCGGGATTGCATTCCCGTTCAACTTAACTTACCAAGATGTGTTAGTGTGTCTTCTTTACTCATCTTTGTGTAACCATTTCCATCAACTACGGCAATCTCAACAGCGTCGTGATTCAAATCTTCATCAATCGACTCCCTAAGTGCCTCGAGTCCCATTTTGATGGCGGCATTTTGAGTCATATTTTCCTTCCAATTAGATTCGAAGTGGTCTATTACAGTGGATCTTCCACGGCCGATTGCACCAGCATGATAAGATTGGTAAGCACCTGAAGGATCTGTCTCAAACAGGTGCACTCCATCGGAATCTACTCCTGCGATTAGTAGTGCGGTTCCGAAAGGTCTGGCTCCACCATATTGTGTGAAAGATTGCATATAATCACACATTTTCTTGACCAATGTGGTAACCGGAATTGAATCTCCGTAAGTCATTCTATTGACCTGACATTGCACACGAGCCCTGTCAACTAATTGTCGGGCATCTGCGACTAAACCAGACGTGGTGAATCCAACATGGTCGTCTATTTGATACATTTTTTCAATAGAGTCAATGATTACGAGCTTACTAGATATTCGCTTATCTACAATTAACACGACTCCATCTCGGAACTTTAGACCTACAGTTGTTGTCCCTCTTTTTACTGATTCACGAGCGTACTCCACTTGATACAATCGTCCATCTGGTGAGAAGGTAGATACTCCGTGGTCATATCCTCGTCCGCTCGGCTGCATAACTATCATGTTGATTCCCAAGCGGGCCTCTTATCAACCTTGACAGGAACGTTGTCTCATAATTGTTGAAAATCATATAACATAAACAGACTGATTTCTGATACTTCAGTAGTTTAATTGATTGATGTAAATGTTATCGGCGGTACGTGCGCGTAGCTGTTCTGTCATCCGGGGGAAAGGATTCGACCTATGCTTGCTGGTGGGCAATCATGCAGGGATGGAAGGTTGAAGCTATAATTACAGTTCATGTAACGAGTGATGACTCCATGATGTTCCAATTACCAAATACATCCCTTACCGGACTCCAAGCCCATTCTATCGGAGTGCCTTGGTTACCAATATTGTCGAAGGGGAATGAAGAGGAAGAGATCGACGACCTTGAAAATGGTATCCGTGGAGAAAGTGATGTTAGAGTAGCATTTGAAAGAGTGAAAAATGATACAGAAGGTATCAATTTCCCTGATGATATAATCCTCAAGACCGATGACCTAGAAATTGATGCATTAGTGGTTGGTGCACTGCGTTCAGACTATCAAAAAACGCGCGTAGAACGTATGTGTGAACGATTGAATCTAATTTCATACTGCCCTCTCTGGCACCATATACCTGATAGTCACATGGAATCACTTGTCAAGCATGGCTTCGATGTTCGTATTGTTTCAGTGTCTGCAGATGGCCTGGGAGAACAATGGCTAGGTGTGAAAATCGATCAGAAAACACTAGATTCACTTTCTATAATTTCGTCCCAATTTCGATTCAACTTGGATGGCGAGGGTGGTGAGTTTGAGACAATAGTAGTGGACGCCCCCCACATGAAACAACGAATCGATGTCTTAGGCAGCCCTGAGTGGAAAGGAAATCGAGGAATTTGGGTTATAGATTCAGCAAAATTATGTTGAATGATGGATCGAATGATGAATTACCACATCCGCTAGCCTCAAGGGGGGTAGTCAAGTCGCCGCTATACGGGGAACACGTTGTCAGTCTCACCACTGGATTACCGATATGGACGACCCGAGGCTAAGGAAATCTGGTCTAGAGAAGGCCGACATGGTAGACAATTAGATGTCGAAAGAGCCCTTGTTTGGGCTCACTGCCAACTCGGGCGAGTATCTGCTGAGCATTACGACATGATTGCAGATATTTCCGATCCAGGTATAGTCACTGCCGATAGAGTGGATGAAATTGAAGCAGAAACTAGGCACGATATCATGGCCCTAACAAAGGCTATGGCAGAAAAGGCTGGAGAAGCGGCTTGGTGTATTCATCTGGGAGCTACGAGCAATGATATTGTTGATTCTGCGGTCGCACTACAAATTCGTGACTCAATCAGATTACAGCGACAGAGTTTGATGACACTGTTAACCACCCTATGTGATTTAGCAGAAAGAGAAAGAGACACTGTAATGCTTGGTAGAACTCATGGGCAAGCAGCGGTACCAATCACATTCGGCCTTAAAATTGCAGTTTTCGTCGATGAATTTCGAAGACATCTGATAAGACTAGATGAATTGGAATGCCGAGCTATTACAGGAAAATTCCTTGGAGCTGTTGGAACAGGAGCAGCACAAGGTGAGAATGCAAAGGAATTACAGCAACTAATTCTTGAACATCTTGGATTAACAGTCCCTGTAGCAACAACCCAAGTTGTTGGAAGAGACCGCTACATTGAGTGGGTTGGTTGGATGGCAAATGTTGCAGCATCGGTAGAAAAGCTACTTCAAGAAGTAAGGAATCTACAACGATCAGAAATAGCCGAAGTAGGTGAATGGTTCGACGTGGAGAAACAAGTAGGTTCTTCCACAATGGCACACAAAAGGAACCCCATTACAGCCGAGAATGCTTCGGGATTAGCCCGTATCGTTCGTGCTATGATTATCCCCTCGTATGAGAATGCTTTATTGTGGCACGAGAGAGATCTAGCTAATTCTTCAAGTGAGCGTTTTACTCTGTCGCACGCAATGATATTGTTAGACGATATTTTAGCCAAATCAGACAGGGTAATGGGTAAATGCGTAGTTGACAAAGAAAGAATGTTGGGTAATATCGAATCTCAAAATGGATTAGTTATGGCTGAGAAAATTATGTTAGCATTGGTAGACGAAGGAATCCATAGAGATCAAGCACACGAAATTCTACGAGCTACCTCAATGGTAGCTGTCGCTGAAAATCGCCATCTTAGGGAGATTTGCGGAGAAAACGATGCGATTACTAGTGCGTTTTCTCCAGAAAAATTAGACGAACTATTCCAACCCTCGAGTCACCTTGGAGTAAGTGGCGATATTGTAGATGAGTCCATCGAGCTAGCAAGGGCCATGGTTAACCAATAGTAATGCTCATCCACCCTGAGTTTTGCAATTACCATAATGCTTGACCTCGAATCAGGACCAGTTCATCTTTCTGTTGAAGAGGGAATAGGCGGGACTAGCCTATGCCTAAGTCTCACCGCCACGGTTTTAGAATCCAATTCTAGAGTAGTCTGGTTAGGACGCAGTCCTCTAAACTCTGAAAGAGCTAAAGCGATATTAGCAGAACTGAACGAAACTCAATTAGAGAGATTATTTATTCTAGAATTTGGCGATAATTTGCTTGCTCAGGCCACTGTTTTGAAACCCCTAATCAATAGATTAACTGATACTGATTTGCTAGTAATAGATGATTGGTGCCCCTCTTCTGGTCGGGCGCCAGCAAACGATTTACAAGCTGTTAGAGGTTTAATTTCTTCAGTCGGAAATACAAGACTAATTCTTACATCCAAGGCATATGAATCGCCATCAGGAGATGGCGATAAATGGAAGAGTAGGGGCTCTCAGTTATCCGGTGTAAGACAAGTCTGGTTATTGAGACAAGAAGGATTTAGGAATCATCGCTTAATAATTGATGGCGAAATTCAAACCAGATTATTGTTGGAAGAATCTGGTTTTGTTCCTGATTAAATCATTCTTTGGATTCAAACTCTTTTGATAGTAAACGGTCTAATTCATCAAGTGCTTTGTCATCTGGATTCATTAGTTCCTCAGGATTTTTAGCCAGACCAGAATATTCTTCTAAATCTTCATAAATATTCATTCGTCGGTTTTGACGAGAACGCAAGATATACCAAATCATCAATCCAGCAGTGATGGATAATATCATTGCTAGAATAGTTTGGGTATCGGCCATATATTTCGGAAGGAACCCTTAGGTTTGATTGTTCTGTGCTGTTGGTAAACCTCTTTGTAAGGGTTTAGCCAAATGCCTTCTGTTAGCGGGATTAGGTTCCACCCAACCTTGGTATTGTGAATTAAACGACTCCAATTTTGTTTGCCACACCTTTTCAATAGAATTGCCACATGTTTTACACCGGAGACCTTGACCTACACCAGCGCTTCTCATTGTCTTGTTACAACACTCCGGCCTCTTACCTACTCTAGGGGAGCAAGTATTTACTCTGAGCCTCTCTAAATGCACTTCAGAAGAGGGAGAGAATAAACCCATCCATTCTACCTCATCTCCTGGATTTAATCGACGTAATAACGCATTAACTTCCCCACTTTCGGCAAAAGCAACAAGGGTGAATGACGACGAACCTGTCCAGACACTGACAGAAGAATGACCTCCTTGAACTTCCAGTGGGAAAGAAGATACTACTCCTATTTCACTACCTAGCAAATGGTCATCTGTAATCTGATTTGTTCTATGAATAGCCCAGGAATAACATTTCTCAACATCTTCTCGAATTTGCAAAAACTCGTGTGCAGATTGTAATTCTTCAGATGACTCCGCTCTAATGCCATATAGCACCGGACAATTAGTTCGAGGCATGATCATCCCCCTTCCTGTAGTCGGATCCCTATTCGCGAAAGTAGTAGGAAAATTCTCCGACATAGACTCAATGGCTTGAGAAGATACTTCTCTTGGCGAGCTGATCTTGTCTTCACTTCTCCAGGCGATTAATTCCCAAGTGTTCTGTTCATTTGGGTTCCAAGCAATGGCGGAAGAAGCACCCACTATGCCGTTTGGATTATGTTCAATTGAGTAGATTTTTGTTGAATCTGGTATTTGCTTTTTGCGTACATTAAGTGACACCTCTCCCCTTACTGCTTCCCAATACCATGATTCTGGATAATCATCTAGAGCTACTAACAAGCAAGGAGATGGCTTTTGACCCGTAACTGGATAAGTCCGTAGTATTTCTTTATTCAAATCATCCATGAACTCTCTGCAGATTGAGTCCACATTATTGAGGTCGACAATATTGACCGAACAAATTGCTGCCAGAGCAGCATTACCCCTAGTTCTGTTTGGGGCGAATGGCCAAAGTCTCACAAGCCTTCTTTCTTTAGTCTCAAAACTAACAATAGAATTATTCAATCTTGTAAGCAAACACTGGAAATGTTCGGTAGTGCAGGCACAATCGATATGGTCTGTGTCATCCAATCCAATCCGGATGACCCTTTTCACATCGGTACCGCTCACGCGGTACCCCCCAGTATCGAATCGACAACCCCTGATATACCGATGTTTGGATCACAACGAATCCCTCTGACACCGAAGTTCTCCGCGGCGGCCATATCGACTCCTCTATCACCCACCATGAATGAGGTTGACTCATCCGGCCTTTCCACCCATTCGGCATCAAATAGAAGTTCCATAGAGGAGAAATCAACATTATTTGATGCTGCTTCGAGAAGTTGTCTACCCGCCTCAAGCATCCCTGAATTTGGCTTTCTAGCCCATGCACCTTCCCAAGGAGCATAAGGTGAAAATAATATCAAATCCAGATGGGCATCAGAGTCTTCAATCAATAATCTATTCCTTAATTCAGAATGAATATCATCGAGATTATCCGAATCCCAGTGGCCTCTGCCAATTGGAGATTGATTGGTTACCACTACGATTCTATATCCTGCTCTTCGTAAATTCCCGATTGCTAGTCCCGCATTAGGTAACAATTCTACTTCTGCTGGTGAGTTAACGTAGTTTTCACTCCCGACATTAATTACTCCATCGCGATCGAGATAAGCAATCTTACCATCCCAGTTTTGGTCGCCTGGTAATTCAACTAATTCTAGAGGGTCAGTTAATTCCGCTGACTCGCGGTGTGGGGCTAGCATTGTATCACTGCCTGCGATTTGTTTTAGTCGCTTCTTTGACTATGTGATTGATGATTAATTGCATATCCTCAATGCGCTCCATAGAAGTCGTAGGCACTACGATTGCTACATCAACCATACCTGCCAATTTACCACCCGCTCCACCATTGAAATCACCAGTAACTGCAGCCGTTCTACAACCAGCTTTCTTTGCGGCTGTAATTCCATTTAGCACATTGGTGGAATTACCTGAGCCGGAATATGCAATGACTAGATCACCAGATTTAACGAAAGTGGATAATTGTCCTGCGAATACATGCGCGTAATCTGTATCATTCGCCCAAGCTGTGAATGAGGAAATATTGTCTGTGTGAGAGATTGTAGGGATACCTAGTTCCTTGGACCAATCTCCGGCACTGTGCGAAGGAGTTGCGGCACTTCCACCATTACCAATCATGTGGATACCACAGCCTCTTTCAGCAACTGCATTCAATTCATCCCATAATGCTTCGATTTGGGATTTAGAGACCTCAGAGAGTGTTCTTCGCAAATCACTGAGATAGCCCTCAGCGAATGATTCGAAATCGAAGCCCATGTGATTCCCTAAGCAAACCGGCGAGGGCATCATATTTACGAGTTAATGGCTGGAGTCGACTCTATGGAGGAGCCCATAGGGGCCGCTTTAGCGGCAATTGCGGAGGTAATAGGGACCTCTGATGAGTCACTCAGATTACTCATTGGTATACTCGGAATGGGGCTTCTGGCTACCTCTTTTACTAAATCTAACGAGACTTGGATAGGACCAATAGCAGGTTCAGGTTGGGTCTTTCTCGGACTATTCATCTACCTGCTATCAGAATATTACGTGAAAATTGGTGACCCTCTGCTTGTCATAATGACCGCAGGAGCCCTTCCAGGGGGTATTTTCCTAGCCTGGCTAGAAATTAGCAGAATTAACCTCCTAACAGAAGATACTAGACAATCCCTAATCTGGTTACGTGGCATGGTGGCTTGGTCAATGATTCCCTATCACGTAGTGTACTGTATCCCTTACCTCAACATTGCTTTCGTCATGTTAACCGCGCACAGTGCTGAATGGATGTTAGAATTCGTGGGCTTAGGTTCCTATACGATGGGTGAAGTAATGGTAGATTTACACGATGGTGGCGAAATCCCACTGAGTGATTGGGATGGAAGTATGTTGCTCCTTACTCAGCCTTTGGGTGACGGTGGATTCTTTATCCCAATGTATCATTCAACCGGTGAAGAAGTCAATATTGGATTCATCCTAAGTTGCTCCGGTCTGCAATCAATGATTATTTTTGTAGGGGCAATTGTAGCGCTCCAAAACGTACCTTGGAATCGAAGAATGAGAGGGTTATTGATTTCGATTCCAACAATACACATCCTAAACACTTTCAGAAATGCCGGTATTGTTTGGTTAACCGATAGTTACCGAAATTGGCAGTTCTTAGGCTTAGATATGTTTGATTTCTCCCATAGTTATGCAGCAAAGGCGGCTAGTCTCTTCGCAATGTTCTTACTGGCAATAGCCCTATTCGATCTGCTTCCAGAACTTCACCGTAACATAATGCAATTGTTGCCTAAACAATTGAGAGGAGTTTCGAATTCCTCAACGACTCCTGAGTCGTTCGTATAACTTTCCTTTCAACGGCATATCGTGTTCCCAAGCAAACTCTTTCATTACTCTCAATGCTTCCTTTTCTAAGTCGGAATCACCCACGAAATCAGTAATCTGAATTACACCAGCTCTCGTATTTGCCTTGAATGCCGCTACAGGTTCTTCTCGATGGAATACAAGATATGCGGAACCATAGCCAAACTTCTCTCTCAATAAACTACCATAGTAGTGAATCAATGGGTCCGAAGGAGGAATCACAAGGTCTCTAGTCTTGGTTAATACATCCGAGTTTTCTAACATATCGTGGCGCCCCCAACAAACATCGTGCATATCATCAACGAGGAAACCTTTGATGAGGGTGTCATCTTCTTCGAATTCACGCATAACATCTGAAATTTCTTCAGCAGAGAAAGGAGAGCCAGCTAACCTCTCCACCTGTTTTAGAGTGATGACGGGGTAATCTTTCACTAAGTCCCGCAAGAAATCCCGTTTAACTTCCCACAAATCAGAAGAAGTAATTGGCTCAACAGTCTTGAAACCTCCTCGATAATCTTGCACAAGGTGTCCACTTCTAACCAAAGGAGAGATTAGTTTACGGAACTCTCCACGACGCATAGCATGACGCTCCATGTAAATCGTAGGATCGTGATGTTCTCGGAAGAATTGTAGGATGTCCTCGTCTTCTTCAGGAGCCTGGACATTTCTGATAGTCAACAATCTTTGGAAATGTGGCATTTTTGCCCATACCAAGTGACCTCGCAGATTCGTACCCTGGTGTAATTGGTGAGCTGCTGCCATTGATTTAAGGTCAACACGGAACATCTCGCAACGACCTCGAAGTGCGAAATCATCTCGCAATTCATCTAGGTGGTCGAGCGCAATTGTTTCGTTTTCATGCCGCGTCTTTTGATGTAATGAATGGTGATGGAAGAGAATTCTGTTAATCTTTTTTCGAGGCATCGGATCAACTACACCACCTCTGATGTACCTCTCTCCATCTCCCATTGACTCAAATTCAAGGTCGGAAAGGATTTGTTGTACATTATCATCACAATCATGCACTGGGACTCCGTTGAAGGCATGAATGACCGAGACATCGATTAACCTGTCACGATAATTTTCGAGTAATTCATCGAAGGTGCCTTTGAACTCATCGAGATATGAATGTGGGATATTGATATCTTTGATTTCTAGGTAATCATTTACCACGAACATTAGAATTCGACCAACCGGATCTACTCCCTTGAATACAGGATGATACCATCCTTGCTTCAGCATCAACCGAACTTCTTGGATAAACCTAGAACAGAATGGATCTGATTGCGATAGGATTCTCATCTTTCGGTCTTCAGCCATTGGGGAGATTAGCGTCTCTGCGTCTTCATGACTGGAATAATAGTCGGTTGGATCAGGCTGCAGAGCCACTACTCTTGCTATTTTACCTGCATTTTCTAAATCTCTGAGAGTTTCGGCCAGTTCTTCCACCGGACGGGAAACGAAGAACCTAAGGGTGTGCAATCTGACTGGCCCAATTCTCTCGATTAGTGTTTTCACTGCCTCATCGAATTTCATCGGCTTAACTCTATCTTGAATTCGATGGAATACAGCGAGGGACCGTTTACGATTTGCCAATTCGATGTATTTCTTTCCGATGACGAGTTGTCTTTCCAGATTAGAAAGAGCACTCTTCAATGATCTTTGAACATGAGCATTTTCCTTACCTTTAGGGTAGCCATCGAATAATTCCATTCGACTCATACCTTCCTTCGGAATTTTTTCCAATAGTTCTTCTTCTAGGGGGCCAAGCCAAGGATCGCCCCTCAGACCCAATACTAGTGGCAGTTGATCTTCCATTGTGTATCCTACACGATTGTGTAACAATCGACCGTTGATTACTTCTGAATCGTGTTTGATATCTTTCCAATCACGGAATCTGTAATCTTTTACACGATGTAACATTTCGTCTCTTCGTTGGACCAAAATAAGATTTCTAATCGCGTCAGCCGGCTCATCATATTGTGTAAATGATTTCTGAAGAATCAAAGTCTGAAGTGTTCGGTAATCAACTACGTCAACTTGGCCTCCTGTTATCCGATATTCGTCGACTCGTAAAATATATTCACCATCATCGGTCTGTGTGAAGAATCCAATTGAGACGAGATTCCTCATTTCTAGCTCTTGCAAAACCGATTCTACCTGACCTCGTGGGAAAGGTAATCTGTCTGCTAACTTGTC
>CETB01170860.1_pt1 | contig 10486 bp, 10 predicted proteins | sample 356381 | NCBI WGS metagenome assembly CETB01 (sample SAMEA2622545, study PRJEB7988) | marine metagenome | biome: marine biome (ENVO:00000447); feature: deep chlorophyll maximum layer (ENVO:xxxxxxxx); material: "saline water (ENVO:00002010), including plankton (ENVO:xxxxxxxx)" | depth 155 m | reverse complement strand
GGGAGCGTAGAGCTGTTCTATATTCCCGAGGAAAACAATTGAGTTGGCAACATGGACATAGCAAGACAACTGAAGCAAGGAATAAACTCTGGCGAAATTGTCTTCGGACAACGTCAGACAACATCACAATGCTCTAGAGGAGTTGCAAAGATGGTTTTGGTTGCTGCTAATTGTCCCGAGTCGTTCATAGATGAATTGAGGAACTCTCACCCTTCAGTGCCAGTTCATCAGGTTACCATGGTCAACCGACAGCTTGGAGCTGCTTGTGGAAAACCGTTCCCTGTCAGCTCTCTATGCATCATAGATCCAGGGCAGAGCGACCTATTGCAACTAGCTCCAAATGTCTGACTAAGAAATCATACGCCTAGTCGACAAAAATTGCGTTCCATTCAAAGATGTAACCATCTGCCTAGGTGCATGGAGGAAACATTGCGGGCGCTAATGGGAGTCAGGTCGGTAGACCTCGAGCCATTCGATATCGAATTTGCATCCTCTTCCTTCAGACCAATTGGCATAGCTACAACAATTCCTGATTTCGGGATTCATTCCCAGAGAACCTTCATCTGGCATGCTCCGACAGGATTTCTTCCAATCACCAGAAGCGAGCTCATCAGATTCGAAATGGATGCCCCCGATGGCTCCCATCTGATTTTTAGCGAGCGTAAAATACTCCCGGAATGCGAGCCTCTTGATAGCTCTAAACTCCAGATAGTAACTCCAGAGCAGATTTCACATTGGATAGGTAGAGCGGTTCTGTCAGGTGATCTTGTTGCCTCAGCAATTGAGGATTACTCCTCAGATGAAGAGCTCGATCGGTTTGTTAGCACTTCCAAAGACCAGGGGACGAACGTGCTATGTTCTTTGATAGACATAGCTTCATGGACAACAAACAGAGGAATTGAGGGATTCTCATCATCCCCCTTATTGCTAGAGGCGAGAATATGGCAAGTTTCAGGAGATTTACAGGGACCTAAAGGGAGTAGTGAAAGCGGCGAATGGACAATTCTAGAGGACCCATGGTCCCAGAGACTCAGCATAATCGGAGACTCAGAGAATATGAAAAGCGCTCCAATTCTTCGGTCTGTCAGCCCCCCCAAGGAAAATTGGCTTGGCGAAGACCGACTCAAACAAGAGATTTCTAAGATAGTTGAGGAAAGGAGGAGAGGTGAATCTGGAGAAATGAGCATTTCCGGAAAAGTAAGGAGCATGCTACTAGAGAAGTGGATTTTGGACATTCCAAGAGCATTGATAGAGAATAGCAAGGTGATGATTCCCGGCTGGCTGATCAGTCTAGATTCAGACAAGATCCTGCATGGTAGGAATGGTCGGCTATACGACTTAGTTCCGCTGAAGTAGCATCATATCTTCGTCCGAAAGGGTATCTCCCTTCATCAGCCTCGACATCAAGTCAGAAACTTCCACTCTCTCTTCGTCCTCTTCTTTCTTCGACCCCGATATCTTCAGAATATCCTGCATAGAGTGTATACATCTAAGTGAAATTATGTACTTGTTGTGCAATTCATCAGCGTCAGACTTTGTTGAACTTAGGCCCAAATGCTCTGTATTAGCTAGCCCTCTCAACCTATCCACCTCATTTGATAACTCCATCATCAGGGAATGGGCCTCTTCTGATTTCTCAGAGGCATCAGTAACAGCATCATGCGCTTTCTGTTGCCTTTTCTCAGCCTGCTTAACTTCCTTCAGAACGCTTGAACTACTCTCGTCCTCTTCTTTCTTCAGCCTCTTAAATTCTGATTGCAACTTCTTCATCTTAGCGAAGAAGTCCTTCTCTTTGCTGGGGCCGATCTTACCCGTTTGATGACTCCACTCGAGTTTGTTCATCTGCTCTCTAATGCCTCTAGAACTCGGCCCCTTTCTCTTCTTTCCTGATCGACCGTTATTCTGCTCTACTGAACTCCTGAGTTTGGCCCGTGCCTCCTTCAGAAAGTTTGTTCTTTCGAGTCTTATTTTCCTCAATTCAGCAACCTTGCCGTTAGCCTCGTTTCGAAGAGTTTTCTGCTTCTGAACTTCTGTTATCAACTGCTTTACTTGGCGATTGATTTCGTTTCGCTTGTCTAACTGGCCCCTAACCTGCACATTCAACTCATCACGACTATCTTTGAAGTCAGCAAGTTTCTTGCTGACCAATTCCGACTTCGATTCGAAGACAGAAGCTATATTCGATTGATTGAGTTCCATAGTTGACCCTCGTGTGCTCCCAATTTGGGTTCCCATTTAAGGGATACCGATTATTTTCCTCCCTAGTCCCTACGACTCGCACTCTTCCCCTTTCTGCTTCCTCTACGTGAAACGCCTAGTTTTCTCGACTTCTTCTTTGGTATTCTTCCCTTTTGTATCGTTTTTCGTCCAGTTTCGTTTGCATTAGAGATAGATGAAAAACCTCCAGACTCAAGTAGTAGCCCCAACTCTTCGGAGCTCAACGCCTCTCCCTTGGCAGCAATTCCACGAATATCATCGATGCTGGCAACCCCTCCTCTAACAGAAGATATTCTGGAGTATTTCTCCAGCCTCTTCAAATCCCTCCTTTCTCTCTTTGAATCACTTTTGATACTCTCAATTCTATTATCAATCTTAGTAATGCTCCTGCTTATCCTGCGAATCTCCTTCCTACTAATTTTGTCACCTTCGATTTCTGTGCTCTCTCTTAGTTCCGATGTTACCTTGCCCGACTCTTCCTTGTTCTTATCAAGTCTGGAAGATATCTTTCGCATTTCGCTTAACTTTGAGATATACTTAGAATGAGCATTCTCGGCCTTCCTTTTTTTCTTGATAGATGATTGGATTTCGAAGAATCTGCTAAATGCAGAGAGCTCAGGATTCAGCATCGGCACTGTTGTCAGGTCATTGTCAATTTTCGTCAATGTGACGTAGGTCTCGTCGAGCCATTCCTCAAGAATCTTAGAAGGTGGGGGGATACTACTGTTTATCTCGTCTCTTTTCTGTCTGTGAATCTGTGCTTCTTTCCTGATTGAATGAAACTCTCCTAGCAGCTTCTTCCTTCCAGAGTCTGAGATCTCAATTCCTACAACTGCAGACCTTAGTGCATTAACTATCTGTACCTGTTCTCTTCTTTCTGTTTGCAAATCCCTCTTTTCATTATCCAAAGTCCTCAATATGTCCTTTTTTTCAGAGATAATTGCTTCGATCTCTTCAATGGATAGACCTCCAAAATCACTCTGCAGATCAGTGGGTGTTTCTGTCATTCATCTCCACCTCTAGATTTGCTATTTTTGGTCTTCTTACGTTTGGTGAATGAAGAATTACCTCCTTGATCGACTTTCTTCTGGCCCTTTAGAAGATCTCTGAAACCGGGGCCAATATCGCCAAATCCATCCTTTATTCGCCTCTCCCAATGAGAAATTGCCTTGTCGCTCTGGGCAAGCAGTTCTCTTGCACGATCCAATTGACTCCTGATTTCTTTGAGCTCTTCCGAAGCGCCATTCAATTTCTCATAGAGTGGTTGTGCTTTGGAAACACCTTCAATCATCATTGAATGCGATTTATCCGCCTTCTTGAAAAACTTAGACATCTCCTTGCTTTTTTTCACATACTCTGCCATTTCTGGATTCGAGTCTTTCCTATCTCTAATCCATTTGTCATTTTCTGCTATTAGCGACCTTCGTTTATCCAGTAACTTCCTCTCGGATTTGTGGTCTAAAGCTGATGTCTGAATACTAATCTCTATCTCTTCAATTTGCTCCAGTAATTTCTCCTTCTTCCATTTTGGATCCAGACTAATCATTCCCCCGGCGTCCATCAACTTCGTTCTAATCTGCTTAACAATTGGTATTAGACTGCCAGCGCTATTCTGAAATTTATCCCTCTCAGCCTTGTGTTTAGCAACCCTGTTATTTGCTTCATCGAAAGATTTCCTCATCCTTTCTACCCTTGGAGCTAGCACCTCTTCTTCTGCCTCAAGATTCCTAATTACTCCAGGGAGGCTCTCTTTCAGCATCACCCTTCTTTGTAGCAGAGCAGATGCCAACTCACTAGGTCGCACCTTCATTAGTCGTCCAGTATCCATTTCTGTTCGAATCGAGTAAATGCCTCTATTATAGGCCTATGCAGAGCGTTTTTCTGCGTTTGATTCATACGATGTCTATTCGAGCCGAGTCACATGACAGTCTCTCTTAGGAAGCCCCTCCTCCTTTCTGTCATGCTAATTTTTCTTCAAATCCTAGCCTTCCAACTGTCTCCTCAACACACAAATCTCGATAATGCATCCTCAATAATGTACTCAGATGACACAAACAACTCTTCAAATTTCACATCCTCTGGTGGTTCAGGACTGGCAATTTCTGGTGAACCTGCTAATGTGGGAGACTCCCTTGTAGCCTCTTTGATGGTGACGAACAACGGAAACTCTACTGGTTCGGCTTCTTTGCGAATTTTGCACCTTTCTAGCGATAATGTATTCCAGGGAGAATCCGTTTCCATATCGCCTGGATCAACTAGGGAGGTTCCAACACTATTCACAATGGAATTTCCTGGAACCAATGAATTCAGTTGGGACCTCTTAATTAACGGTCAATCCGGACTTACTGAATTGGAAGGAAATTTCTCAGTCGAGGTCTCACCAAGTCAGATATTGAATCTAACTATAGACTCAGTTACTTGGACGGCATCGGAAGGTCTGGAAATAGATGCCTCGGTCTTCCTCTCACATGGTCGGGAGCGCCCAATAGTACTGACTGCGTCTTCTGAAGTAGATGGAAATTCAGAAGTTTTACAGAAAATCCTTCTTGACGCAGACCCAGGTCGTAGAACGCTATCCTTCTCTTTCGGAAATCCCGATGCCTCACATATTACAATAGAGGCAATCCCGGTTGGTTGGTCCCCATCTGCTATTTCTGACAACAAAACAACAAACTCGACGGCAGCTCCTGTCATCGACCCCTCCTCAATTATCATAGAAGCAACTTTCAATCCAGAAAGACCATTGCAAGGAAGCAGAGTTTTAGCTACAATTACTTTGAGAAATGACGATGTTCACCAAGCTCAACCTGGGTCGCTCAGATTAATCACGTCATCTGAAAGGACAATTCTAGCGGAAGCTACTATTCCAGCAGTGATGCCTGGATCCGTTGTAACTACAGAAATGTCAGTACCAGAATGGCCAGAACGTGACATCGCCGATATCGAAGTTCAATGGTCATCTGGGGGTATTAGCGCCTCTCGGATTTACTCTGTCGAACCCTATCTCGGTGATGAAGGAATGGAACTACCTTTTGACGTCCTGGCTGCTGGATATGGCGTTCTAGCGGGTATTCTTGCCATACTAATTGGGACGTTTTCGTGGCGAGCAGTTTCCTCTAGGACTCCCTCAACCTCTGATTTGGGATTTAGAGAGGCGAAGGAGTCACAGAGTAGTCAACTTAGAATGGAAAAGAGAGAGATAGAGTGCACGTATTGTGATCAGAGACTGATGGTGCCGAATGATCATACTGGTGGGGTCAGGTGTCCTTCGTGCTCCATGGAATTCATGATAGGGGGATCTCATGAGGGAGATGAAGAAGATGATATTCACCAGGTTGTGAAATCTTCCGAAGATATTCTCAATTGCCCCGAATGTGATCAGGCATTGAGGGTGCAGTTAGACAAGAGACCGGTAATGTCTAGATGCCCGGTTTGCAAGACTCAGTTTATGGCAGAGAGAGAGGATGAGTAGTTTGTCAGAATTCAGCGAGATAGAGGAGATGTATCTGAAGACCATGTTCGAGATGCACTCTGAAAATCCTGGTGCGATTGTAAAGACTACAAAACTAGCCGAGATCAAGGGAGTAAGCGCCGCATCAGTTACTGAAATGATACAAAAACTATCGAGTCGAGATATGGTTACACACATACCTTATCGAGGGTGTCGCTTAACTCCTTCCGGATTCCAACTGGCTGCCAGAATTAAGAGGAGGGAGTCTCTATTGGAGATTCTCTTGACAGATGTGATTGGATTTCAAGGTGATGTGCGTAGCGTCGCATGTAAGATGGAACACGCAGTTGGTACTGAACTTGAATCGGCCCTGGATAGTTTGCTAGGTTATCCAGAGCTTTCTTCCGATGGCAACCGAATTCCGAGTGTAGAGAGAAATATTGAAACGATCGGAGTCTCCACTCTTCTGCCGTTATCTAAGCTCCCTCCTGGTTCTTCAGCTGTTGTAGAATTGATCATTTCCTCAGACATCGAGTCAGTTACAATCAACGAATCCGGCGTTCTGATTGGTTCTGTAATCGAAACCACTTCGGACTCTAGAACTTGTGATGGACAAACTCTCTCTCTTTCCGAATCGATTTCAATGCGTATTCTAGCAAGAATAACTTCCATGGGAGGGTAATTATTTGTCTAACTCGGAAGAAAAACCCAGTCTTGATGATTTGGAGGCTAACATCGACTCCATGGTCTCTGTCTTGGAGTCAAAAGCACCTCCCGCACCAGACCTCAACAAGATTTCGAAGAATGAGGAGAAACCATGGAAAACAAACGTGAAATCGAAATTGAAGACCAGAGAAGCTATTCTAACCAGTATCGACGACCTACTCATTAGTCGTGGTGCACGTCTGATTCTCTTTCTCCCAATCTTGGTTGTTATCCTATTTGGACTCGCACAGTCCTTTAGCAGCTCGGATCCAGAGTGGTGGCAGGGTGGCGTGAGTGAGTTATTCCTAGAACTATCTTTCTCAAAATCAGTATACCTGCTTTCACTGGCACTAATGGTTACCGATATCTTGCTACTTTTCGTGCTTCATTACCTACTATGGGTAACGAAGAGAATTTTCCAAATTGAGACCGAAGAAATTGTCTCAACTGGGATTACTTTCCGCAGCGCTCACGGCTACAGCGAGATGAAGGCGGTAATTGATGGGGCATCCAACCAACTAAATCTTACTACAACTTTAATGACCATATCAACTCTAATGTTGGGCCTGGCTCTAATCTTCCCTTCCGAAACAGACGGCATACCTGTACTGATCGCGTTGTCTACTGGTGCACTATTGTCTGGACATAGCGTATACATGGTATCCAATAGGCCTCGCTTCAACACCGTTGAGCCCTGGGGACTTCTGGAAGCATTCTCCCCACCCATGCACCCAGCTCTCCTAAATAGGCCGTTCACGGACGTAATTAGGGCGCACGTGGATCCAGTTCTAGCAGTGAGATTTTCCAAGTATGTCTCCTCATTCGACTCGGATCTGAAGAAGGGGGTAAACCTCTCAGATTTGCAGGAGTATCTGCTTCTGATGCTAGACATGTATCGTTCAGGCATAATTGAGGAGGAAGAGTTCCATCAGTCCCTATCTGAAATTGTTGATTCTAGGACCATAGATCAGATAATCAATCATGAAGACCTCGGCGAGGAGACTCTTGACAGGTTACTAATGCATGCCAGGGAGAGGTGCGCTCCGTTCTTTAGACTGAATGACAGGATGCGCATGCACCTATCTTCCACATCAAAAGATGACATTTGGTTCGATGTTGATATGGAGAACCTGACTCTAGGACAGGCCAACCTATTTGCATACGTGCTCAATCACTCCGGTGAGGTCCAAGATCTGATACTCCGTGTCCAAACCCCAGATTTCAGACCAAATGAGTGTGTTTACAGACTAAGGTCGGAACCACAAAAAGAACCTCAACGGGATAGTCCAGAGTATCAGAGGGTATCGGCTTCGATGTCCAAATCCAGGATTGTTTGGCAGACTCTGATACCTTCTTCCATGGGTGACGCGACCGTCACCGTTAGACTAGAGGACTCTTCAGGTAACCTCATTTCTGGTAAGGTCCTAACCTCTCAAGTTCGCTCCGACTTATTCACAAGATTAAGGATGACAACCGGTGCAGTCTTCATGTTCGGTGCTGCATTGGCAGTTATTTCCCCTCTACTTCCGTTCGCTGCAAGGTTGTTCGGGCTTTAGTTCTCTTCAATAAGGGGCAACTGGTCCCAATTGCATGGAGCAAGACGACCATGGCTCTGACGACCTTAGAACAAGACTTCATGCTATGGAATCAAAACTTAGCAGGATCAGGGGGCAACGTGATTCACATAACGAATCTGCCAAGAGGGCATCTGAGCAGAGGAACTCGGCCCAGGAAAAAAGGAAAGAAGTCCACGAATCGATTACAACAAGGATGGACGAGCAGAAGAAGGTAAGGGCACAGGCTAAGATTCACCAAGCCACTAGGGATGAGATTCAGCAGAGCATCAGAGAGGTAATTTCTCGAAAGAAAGGCAAGAGGGACCAGGGCCCCGGCAAGTCCGTGGTGATCCAGCTCTCGGAGACCGTTGGAGAGATCGAGAGGATAGAGGACAGAATAATGACCGATGGGGCACTGACTCTTGAGAAGGAGAACTCTCTGATTAAGAAGCTAAGATCGTTAATTTCCCGCAGGGACGAGCTAATTCCACACGTAGAGCAACAGAGAATAATTTCAATCGACCTGAGCGACATGGACGAGTCTATTCAGAAGTTGAGGGCCGAGGCCGACAATGAGCACAAACTGATGCTTGAACAGAATGCTCTTGCTGACGAAATCTGGAGCGAGATTAAGCCCATGTTCGAGGAGAGGGATTTCCTAAGAGGGGAGGGAGACAGACTTCATGCTCTTTTTCTGGAAGAAAGGGGAAAGGCGGACGAGTCCCACCAGTCTCTTGTTGACCTTCTCTCAAAGGTGAATGAGATTAGAGACGAGCTTCGTGCACAGCATGAGGAGAGAGAGAGGATGGTCCGCGATCATAACAAATCCGTCCGTCAGGCCCTAAGGGGGCCAGATCAAAACGAAGAACTGGCCCAGTCTCTAACTGATAGGCTTCTCGACGGAAACCCTGTTACATTTGGGGGGATAGTCTCCAGCGGAGAGGACCCCGAATCAGTACAGACAAATCGCGAAATAAAGCGCAGGCCCAGGAAACTAGGCACCTCTCGTGGTAGGAAGAAGTAGTTACCATCCGCGTTCGTCTAATCTAACTTCGAGGCTGTCAATCTCGAGTCCGGGCATGGCCTCGCCTAGCATCTCCGAAGCTTCTGCTACGACATGCGGGTCTTCGAAATGATGAGTAGCCAGGACTATTGCTTCAGCAGTCCTGGCTGGATCCGAACTCTTGAAGATCCCGGAACCGACGAAAATACCGTCCATCCCATGCCTCATCATTAGTGCTGCATCTGCGGGAGTGGCGATCCCACCGGCCGAGAAAGTAACCACCGGCAGACGTCCAAGCTCAGTAACTTCATCGAGAACAGTTCCTATCTCTTCCCTAACTGACGCTATGTCTCCGAATGGAGTTCTTCCAACCTTCGCTCCAATCTCAGACTTTTCCTCTAGCCTCCTGTATCCTCCTAGAATCTCTTCAATTATTCGAGCCCTCGAATCGGAGTCCGCACGCTTTGAAGTCTCAATCTCAGTTGCCAGTAGTCGAGCGTGCTTGACTGCGCTAACCACATTCCCCGTCCCCGCCTCACCCTTGGTTCTGATCATTGCTGCCCCTTCGGCAATCCTCCTGACTGCCTCTCCAAGGCTGGTGCACCCACAAACGAAAGGAATTGTGAAATCGCTCTTTGCGATGTGGTAGAACGGATCGGCAGGAGTCAAAACCTCAGATTCGTCGACCATGTCGACCCCTAGGGACTCCAAGACTCTGGCCTCTTCGTCATGGCCTATTCTGGCCTTCGCCATTACTGGAATACTGGTCGTTTCAATGATTTCCTTGATCAGTTTGGGGTGACTCATTCTAGCAACCCCGCCAGAAGAACGGATATCTGCAGGGACCCTTTCCAACGCCATCACAGATACTGCGCCCGAATCTTCAGCGATATGCGCCTGTTCGGGAGTAACTACGTCCATGACTACGCCTCCCTCCTGCATCTTTGCGAAACCCCTCTTGAGGAGCTCCGTACCATGCCTCATGTCGCCCAGATCAACCCTCTTCTTCATGCGATACCCTCTCCGCTCGTATTGAAGAACCTATGTAAGAGGTTTGCAGTCACTGATCGGCGAGAACAGGCGAGTCGCCTTCTGCTATGGGGAGGTCCGGGGATTCCACCTCGTTCTTCTCCAACCACTCCATTTCTTCGTCGGGCAAATCACTATCTGCATAGATCGCCTCTTCTGGACACTCGGGAATGCAGGCCGCACAGTCAATGCACTCGTCGGGATCTATCACAAGATATTCTTCGGCTTCCCTAAACGCTTCTACTGGGCAGACATGGACGCAGTCTTGATATTTGCATTGGACACATGCACTGGTCACTACGTGGGTCATATCGGGCATCTGTCCAAGCAATTGGCATATGAATACTTGTATCACCGGCCAATTAGACCTTCCAGAATCCCCACAGCGACTTGATTCGCGCTTTGCCCGGGGTAGACCTCCAACTTGAATTTCCCCTTGGCAACCATTTCGCCTTTGGTCCGTGACATTTCCGCCCCTCCTCTTGACAGCGTTTCTAGGCTCAACCTCAAGTGCAAGTTTTTGTC
>CETB01053952.1_pt1 | contig 10486 bp, 8 predicted proteins | sample 356381 | NCBI WGS metagenome assembly CETB01 (sample SAMEA2622545, study PRJEB7988) | marine metagenome | biome: marine biome (ENVO:00000447); feature: deep chlorophyll maximum layer (ENVO:xxxxxxxx); material: "saline water (ENVO:00002010), including plankton (ENVO:xxxxxxxx)" | depth 155 m | reverse complement strand
TCACCGGGCTTCAATCTGGCCAGGAATAGATCGACGGGCTTCAGGTCTCCCACCATTGACTTCGGACGAGCACATCCCGTCCCTGACCGCATAAGCGGCTGCGGACTTGTCGGTTTCCCTACGGCTTCGCAGATCAACTGCTTAACCTCGCCAATGATCAGAACTCCCAGGGGCATTTTTCGAAACGCACGAATACACGCTGCTCATATCTTCGCTTTCACGCATATTCAGCCTGTTCCCGACTGGTTTCAGGTTCTTTTCACATCCCGCCAAGGATACTTTTCAGCTTTCGATCACTCTACTTGTCAACTATCGGTCTAGAGTAGTATTTAGGATTGGAGGTTTCTGCCCCCCATATTCACGAGCGATATCCAACGCACGCTACTCAGGAATCTGTCACAAAGCCATATCATTTGCATGTACGGGGCTTTCACCCTCTATGGCACGCCATTCCAGGCGATTTCTACTTCCATGATTTAGGCTGAGACAGTCCATACCCCACATCTCTCCAAGGTTTCCCAAGGAGATTCGGTTTGTCCGATTCCGTTTTCATTCGCCACTACTTACGGAATCTCGTTTGATTTCTTTTCCTCCCCCTACTGAGATGCTTCAGTTCGGGGGGTTCCCTTTCCTGTTGAGGAATGGCGCATAGCGCCAGGAGGTCCCATTCGGCAATTCGCGGATCCAAGAGATTCATGCCTCTCCCCGCGACTTTTCGCAGCTTGTCACGACCTTCTTCGGCTCTCTAGCCGAGCCATCCCCCAGTCGGGTTGTAGCATTTTTGATTTCTACATACCCACTATAACACATTATTTTGTGAGGACTGAACACATGTTCAGTCGTCTCCTCTGGTGTCCAGGCATATCGATTCTATCTGGTCTCTCAGAACACTTCGTCTCCCCGCGGGGCGGAGCGTTCTCGACCACTTCCCCCTGTATGTGCCCATACAAGGGTGCACCAAAAGCAGGCGTCCGACCTACCTTCCGTATATGAACGATGCGGGTCATTCCGATAGGGGTAAGAACGCAGTATAGAGAGCCGAAAAGACTCATTCATTGGCACTGTCAAAAATATGTTCAATTCCAAAGGGTAAATTTTCAGTAGGATTTATTGAAGATTTAGTAGGTTTTTCTGTGAAAATTTGCTTGTTTTCGGAAGGTATGTCCTCAATACCAAATGGCAGAGTGTCTTTTTGCAGGTCGGCTTCAATAGGATCAGATTGAGAATTCTCACTATCAGGTGAGTACTCTACTCCAAAAGGAAGTACACTTCTCACATACTCGGCGGACTTAGCCGGAGTAGATTCTGCACTGTTAGAGGATACATGATTGATTCCAAATGGCAAAGGTGGCTGCTCCTGTTTCATATCTTGGCCAAGGCCGAATGGTAGATCTACAGAACTCTTAACATCCTGCGGATTTGTATAATCAACCCCTACTTTTTCTTCGCTGCCACAAAGACGGCAAATACCCGATTCATCCAGAACCATGAGGCATACCGAGCAGGTTTCCATAACGGTTCTACCCAATAGTGATGTTTGATGGTATCGTATTGAGTAATCAAAAATCATTCCAATTCAAACTCAGGTGGGCTATTTGGAGGTGGACCATATATTAGTGGAGTTAGGGAAAGGGAGGCTACCATCATAGTTGCTATGATTGCCATTGGGATAAAATCGTTTGACCATTTTATTGCATATCTTACAACACAATATGCGGTTGCCAATGTAACGCTAAGGATCATGATCGGGAATCCGGTTTTGAAGAATCTATTGAAGGATATGTCATAACCTGCCTCTTCTGCTAAACCAGCAGCTACTACATTTGCTGACGCGCCAATAATAGTACCGTTACCTCCTAGGCAGGCACCAAGTGCTAATGCCCATGCTAATGGACCTAGAGCTAATCCTAGTTCGGGATTAGAGGCCAATTCAATTACCACTGGGACCATGGTTGCGGTATAGGGAATATTGTCGATAAATGCTGAAGCGATTGCAGACACCCATAGTAATAGCAAAACTGCCACCATCAAACGATTACTCTCATCGGCTTGTGAAATCGTATCAGATATACCCTCAGCAATGGCGTTGATTAGGCCCATGTATTCAAGCCCATGAATCATAATGAATAGGCCAGCAAAGAAAATTATTGTCGTCCATTCAACCGATTCTAATTGCTCTTCGACGTGATGGGGAGATGTTACCAGTAACATCAGTACAGCACCACCAATTGCAATTGTGGCCACGGTGAAAATTGGGTGATGATAACTTGAATGGGCAAAGAATGCGAATATTACTAGAGCTAATACCGCTCCAGATTTTTTCAATAACTCGAAGTCTTTAATTGGATACCTTATTTTTAGCAATTCGACATTGCGATGTGTTTCCCCTGACAAACCATCCATTTCCAACTTCTTTAACAACCAAAAAGAGGGAGCCATACAGATTACCACAGCCGGACCTACATGAATTATGAAATCAATGAAGGATATGCCTTGGTCTGCTAAAATTACGTTTGACGAGAGTGCTTGTGGAGACAGTTGCGCCCCGATGATAATGTTAGGAGGGTCGCCGATTTGAGTTGCAGCTCCACCAATATTAGAGAACATAACTTCGGCGATAATAAGGGGAATTGGTTCAATATCCAGGACTCGAGCTATTTGTATCGTAACTGGAACAATTAGAAGGATAGTGGTTACATTGTCCAAGAAGGCTGAAAATACAGCGGTGATTGTACATAGGATAATCGAAAGCCTCCAAATCGAGCCTCCACTCAAGGCATATGCTTGCACCGCAGCCCACTGGAATAGACCTGTTTTACCTAATATATCGACAATCACCATCATACCGATTAATAGACCAATGGTTTCCTCATCAATCCAGGTTACAACTGTACCTAAATCGGGACCATCTCCAATCATGTGGAGCGCTAACACCACGACTACACCACCTATTGCAGCAGCTAATGCTCTGTGCACTAATTCAAAGATAATCAGAGCATAAACACCTAACAAGATTGCAAAGGCTGCTGGAACCGCCCAACTAGGCATTTCTGGAGCCACCCATTGGCCACTACCAGCAGTAGCGCCTAAGACACTTGGAAGGAGGAAGGTGGTCAATAAAGTAGGTAGAATCAACCTTTGGCTTATACCCACCGTGTTCAATACCTTGCTCATAGTAGAACCCCATGTTGATTAGCATATAGATGATACTAACTTCAAGGCTTCCAAAATACTGCTACATTACCCCTGTGGAAAACCAGAGATGACTCGGTCATTTTTGCTATTTCAGAGAATAATTCGATTCTCTCCGCCGTACTTTCAACAACCCCCTTGTTTGCTTTTATCTTGACCAAGCTCCTATTATTTAATTGATCAATTAGTTCCTCAATGATAGCAGTGGTGAGTCCGTTTCTGCCGACCCTTGCAGAAACTATCAGGCCTCTATCGTTAGCCATCCGCTTTATGTGATTAGGGACCGATGTCATAGACCTTCCACCCTGTTGATATTTCGACGATGTACTCTACCACAATCTAAGCAAGTGAGCCTTATTATCCCATCTTGGATTCTGACTCTAGCATTCTCTCCCGGCCTCAAAATCGTATTACAAGATCTACAGATTAAATCTCGAATATTACGTTCGGCCCTTACACCATGTCGCTTTGACACCCTGAGTAAATCTCTAGCAGCCAAGTCAGAAATTTCCTTGTCCGAACCAACTATTAATTTGGACAGGTGGTTGATGGAATCTTCAGCTTTATTTTTCCTATTTTTTGAGTTGCGGCCTCTTCTTCGACCTGTCATATCCACACCTCATAAAATCCTAGAAATTGCACGTTCAACCGAAACTCCTACTTGGTTAATCGAGGCATTTCCATCTATGCGTATTAGTAATCCTCTATCTGAGTACCAATCTGCTAACGGAGCTGTTTGATTATGATAGGCCTCTAATCTGGACCTAACGGTTTCTTCGGTATCATCTGGTCTTTGGATTAGTCTACCTTCAATTTCAGGTGGGGCCGGTTTGAATTGAACATGAAAGATTTCTCCAGTTTCCGGATCCATCCGCCTTCCGACTATTCTATCGACAATCGCATCATCTGGGACTTCTATTGAAATTACAGAAGAAACCGTAGCTATTTTCTCGAGAGATTCTGCTTGAGGGATGGTTCGAGGGAAGCCATCAAAAAGTACTCCTTGGCCGGCGTCGTCTTCCTGTAATCGCTCTTGGATTAAGCCAATTATCACCTCGTCGGGCACCAATAACCCTGCATCCATGTATTCTTTTGCGGCCAGCCCCATTGGTGACCCTAGCTTTACTGCTGCTCGTAACATATCGCCTGTGGATACTTGCGGTTTACTGGTAAGTTCAACTATCCTACCAGCTTGTGTGCCCTTCCCGGCACCTGGTGGTCCAAAGAGTACTATTGACCCTACCATAGACTCACCGAGTGGCTTCGTGGTCTTAAGACAGTGCCTGAGAATTATCAGGTATTCTGTTCGTACCAGAGGTGACCATAAGCCACCCACTGATCCATTGTCCAACCTTCGGGCAACCCTCCTGGTGGTAGAGGCATTGCTCCAGGAGGCACAGGTACTGGAGGTGGAAGAGACGGAGCAGATGAGGAAATAACATCTGAGATTTCATCAACACTAACCGACTTACTCAAAACTTCTCCAGCTGAGCCTGTTTCTAGAGCCATCGCCCTTCTTTCGGTTTTGGAACCTGAATGAAGTGCAGAACCCTTTGGAATTAATTCCTCATCTGGACTCATGTTGTTTTCAGATTCTTTTCGCATACGCACTAGCACCACACCTAACCCTGAGAGGACTACTAAGAACACAATCGCAAGAGTCCACTTAGGTAACCCAAGTGATACCATCAAACAACCAATGCCACTACATGAGTCATCTCTAGAACGGGATACTTCTAGAGTGATCTCGGTATTTGTAATTGTAGAAACTTCTCCATTATCTGTAGAGTTCGCCCAAATAACAAAACTCGCCAAGCCAGGTGATGCTGATTTTCGTGGAGATACGTACACCGTTATATCTACAGATTCACCAATTACGATATTATCCACTGATGTTGGTTCTACTTCAATATTCCAATTAGACAGTTCGCTTGCTTCAAAACTAAATCCAGAAGGTTGGTTACCAAAATTAGTAACGGAAATTATGAATGTTCCTGAAGAGCCTGAGTTGATGTCATTCAGAGTCATTGAATCGGGGGATAATTCGACGAAAATAGAGGGTGTAATCTCCACATTTAACTGGAAAGTATGAGTTACAGTTTCCATTCCTGGAGTGATCGCTTCAACAATTACTGGAACGGTTACATCCATCATTCCAACTGGTAAATTACCAGGTACATCCAAACCAACTGTGACAAGCGCCTCACGGTTCATATCTAGTGTCGATGGAATAAGCGATTGGAAGCCACCGACCCATTCTATTGGCAGAGTCCCGATACTCCAAGTTAGAGACAACGGTACGTTTCCAGCATTTCTGATCCAAACATCAGTGGTTCCGGTCTGACCTAATGACAAGGTAAAGGTAGAGTCTTCGGATACATCAAGGGATGCGATTTCCTGAACATTAAATCGAGTTGCGTTTACAACCATATCACCATCAATTAGAGTAGTTCGAATTGTTAGTGTATTCCTAGTATTCATCTCTGCATTCTCTGGTACAATCATCTGAACAGTAATTGTCGCAAACTCCCCAGCCTCAATCGAGAATTGTAATTGTTCTGTCGTTTGCTGTTGAGCATAAACTAATTGCGCCGCCCAAGTATTCAATGAGGAGCTTACTGACATTGTAAAATCCATTCGAGTATTACCATCATTGGAGACAATCACAGAAGTTTCAGACAAATCTCCATTCAGAACTGCTCGGTCTTCTGCAAGTGCCAACGCTCCCAATACATTGCCTTCTTCATCCTCTAAATCAATCTTAAATTCATAACTCTCGAAGACTGTTACCGTTGCAATATCTGTCTTTGATACTGAGGAATCTTGTACGGATGTAGTTACGCAGGTAATATCCTCCGTAACTCCTGCGGCTGGTTCTCCTGCATCCGCAGCCGGTATTCTAACCTGTATCGGAAGCGGTAAGAATTGTAGTCTGCTAAGTGGATCTAAAACCACTGATGAAGACCCACTGGTACCGATGTTCACAATCCATTGACTAGGACTGTCACAACTCACTGAATATTGTGTCTCTCCATTACCTGTATTTCTTATTGATAGTGAATATACTGCAGTTTGTCCTGGTTTGGCCCCTAGGTCATTTCCAGTTCCTGCTAGAATGGTGAAAAGACCTTCCACTCTTTCTACCACAGATGTAATCCTGATGGTGTGTGAAATGGTTGGTGCGTCTTTATCAAATATATTCAAGTCATTAACGAAATTACCAGGTAAGGCGAATCTAGGGCCTGCAGGGTTTTCTAAGTCAGCATCGACATCTTCCAAAGTTAGTGTGACAATTCTTGAGTCCCCTACATCACCGGATGCTGCAAGGTCCCATGGACCTGTTTCATTGAGTAATTTCCACCATTCGTCAATAGGGGATTGTAAAATTCCTTGATCGTCAACCCTCTGAACAGGAGTAACAGTTAGGCCAACCGAAATAGGTGAAGTTCCTTCATTTTGTAACATGAATTCGTAAGTCAACATACTACCTGTACTTGGGTCTAATGTTTTGGTCAATGCCTGTTCTAAATCGGATGGAGTTAAAGGAACCGAACCATCTTCCATTAGAGGAGTTATTCTAACTCCGATTTGAGAAATTTGGACTGTTAATTGATAGTGATTATTGTTGACTCCGTTATTTTCATCATTTAATTCAACTACCGTGTCTTCAGTATCAATCCTCAATTCCAAAAGATGTTCGCCGGTTGTTTGGAATACGTGAGGAAAAGATAGAGAGTTTGTCACCCCACCACCTAAAGAAGTCCTATCGGAGGTATAGAGAATTGTTCCTTCAGTGAGGTCCTCAATCTCAATTGTATAGGCGCCACTGGCTTTCGATGCTTGGTTTCGCCAGGCGGCCTCTACCAGGACGGTATCCCCTTGTAAGGGTGCTAAAATAGAGGTACTCAATGAGCCTTCAAAGACTGTCAGATCTGCTAAAGATTGCTCTTGTAATAATCCACTAGCAACTAAAGCAAAACTTTGGGCAAAACCTCCGGCATGACCAACAGAAATAGTCCAAACGCCAGAATTGCCAGCTGGTATTTTAATTCTCTCGATATTATTCAATCGGTCTACATTTCCTCCCGTTGTTGAGTAACCATTGGAAAATACATTTCCATGGTACACTGTTCCATCGGGAGCGGTAGCTGTTAGGTCTAGGTCGTTGACTAATTTCACAGCGCTTTGGTTTGCGATTGTAGAGGCTTCTAAATCCACCCAGGCTAAAGTAACGTCGAAATTAGTTATCGAGTCGACAGTGAAGGTGTAGACGAAACTATGTCCGGGATCTAGTTCTCGACTGTCATCATACAATAAATCCAAATCCGTCCCGTCTTCATTAGGATTAATTGAATTTGCAACGTTAATTTGACCCCAGCCCTCCGAGGGGTTAGGAATATTTGCAGTACCAATATCCTCGGCTCCATTAATCAGTAATGCCTTAATTAAATCAGAACGTGGTTCGGTAATTCCCGCATCAGTTCTAAGATATTGGCGCACCATTGTAGCACCACCCGCGGCGACTGCAGTAGCCATTGAAGAACCATTTAGGGCCATGTAAAGAGGAGTCGAACCATCGGAATGGGTAGTAGAACTACAGGACTCTCCTTGCGCACTACTTGCTTCCTCAGCTCTAGCTGAACATAACATAACTCCGGGAGCCACCAGGTCTGGTTTGATTCTACCATCCAGTGTAGACCCCTTTGAGGAAAAAGAAGGTACACTTCCTTCAGGGTCTGTCCCCATGGAACCAGTTGTTGAGGCTCCAATGGTCAGGACGTTCTTAGCTGAGCCCGGCGGGGTGACAGTATTTACACCATTTTCGCCAAGATCGCCTGAAGAAAAAAGGACTAAGAAACGAGGATTATCGACGATGAATGCATCCGCCGACCGTGAATCTGAACTGTATTCTCCAACTAAATTTTCATTACCCCAAGAATTAGTTTGAATCCTAGCAGAATTCTGCCAAGCATGGGAGAACATATCGTACAGAGAACCCCATCTGGCTAGAATTCCCGAAGAATCAACTTCTAGTTGGTAGAAATGGAATGTGGCGGCTGGCACCATCCCCAAAGCCGAAACGTCACCTGACCCATCTCCAAGAAGAGTTGCAGTCACATGAGTACCGTGGCCAGAATTTCTGTCAAGGGCTGAATTGTCAGGTCCAAATTGATTGTAAATACCCCTAACTCTACCGTCAAAATCACCATGATCTGCATCTATACCAGTATCGGAAATTGCGATGACTTCACCACTTCCGTTGAGAGAATTTGCAGAATTAACGAGAGCTTGGTTAATCCCTGAAATGTCACTTGCAACCGAATTATGTATTGTTAACTTGGAGGCTTGGTGAATATGCAAAATCCGCCCATCCATGGCAAGAATTGGAATCCATATTGCATTAATCGATTTTGACTGACACAGATGAGGGTCACAAATATCTCTGGGGTTTTCACTTACAGATATAGATTCAAGATCAGATTGTAATTGCTTGAGTTCATGGATTGATAAATCAGGTGCAGGACTAATGTCTAGATCTACAGTTATTGCTTCCCTGCCAGCTATACTTGCCAACTCAGGGCTAACCCTCCATGCAATCGGTAGTTCGCCTGCCCATCTTACCCCCTCCATAGAACCCAATTCGTGAAGAGTTTTCGCTGAGTTGTATTGAATCGGAATTCTGATTATGATGGTGTCATCAGGAATTGTCTCTATTACGATTAGACCTCTCTCCTGTAAGTTTTGTTGTAGTGTGGTCAAGTCCGCTGATTCGGATTGCACAAGGGCGAATCGAGTTCTATCTAGTGCTTGAAAATCGACAATATTTTCTGGACCGAGAGGAATCGGTTGTAGAATTGGGTCAAAACTACCGTATGGTGAATAGATTAATCCTGAAGTTGTCTTTAATTGATGTATACTGTGTGAGGCGCTGGAAAACGGCTGAAATTTAATCTCAGATTCTTTCTCTCCGCTATATTCAGAACCAACTTGATAGTTCGAACTGGTGGCAGAAGTGACACCTATGGACCATCCACTCAGTAAGAGCATGAACAGAGCAATTAGTACAAGCCGGCGGTCATTCACGAGTTATTCGGAGAATTGAAGGGCTTTTGACCGTTCATGTTGATTGACCTATGGTCAAGTCAAAAAAAATACTAAAAAAATGCAATCAAAGACCGTAATAGGCGTCGATTGCAGCATCGGTTTTTGCAACCGAAATTTTCCAATCGGATTCAGACCCCATAAGTGCGCGAATACAATCGATATTCTCCGGAATTACATCGCTTTCCTGATGTATTGCTTGGAAATAATACAGACGGTTTTCCACTAATTTGACTCCGTCTTCCCAGACAAATATTTCATGTAAATCACCCCACTTTCTCCCGATATCGCGAGCCATTTCCATTACCTCAGCGGTTGTAGTGATTCTATTTTCCTCTCCATGCATTACAATTACTCGAGGTTGTTCTTTCCACATTTCGATAATTGATTCTGTTGTTAGCCCATGCCCTTCCGGCAAATCTGCTATAATTGAATGAACATGCATTATGGTGGTAGGGACAGCAACCGCTAGTGAATTAATTTCAATTTCGGGCTTTACGGTCATAACATCGGGGCCGTGATGACTTGGAACCTTTAGGACGGGTTTGATAGCGTTGATTGGACCTTTCTTTGAATCACCGGGGTCGGCTGCACGTCGTATCATGGTGCATTCCACCTTTAGAGAACCGCAGTGCTCGTAAAGAGGAACCAAGGTTCTGGAAAGACCTGTTGTATTGCAAGACACCACTCTAGTACCATCTGCATTCAGGTTTGCATCGTGGTTTGCACATGATGTATATGAGAGGCCAGTGAGGTCATGCTTTTCTCCACCTTGGAAAATATGTTTGACTCCAGCTGCTTTGTATTTTGCAATATTCCCCGCACCCATCTTTCCAGGAGCACAGTCGATGACGACATCAGCCACCGATAAAAGATCAGAAAGACCGCCTTTGCATTGATATCCTTGTTCGGCAAATGCCGCTATTCTCTCAGCATCATCAAATGTACAATAAAGTGGAAATCCCTTTTTCACAGCTAAATCACAGCCAAAGGACGGGCCTGTCTTGGTCACCCCAATTATTTCCATGTCATCCTGCGCATCCACTGCATCAGCGACTCGTTTTCCGATTGTCCCAAATCCGTTAATTGCGACTTTTATTGATCCCATGGTGTAGCCCCATGCGCCCTTTGGACAATTTGACGGCGTAATCGAACCTCTATCAATAATACTCTTCTAGGGTGCGGCAGGATA
>CETB01043355.1_pt1 | contig 10510 bp, 5 predicted proteins | sample 356381 | NCBI WGS metagenome assembly CETB01 (sample SAMEA2622545, study PRJEB7988) | marine metagenome | biome: marine biome (ENVO:00000447); feature: deep chlorophyll maximum layer (ENVO:xxxxxxxx); material: "saline water (ENVO:00002010), including plankton (ENVO:xxxxxxxx)" | depth 155 m | reverse complement strand
TGGATTTATTATCTCCGAATGGCTTGTATCATCACATTCTAGAAATGCATCTGGATAATGTTGACAGGGGTATGTCGCCGTGGAATGTTGGCTTGGCAGCTATTATCTGGAGTATGTTGCCTGCCTATCTGTTGACTAGGCGAATAGAACGCATTCATCCTTAGCAATCATAGGAACACACTAAGAGTAATCTGCCCTACGGGCAGGACATGAAGGGAAGGTTTACTGCAATTTTGCTTGCCATTTTGATGGCAACTATGTCAATGACCGGCACTACTATCGCAGAAGATTCAGGAAGACAAATGGATGACGTTGATTGTTCAGGATACACTTTTGAAGACTTGTTCGAGTATAACAACGCTGTTTTCATGTTCCAGATTCTAGATGACTGGGCAACATCAGATTTGTATGCTAACTCTTGGGTAAACGAAAGCAGAGCTTCAGTAGTCAGAGAAAACCTCGATGGTTTGTTCGAAGGATTCCCCGGTGGAAACAACTCATGGATTTCAACTGATGAAAGAGATGCTGTTAGAGAAATTGGTGCGAAGTGCATCGCTGACATGTACACAAGAATCGGAATTCGTGAAGGAATTCCTCACCGCGGAGGAGTTGACTGGAACGATGTCGAGTTCGTCGAGGAAGGTATCGGCTTAGAAGAAGTCAACTTGGTCCCAGAAGCACATCCTGAGGAGAGATCTTGTTCTGGAAGATATGCATTTGCAAGTACAGATTGCCAAGAAGTCCCAACCTCTGCAACCAATAATCTCGAGATTTCTATGTTCGTGAAGGATGGAGAAACCCACAATTCAAGATTTAACAAGTTGCCAAACTCTGGTCAAAGTGATTTCACTGTTGCTATGAATGCAACAAATGTAACTAGTGCAACCATGGTTTTCACATTCCCATACATCGATGGAATGCGAATGGCTAACTGGACCATACAAGATGAAACAACTTCGTCTGATGGAACAGTCAACGTTGTCGAGAATCTGAATGCAGGTTCTATCGAAGAGATATTCCTACCAGATGGCAGTGTTCGAGTGAGCATGACAATCGGTTATGAGAAGGCAGACTGGCCAATGATTCGCAATGTCTTCTTTGACATGACGACAAGCCCTCCTGAGACTAATGATAACCCAGTGTGGACATCTAACGAACCTGCAGATGACACAATAATTCCTATTCTCAGGGGTGAAGGAATAGGAAATGAGGTAGTCGCAATAACCGGCGAAACAATGGCAGATTGGGCTTTTGATAATAATGCATGGGGACTAGATTGTGAATTCGACGGAGCCGGTTGGTCGAGTAGAATGAACTCAGACGGCGAATTGCTAGTTACAACCGGAAATACAGAATCATCCGACGCCACATGCCACTTAGTGGACCCATATGGAGCAATGAGTAACGCTAGCCACACATGGAGATTCGGCCAACCTGCAGTCTTTGACACCACCTCTAACGGCCCATACACAGATTCTGTTGAAATTGAAGCAACTAACGCATTAATGGTTCAAAATATGGCATTATCGATTAGTGCAATTCAAGGAGGAAGTAGTGGGGTGGCGACTTCGGTTAACCTAGGATCAACATCTGCTAGTGGTTCTGTAAGTTTATCTGGAATTTCACCAGGTGATTTCACCATATACGTCATTGCAACATCTCCCGGAATGCTTGATTGGCATGCTGAATTGGACATATACGGATGTTGTGAGAAGAAAAATACACCACCTGTAATCATGGTCAATATGGACCAAATCGAAGGCACATACGCCACATGGTCATCAGATGGATATTCATTCAGTTTATCCGGAACTGCAATTGACCCAGATGGAGGTGCTGTAAGTCTGTCCGCAACAATGTGTGGAGAAACGACGAACAGTTTCACCCAAAACGGTGATTCTTGGATAGTTAGTCTTTCGATAGCTAAGTGTGTATCACAAGGCCAAACCACTCAATATGATGTCGAATTAAGTGTAACTGATTCAGTTGGTGCCATTTCTACTGAGAGCATCAGCATTCCAGACCCTTACGCATCGGACAACTCTGGTTCAGATACTGTTGTTGATGACTCCGAAGAAGAAGGTGGACTGCCTTCTTTGGGAATGTTTGCGACAATTCTTGCTATGCTTGGAGCGGCCCTCTTACTTCGTAAGGATTGAATAACTCGAATAATTTGAGGCTTTGCGATGTTCAAAGGACGTGTAGAGAAAGTCAGCCATGAAGGCGGACTGCTCGTTAGTTACACGGGTGCTTGTCCAGCTTTGGGTTCAGTAATGGTTGATTCTGGTGAGAATTACATCGGTAAGGTGGATGGAGTAATTGGCAACTTGAACAATTCTCTAGTACACATCGCACATCTAGATAGGCAAGCAAATGCTAACAAGATGGTCGGCCTTGAAATCACTATACGTACCAGAAAACCAAGAGAAAACAACCGCTCTAGGGATAATAACCGAGGTCGTGATGACCGTAGAGGAAGGGATGATAGAAATTCAGGCAGAGGTCGTGATGATCGCCGAGGCCGGGACGACCGTAGAGGTCGTGATGACCGCAGAGGAAGGGATGATAGAAATTCAGGCAGAGGTCGTGATGACCGTAGAGGCCGGGGTGACAGAAATTCAGGCAGAGGTCGTGACGACCGTAGAGGAAGGGATGATAGAAATTCAGGCAGAGGCACCCACTCACATAATGATTGGACTTGTGGTGAATGTCAAAATGTGAATTTCTCATTTAGAACTGAATGTAATCGCTGTGGAGCACCTAAAGGACGGGGGCGAGGCTCTTCTAGGCAATGGAAAGGTAACGAGCGTAGACCTGGCGACAGAAGAGATTCACCTCAACCAAGGCCCGGAGATTGGGAATGCATGCAGTGTGGAAAATCGAATTTTGCAAAGAGGAATGAATGCTTTGGATGTGGACGTTCAAAGAGAATCGGCGGGCCAAAACAAAGAGGACATCATCGCAAACTGAAAGACCCGCCTCCATTACATTCTGCCAAGTATGAAAGTAGTAAGCGGAGGGAGAGATAATGAGTGCTGAAAGCCATTATCTTGACGCTATAGAAGCAGAAGAGAATGAAGATTTAGAACAAGCCTTGGAGCATGCTAGACTAGCGGTAAAGGCTGACCCTGAGCACTCAAACGCTTGGTGGATGATTGTCACTCTATTAGCTCCAGATGGTAAATATCCGGATATTGAACAAGCATCGAAAGCACTGGTTGCATGCAATAGAGTTGTTGATTTAGACCCAACTAGAGTCGATGCCTGGATTAAAGGTGGACGATTGATGGTAGACCATCTCGGTCTTTACGAGGATGCTTTGCATTGGTGGCAAAAATGTAGAGAAGCCGCACCTTTGGAATCAGTACCAATAGTAGAACAGACAACAATTCTTTCCGATTTAGGAATGTATGGTGAAGCAAGAGATAGGTTGAGTGCTTTATTCGAAGAAAACCTAGACATTGCAAATTCACAACTAGCACGAATATCTCAATTACACAAAACTCTCGAGATGTCTGCGCAACAAGACCAAGATGCACATTTCAAACCATGGAAAAAGAATCATGGTGGTTGGACCGCTATCAAAATGAGGTCGCACAAAGCACCTGTATCAGAGAATATGCTATTCATGATGACTACAATTCCGTTCTTGATGCTTGAGGTCTTTGCATCAAGGTCTCTATTCGGTGAAGGATGGGGAGCATTTTGTCTAACCAGCCTACTAATCCTAGTTACTGTAATAATTGGAATGTCTTTTACTAGGAAATTATACTACCGTGTAAATAAACCCGGATTCAATTTACTGCGAGCGATTCAATTTGAAGCAAGTTCTGCAAAGATTGTCATCCCTGAAGATATTCGTAACTCCAAACTTTACCTATTCCTGTTATCTCGACACCCTCCTGCATTCCAGCAGCGACTAGAGAAAATCATAGATGCAGAGAAGAAACTTCCCAAGAACTGGAAGATGAAACTGCCTGATTTCGATTCTCATCTAGATGAAATAGGATACATCGAAGATGAGGGAGAAGAGTCAGAACTTTCTTCATATGAAGAAGAATGATCATGTTCCTGCGGTGTAATCTGTAGAATAAGCAATCTGCTCAGCAGTTAACTCATCGATTGAGAAACCTAGTGTGCTCAATTTTGTAGTTGCTAAATCCATATCTTGTTCTAGAGTTATGTCGTAAACCTTGGTTTCCATTTCTCCACCCTCGGCAGCAAGTCTACACAATGATAAGAATTGATTCGCGAAACTCATATCCATAACTTCAGATGGGTGGCCCTCTGCTGCTGCAAGGTTAACCAAACGTCCTTCTGCAAGTAAGTGGATTCGACGGCCATCAGTCATTGTATACTCTTCATTTTCAGAACGAATTGTTCTTACAGAAGAGGACCTTTCTTGCAAATCCTCAATATTGATTTCACAATCGTAATGTCCTGTATTGGAAATCAATGCTCCATCTTTCATTACATCCATGTGACGACCTACAATAACATCCTTCATCCCTGTAGCAGTGCAGAAAATATCTCCTAAGGGAGCAGCTTCATCCATCTTCATAACTCTAAATCCATCCATCACGGCTCTCAGTCCTGGAAGCGGGTCTACTTCTGTTACAATCACATTTGCACCCATTCCACGTGCACGCATTGCAACTCCTTTACCACAGTGCCCATAACCTGCAACAACGAATGTCTTGCCGGCAATCAGTACACTAGTTGCACGAATAATACCATCTAAAGTTGACTGACCGGTACCGTATACATTGTCGAAATCCCATTTTGTAATTGCATCATTAACCGCGATTACGGGATACTTCAAATCTCCAGCAGCAGCCATTGCTCTCAATCTGTGAACTCCAGTAGTGGTCTCTTCTGTACCGCCGATTACTGTGGCTGCATATTCTGATTTCTCACCATGAACTCTGACGATTAGATCTGCTCCGTCATCAAGAGTTAGTGTAGGTTTAAACTCCAAAGTTTTGTCAATGCACCAATAGAAATCCTCGACTGATTGCCCATGCCAAGCATATACGGAATAGCCTTCTCTTGCAAGCCATGCTGCAACATCATCTTGAGTCGAGAGTGGATTACAACCCGACCATGAAACTACTGCTCCTGCTGCTTGAATTGTCTCTATGAGGACTGCGGTTTCTTTGGTGACGTGCAGACATCCTGCAACACGCATACCAGACAGAGGTTTGTCGATTTCTGCTTGCTTACGTAATGCTGCAAGTACTGGCATTCTTGAGCGAGCCCAATCAATCCGCATAGCACCTTCGTCTGCTAGACTCAAGTCTGCAACCGTATATGTCTCGCCCTTGTCCATGGACACTGCCGAGCGAGCATACCTCAAAGGTCAATCGGTCAGATGTCTGCTCCTTGGGAGCAGAAACTGGCCATAAATTTACTATTGTTGCTGTTGGAAATGTCCAGCATACTGTTGGGCATAGGCCCTAGCAGTCTCTTCTGGATATCCTTGAGCAATCAGTTGCTGTACGTATTGCTCCATTGGATCCATCTGTGCTACTCCTGCATAGCCAGCAGCAGTTGCAGAGAAGTCTCCACTCATCTGAGAATCGATAATATCGTCTTCCTTTCCACCACGTAGAACGAAGAACAAGGATAGAATTACGATAAATGCTAATCCTAGGCCACCGCCAATGTATAGCATCATATTGTCGTCACTACCGCTTTCTGCTTCATCCTTGAGAGGTGCCTTATCTGGGATTCCATCATCATTTGAATCGGTAAATTCACCAGACCATTCACACTCGGAGGTGTCTGAATTCCAAATCCAGTAAGCATCAGGCTCAGCGTCTAAGACCTCGACTGGAACTTCTAGACCTTGACATGCTGGAAGAGTAATTTCAATCCAGTAGATTATCGGCCAGCGCTTGTCATCACCTTCGTAAACCTTCAAGAATACTCTCTTAGACTTGGTTTCATTATCGAATAGGTCATCAATGTTCAATGTTAACTCGAATCCATCACCGTCACCAAGAGGCTCAGATTTAGCCCACTTACCTTCTAGTTGTAGAGTGTACTTTGCCACAGCTGTTTGGTCAAACGTTGTGTCTTCAAGAGCCGCTTCGACGTAGACATCGCTCTGCTCCGCACCATCTACAATGTTACCTGTTAGTGTGATAGTATCACTGTCTACCTTGGTTCCATTCAGTTCCAAATTGATTTGGATTGTTGGTTCAGCATCTCCGAACCCTTCTGGTACAACGGAGAAGTACATCTTGTACTTGTCAGAACTCTTTCCTGCCTGGTCGAACACAACTAATTCAATACGAATCAGAGATTCTGTTTGGCCACTAGGATCTACTGTTATATTGCTGAAGGTGTATGCCCAAGTTCCATCACTAGAAGATGGTGTAATGAAAGTGTGTCCTTCCAATTTGTAATTATCCTCGTTGTATGGCTTATCGAAGAGAACTGTCCACTCATAGGATTCAATTCCATTACCAGATAATGCATCTGCATCAGAAGAGTTTCCAGCATCAAAGTTAACTGTCATTGAACCAGAATCGTCTAAGTGTATACGCTTCAATGGCCAATCGATTCCAGAAACAGATTTGACTCCACGGTCTTCAATAGGTTTGTCAAATGGTTGCTCATCTTGATTAATTGAAGTGTCGATCATTACATCTGCTACCGGACGATATTCGTCCGCTCTTGTATCGTCAGTCATGACTGTAACCGATATTGTTCGAGAGTGACCCGCTTCATCATGCAAGAATAGGGTTACTTCCCAAGTAGCACCTTGTAGACATCCTGTTGCGGATGAAAGGTCAATCTTACAGAAATTAACTGTAGGACTTGCTAAATCAGTGTGGTCAGTTCCACTTGCCATGGAAGATCCAGACCAATCGGTTGGACCACTCATTACCCAATCTGTAGACAAGGTCTCAGTAGCAGTGGTTGTATATCCGAAAGTAACCTCTGAGTTACTCTTCATGTAGTGGAATGCATATCCACCAGTTGAAGGGTCAAAGGAAGGTACTTGTCCGTTGATTGTCAAATCAAGTCCGTTACCAAGTGTGCCGAATCCTGTTGGATAAGGAGATACATGGTAGGACAGCATGTTACCCAATAGTGGGAATGTTGTACTGTTTGCACGGTCTGATACACTCTCAACATCGATTGTGGTAACAATTAGTCCACCATCGACATAGCTGCACACACCAAGAACTGTATCTTGAACATCCGCTTCAGATTGTAACAAGCGCTGGAAGGAACCTCCTTCTTCGGAGTATCCATTACAAGCACGTGGAATAGATGTTGCAGATGCACTCTTTGTGTTGATAATCGCTTCAGTAACTGTACCGAACTGGTCAAATCCTTGGAATGCAGCAAGGTCTACACTATCCAAGATTGGATGGTAAGGATCTGCAACTTCCATGTTACTGTAGGTAATTCGAGTTTCAGGAGTGTTCCTTGGCTGAATATCCATATCGAATGGCAACAGGCTTTCACCTGTTGAGGAGGAGTACTCATAGTAATCTGTTGCTCCAGACAAGTGAACTTGTACTGTACCGCCAGACGACATGAAACTCTTCAGAGCGTTTAGGTTGGAAGAACCACCAATCAGCTCATAGTATCCCTTTCCGCCTTCATCGCTTGGCTTTGCTGTGTTAACATCTTGCCATGGCATTACAACCTTGTCATAGTGAGTCAACCAACCTAGGTCAAGATATTCGGACCAATCGTTGATGTCATACTGAGTGTATGTCATTCCCAAGATAACCAAATCTTCCTTGATTGCAGTTACTCTAGTAGAATCGCCTGAAAGAATTGCAATGTCAATTTGATCTGCGAAAGCCGCATGGAAGTATCTCTCATTACCTGAGGTACTTCCATCAGGTAGTGTTGCATAGTAACTGATGTTGTACTTGTTTCCATCCATCCAGCCATTCCACGGAGTGAAAGAAACCGTTGTTCTCTCATGAGGGCCTAAAGTTTGACTTGGTCCTGCGGTCGTGGTGTGAACCTGATTGCCACTAGCCATATCCACTACGTTCATGTGGAATGTGTAGTCACCTTGTAGAACACCATTGGTTGCTGCTAAAGACCAATCGTGAGTCTTAGCGCTATCAATCGGTAGAACACAGTCTAGAACGACATCTGAAAGACAAGACAGTTGGTCTGGCTTTCCTAAGGTAATGTCTACACTCTCAACAGAGAAAATCACTCTTCCAAGGTTGTTGGCTAGAGATATCTCATCATATCCATACCATGGAGTTCCTTGGGTAGCATTGTCGAAGATAGATTCAACTTCAATCTTGTAAACTCCGGAAACGAAATCATGGTTTGCGATAGTGATTGTGCGGTTTTCTTCTGCATCTAAGTCCAATACAGTGGTACTGTAAACTGCATCCTGTGTGAATGAGAACTCCTGAAGAGAAATGTTATCGAAAGCAACTCCGCGAACACCATCATTCTGTCCGTTATGACCATCATCATTCGATAGGAATTCGAAGTTGATGTCAACAGTTGAGCCTGCTAAACTGATACACTCATCTGTCCAGAGATTAGAATCCGGAGAGGTTCTGTTGACAACATACAAGTGAGTCAAATCAATACTTCTACTCTGGACTAATCCATCGCTGTTGAAGAACACGTTGTAGTTTCCAGAACCACCGTTGACGTTTGCTGGGTCTCCGATGTATTCAATTTCGGAGTTGTCCAATGTTGTTTCGTTTACAGGGTCAATAAATCCGTTACCGTCTTCGTCAACAATACAGAATCCATCTTCGTTGTAGTCAATCCACTGTCCGTAAATTAGACCTTCATAATCAGACCCGCCTTTGTTCCAATCGACAGTAATTGCTGCATAATCGTTAACAGATGATGTTGCACCAGATTGTTGAATTTCGAACCATGTTTCTGCGAAGTACTCGAAGTTTAGAGCAACGTAGTCGCCAGACATGCTAGTCAAATCAATATCTGGGATTGTCAGAGTTTCATTCTCCCAGACATCTCCGAAACTGTTCGCAGTGTCACATGGGTGACCGAACCAGTATGCGTGAGAACCGAATATCTGCTCAGCACAACTAGAATCGTCTAGGATTCCTCCGTTTGCATTTCCATCATCAGTATATCTGAATCCAGCGGATCCACCTTCGAATCCTTCTTCACAAACAACAAGCGGTGAGCCACAGTATACGTCTGTAGGTAGAGCGCTGTAGACCTTAGCTTCTAAGTCGAAAGATACGTTGGTGTTACCTAGGTGTTCGACCTTGACGTTCACCGGGAAATTACCTTCCGCGTACAAACTACCAGGTTTGAATGATGTTATTTCCATCACTGCAGGGTCATAAATATTGAACGCTGTGATATAACCTACGATTTCATCGTTAGCAGGTTGTTCATCCTGACCATAGTTCAGTACTGCTGAGATACGGTAAGTAGTTCCATTCACGAAGTCCGCAGAAATTGCAGTTGTGTAGTCCTCGTTAGGAGCTAAATTGTTCATGTTGATATTGGATTGTTGGTTTTGCACATTGGATGTAAATGCAGTGTTCTGCTTCCAAATTGTAATATTGTCAATTGCGAAACCATCTCTTCCAGACCATGTTGATTCATTGGAACCAACCGAGCCTTCCCAGCCGGACTTGAATCTGAACCTGATGTCTACTGTTTCTCCACTGAAACGAGATAGGTCAAATGCACCAAGGTCTTCTTCAGTGAAGTTACCCCAACCATACTGAGTGCCTGGAATTGCACCACCATATCGGAAAATTGCAGCATCTAGGCCTGTGTTTGCTTCACTCTCAAGTCTACCGTTGTCATATCCACCCCAATAGGTTGAACCAGATGCACATTGATTAGCGAAGTAAGCAGATGTTGGACAACTGATAGTTACCCATCCTACATCTTCTGAGAACACTTCAACCATTGCAGCATCGTCCCACACTTCTGCTAGAACGTATCCGTTTGCATCTTGAGTGTATAGGTCAGACAAACCAAGATGCCTGAACAGTTCAATGCTCATCCAAGCACGGTCTGCGCCAGTCAAATCGATATCGTTCAGAACCAAACCTTCGTCCCAGTTTGGCTCATATCCAGACCATGTGTCTCCGCTAGAGTTTGTCTTCATCATTCCAGACCACATGAAGTCGGTTGGATTGTTATTGTTGGCTGATTGAGCTGCTGCATTGTTACCTGCAGTGTGCCCAACAGTACTGTTAGCAGCGACTTCCTCGTGCCAATGGCTCACTCCATAATATGCTTCAGTAGTCCAAGTACATCCTGTTCCACATCCGCTTCGATCCTCTGGGTTATCCCAATCCATGGCGTAAACAGTGACGTTGGTTGATGCTGTTTCATCTACTTCTTTGATTTCTACATCTAAGGTAGCCTGGCCGTTTAGAATATCCATTCCAGTATTGGTTACTGTAACCTCAACTTCACGAGTTCCTTCACCCAAAGCGCCGACATATGCATCAGATGGAGATATATCAATGCTTGAAACAGCCAAATCCTTGTTGTCCATCTCAATCAC
>CETB01358584.1_pt1 | contig 10512 bp, 9 predicted proteins | sample 356381 | NCBI WGS metagenome assembly CETB01 (sample SAMEA2622545, study PRJEB7988) | marine metagenome | biome: marine biome (ENVO:00000447); feature: deep chlorophyll maximum layer (ENVO:xxxxxxxx); material: "saline water (ENVO:00002010), including plankton (ENVO:xxxxxxxx)" | depth 155 m | reverse complement strand
GACTGTAGTTTTAACAGATATCAATTACAACTTTCTTTCTATCAATACATGTTAGAAAACTTTTACAACACAAAGGTTGGTGGATTATACATTGTTCATTTAAAAGACAATTCCTATACGACCCTTAAATGCGCATTTGAAAACAATCATGTGTCTAGCATGTTACAAAAAAGAATAAATTGAATCATTGATAAGATCTAAACATTTTATTAATTTTAAAGCATGTTAAATCGAAAAGGGGAAAAAGAAGAAATTGAATTCATACATCAATTAACAAAAGATATTGAACTACTAGAAAATTTAATATCTAACAATAATCTTGAAAAATATGATCGGATTGGGGCAGAACAAGAATTCTGTATAATTGATGAGAATTTTAGAGCAAATCCTATTAATGAAAAACTCGTCAAAAAAGTCAAAAAACACGGATTTGTTACAGAAATTGCAAAATTTAATATGGAACTCAACATTGAACCTATTGATTTAATGGCTAATTCTCTAAACAAAATGGAGAAAGTCCTTCTTAACAAAATGGATATTGTTACAGAGATTGCAAAAAAATATAATTCTGATATCATTCTTACGGGAATACTACCAACAGTTAGGAAGTATGATTTAAGATTTCAAAACATAACAAATAATCCAAGATATTTTGACTTATGCAATGCCATCAGTCAATCAAGAGGAGAAAAATATAAAATTCGAATTTCTGGAATTGATGAGCTTATATTTCAACATGACTCTCCACTCATAGAAGGATGTAATACAGGGTTTCAATTTCACCTCCAAATAGATCCAAAGATTTTCCATAAGATGTATAATTTTGCTCAGTTGATTGCTGCGCCAGTATTGGCCACTAGCGTCAACTCACCCATGCTGTTTGGGAAAAGATTATGGAATGAAACACGCATTGCGGTATTTCAACAAGCAACTGACACGAGAATAATTGGGAATTATCACTTAGAAAGCTTACCAAGGGTAACATTTGGAAATGGATGGATCAAAAAATCACTAATAGAGATTTTTAAAGAAGATATCACACGATATAAAATTTTACTGAAATCACTACAAAATAAAACTAAAAGAGATAACAAAAAACTCCCGAAATTAAACGCATTGACACTACACAACTCAACAGTATACAGATGGAATAGGCCATGTTATGGTATTTACAAAAAAAAACCGAGCATCCGTATTGAGAATAGAATGCTGCCTGCCGGCCCAACTATTGTTGATCAAGTTGCAAATTCTACATTTTGGCTTGGACTCTTGATGTTTTATAAAAATAGTGACATAGATGAGTTAGACAAGATTATGAAATTTGACGATGCAAGAATTAACTTTTATTCTGCAGCACAACAAGGCATTGACGCCACATTTAGATGGTTCAATGGAACACGGATTGAGGCAAGAAAATTAATTTTAAATGAATTAATTCCAAAAGCTGCAATTGGTTTATCTGCTATCAATATCAATCCAAAGGACATAGACAAATATTTAAATATTATTAAAGAGCGAACTAGAACTAGAAAGAATGGCTCTCGATGGATAATTGACTCATATGACCAGTTAACAGCTAAATTTTCAAAACAAAATGCACTAACCACAATTACATCGGAAATAATTAACTATCAAAAAAACAATCAACCTGTACATACTTGGGAGATCCCCAAAAATAGTGTTGTTATTAACAACCCATCTAAACTATTGATTGAAGAGTGCATGGAAAGAGATATTAGTTCAATTTATGAAAATGACACACTTGATCTTGCTTACACAATTAACACTTGGACAAAAAAAAATTATATGGTCGTGGTAAACAAAAAAGGTGAGCTCACAGGCATATTAGATGAAAGTGTTTTTAACAACAAAATACTTATAAATAAAAAAGATCAAATAGTCATAAAAAATATTATGAATAAAAAAGTGGTGACACTTAATCCTGACACAAGCATTGAAAATGCTCTAGCAATCATGGAAAATAAAGACACGAATACTTTACCTGTCACGGAAGATAAACTTTTCATTGGAATGATCGAAAAGAAAAACTTAATTCAATATGAATTAAATGATATAAATACAAAAAAAACTAATCTGATTTCAGATTATGACCGAGTAATTGGCAATTATCATAGTAATAATGAAAACATAATTATTTTTATTGCATCTATACATGGAAATGAAACATCTGGCTCAATAGCTCTAAAAAAGTTTTTTCAGGAAGTTAGAGACTCAAATATAAAAATGGAAGGCACTGTTATTGGATTAATTGGGAATATGGCAGCTGCAAAAAATAACATGAGATATATTGACTGCGACATGAACCGTATATGGACAAACAATATAATCAATTCGAAAATTAATAATCACACAAATGAAAAAAAAGAGCTTTTAATGCTAAAAGAATTAATTGATAAAATTATCGCATTAAAAAAGAAAAAAAATATCACAATTATTGATCTACATAACACATCATCTCCAAATGGTGTATTCACAATCGTCAATAATTTAAGAGAGAAAAATCTAGCTAACAGTCTAAAAATACCAACAATTAATAATTTATTTTCAAAAGTTAAAGGATCCTTAGCAGCATACTATAGTGATAAGGGAATTGCAAGTATAGTATTTGAGGGGGGGGCAATAGGAGATCCCGCATCAATAAATAATCATGAAGCAGGTATTTGGAAAATACTCGAAAAAAGAAACTTCATTACTAAGAATCTCATTCCAAAACAGGCACTAAGAAACAAAAAAGAAATGAGAGACTTTTCAGATAAAACAACCGGCTTTTATGAAGTAAAATATATTTACAAAATAAAGGAAAAAGAAGATTTTATCATGAATCCAAATATGCAGAATTTTGAGAAATTAAAAAAAGGACAAAGTATTGCAAGAAATCAAGACGGGCCTATCACAGCACCAATGAATGGGTACCTATTAATGCCTCTTTACCAAAAACAAGGTAAAGAAGGATTTTATATTATTGCAAAATGAGAAACTTGAAATATATACTACTGCAAGCGAGAAAAGAAAAAGACCCCATGATCAAACATGAAGCAAAATGTTTTCAAAAAAGTCTTAACTGTCATAATGAAAATTTACATACAATTGATCTAATAAGAGATCAAGTGACAAAATCATTTTTTTTAAATTACGATGCTGTTATTATTGGAGGAAGTGGGGATTTTTCAATAGCAAAAGGAGGCCCTTGGATGAATAAAGTTTTAGATATAATGAATTATCTATATGAAGAAAACAAAATCACATTTGCATCATGCTGGGGATTTCAAGCCATGGCAAAAGCAAGAGGGGGAGAAGTGGTACATGACTTAAAACGTGCAGAACTAGGGACAATAGAACTACACCTAACAACGGAGGGGAAAAAAGATAAAGTGTTTCAAAATTTGCCTGAAAGATTTTTTGCTCAAATGGGGCATGAGGATATTGTTGATAAACTACCTCATGATGCGATCTTACTAGCATCATCAAAAAAAGTAAAAAATGAAGCATTTCGATTTAAAAAAAAACCTATTTATTGCACACAATTTCACCCTGAATTAAAGAAAAATGATTTAAAACAACGTATGGAAACATATCCATCATATGTTAGGAAAATTTTAGGAATATCAAATAGTGAATTCTTAAAAAGACACTGTCTAGAGGCAAAAGACACCGAACAATTAATCAGAAAAACTATTCATACATGCCTAAAAAATTTTTGACAATAGATCTACCAACCTAGACGAATATCCATATTCATTATCATACCAACCTACGACCTTTACCATCTTTCCCGAAACATAAGTTAATTCTGAATCAAAAACACAAGAATATGGATTTGATCTAATGTCAACAGAAACAATTGGATCTGTATTGTAAAACACAATGGAATTAAAATCCGTTTCTGATTTTATTTTAAATAAATTATTCACCATTTGTATATCAACATCCTTAGCAAGGATACATGTAATATCAATTAAAGAACAATTAGACACCGGAACCCTAATGCCACAACCACTTAATTCTATATTAGGAAATATATTTGACAATGCTTTTGCAGCACCAGTGGTTGTAGGAATAATAGAATTAGGAGCAGACCTAGCTCGCCTTAAATCCGAGTGAATAGAGTCATGTAAATTTTGGTCGGATGTATAGGAATGAACTGTTGTAACATATGCACTATTGACACAAAAAGCATCATGCAAAATTTTAATCATTGGCGCAGCACAATTAGTTGTGCAAGACGCATTAGAGAAAATTTGATCAGTTTTTTTAATCAAATGATCATTGACACCTAAAACGATCATACTTATCTCATCAATTGGAGGAGAAGATAAAATAACTTTTTTTGCTCCAGCATTGATATGTGAAAAATTTTCTTTAAATGTTCTAAATAAACCTGTACACTCGAAAACTACGTCAATCTTCAGTTTCATCCAAGGTAAAGAATCTATATCAGAATTATTCAAAATATGGATTTCTTTCCCATCTACGATAATAGATTCTTTAGTATAACGAATGTCACCATTATATCTCCCATGTATCGAGTCATATTTTAATAAATGACTAAGTATTTTTGGACTTGCAAGATCATTAATTGCTATAATTTGATAAAGTTCATTTTGCATTAAAATTCTAAATAGAACTCTACCAATTCTACCAAATCCATTAATAGCTATTCTTTTCATCTTAAATTAAAATAAATGTTTTTCTGCATGATAAGAAGATCTTACTAAAGGACCTGACTCAACATACTTGAATCCCATTTCTAGACCCTGTAATTTAAGATCTTTAAATTCATCTGGAGAAATAAATTTATTTACTGGAAGATGTTTTGGTGTAGGTTGTAAATACTGACCTAATGTTAATATATCAACATTAACCTTTCTTAAATCTGCCATCGTACTAATTATCTCCTCTTTTGATTCCCCCAAACCTAACATTAAGCCTGACTTAGTTCGCTTAACGCCTTGCTCTTTTAATTTTTCCAAGACTAACAAACTTCTTTTATACTTTGCCTGTATTCGAACTTGTTGTGTTAATCTTTCAACTGTTTCAATATTATGAGAGACAATTTCTGGCTTAACAAATGCGATTTTTTTGATTATTTTAATATTGCCTTTAAAATCCGGGATTAATGTTTCTAATGTTGTTTGTGGAGAAAGTCTCCGCACTGCGTTAATTGTTTCAACCCATATATTAACACCGCAATCATCTAGATCATCCCTGTCTACAGAAGTAATAACACAATGTTTCACATCCATTAATTTAACTGATCGAGCAACTCTCTCAGGTTCAGACCAATCTACCATTTTAGGTTTTCCAGTTGCAACTGCACAAAAACCACAAGATCGAGTACATATATTACCTAATATCATAAATGTGGCAGTTCCAGCACCCCAACATTCGCCCATATTGGGACAATTACCACTTTCACAAATAGTATGTAATCGATGATTATTAACTAAATTTCTAAGTTCTCTGAATTTCTTGCCAGATGGCAATTTAACGCGTAACCAATTGGGCTTTTTATTAATAAGAGCTTTCTTCAAATGGAGAAGTTTAACTATCTAATAGATGATGAAATTTCTTTAGAATCAAGTTCCACATCGACCAAACCAGGACAAGGCACAGGCCTTGTTACGGTATAACAAGATGACAATACAAAGAAAAGAAAAAACAAAAAACCAAATGCGACTAATTTTTGACTCATAATAAAAAGTTTAATACACCAAATGTAATAATTTTCAAATAAAGATTATCCTTATATTTAAATAAATATATAACCATCATTAAATAGACAGAAACCAATCATATGAATAAAAAATTAACCATCTATGGCATTAGGCCTGTACTAGAACTTTTAGAATCAAAAAAAGAAATTGACACCATTTTTCTCCAGAAAGATATTCAAAAAGAATGGTCATCGAAAATAAAAGATACATCCAAACATAGAAATATTAATTTAAAATTAGTTCCAAAACATAAATTAAATCGATTAACACAAAAAAATCATCAAGGTGTAATTGCTATTGCTTCTCACGTGATTTTTCAAAATTTTGAAAACTTACTATCGCAAGTTTTTAGTCAAGGAAATTTTCCTCTATTTATTTTACTAGATAGAATAACAGACGTAAGAAATTTTGGCTCTATTTGTAGAAGCGCCGAAGCAATGGGTGTTCATGGTATTATAATTCCAAAAAAAGAATCTGCGCAAATCAATGAAATAGCTATTAAAGCTTCCGCAGGTGCAATCCAAAATATTAATATTTGTAGGGAAGATAGTCTAGAGAAAATTGTAAAAACAGCCAAATCAAGTGGATTAGCGATTATTGCTTGTTCGGAAAAAGGGGAAAAGAATATAGATCAGATCGATTTTAAAAAACCTACACTTATATTAATTGGCTCTGAAAAAAATGGAATATCCAAGACACTGCTAAAATTAAGTGATGAGATTGGTAAAATTCCTATTCTTGGAAAAACAAACTCACTAAATGCATCCGTCGCTACAGGAATTATAATTTTTGAGCACAATAGGCAACAATTGAATTAACTAGAAAACTTATTAATCATTATATCAGTTGTCGTAGACCCTGGCCTCTCAATAGGCATACCTAGTGCTCTACTTAAAATTAATTGCGACATTATACCCAATGATCTTGATACCCCAAATAAAACAGTAAAAAAGTCATACTCAACCATACCATACTTTAACAATAATATACCTGAATGAGCATCTACATTCGGCCATGGATTCTTCACTTTACCAGTAGCTTCTAATATTGGGGGAACCACTTCAAAAACTCGACTAACTAATAAAAATAATTCATCATCAGCTAAATACTTCAATGCAAATTCTCGTTGCGCAGTATATCTAGGATCTGTTTTTCTTAAAACAGCATGTCCAAAACCAGGAATAACTTTTCCTGAATCTAAAGTTTTCTGAACATATTCTGCAATTTGATCTCTTGAAGGCAGGCCTCCACCTAAATCATTTTGCATAGACAATAACCATTTAACAACTTCTTGATTGGCTAAGCCATGCAATGGGCCAGCCAAACCATTCATGCCTGCTGAAAAAGATAAATAAGCGTCACTTAATGCAGAGCCAACCAAATGTGAAGTGTGTGCTGAAACATTACCTCCTTCATGATCGGAATGAATCGTCATATAAAGTCGAATTAAATCTGTAAATTCTGAATTTGAAAAACCAAGCATATGGGCAAAATTAGCAGACCAATCAAGATCCTCCTTTGGCTCAATATAGTCCTCATTATGATAATTTCTTCTATAAATATAAGATGCAATTCGAGGTAGCTTAGCAATTAAATTAAGAGCATCTTCAAAAGTAGAATCCCAATATTGTTGCTTATTCACCCCACCCTTATAGGCTTTTGTAAATTCACTTTCATCACGTAAAGACAAAATCGCAATTGAAAATTGTGTCATAGGATGCATATCCTTAGGCAAATTATTAATCACATTAAAGACATACTCTGAAACAAATGCTCTCTTCTCCAATTCTAAACTAATTAAGCGAACATCTTCCTCTGTTGGTAATTCACCTATTAACATCAAATAAAACATGCCCTCCGGCAATGGTTGATTAGAATTTTTTGCTCTTGGTAAAACATCTTGAATCTCAGGCAGTGAATAACCTCTAAAACGTATACCTTCATTAGGGTCTAACTTAGATGTCTCAGTAACCATACATAACATGCCTCGCATACCTGAATATATTTGCCTTAAACTAATTTCACCAACTATTTTATCACCATATTCATTGACTAAATTCTTAACGCGAGCTCTTGATTCATCTATTTTTTCTTCAAATTTTTCTTTTAAATTCTTCATAATCATTTTTTTATATTTGGGAAGCCTTGGTAAATAGCATTTGGACCTAACTTTTCTTCTATTCTTAATAATTGGTTATACTTACTAACTCGATCTGATCTAGAAACAGAACCTGTTTTTATTTGACCAGCACAAGAGCCAACTGCTAAATCAGCAATTGTAACATCTTCAGTTTCTCCTGAACGATGACTAATTACTGTTGTATAATTATTCTTTTTTGCTAATTCTATCGTTGCTAATGTTTCAGTTAAAGTCCCTATTTGATTTAATTTAATTAAAATAGAATTAGCTACAGATTGATCAATACCTTTCTGTAATCTTGTATTGCTAGTAACAAACAAATCATCACCGACAAGTTGAATACCCGAATTCTGCTTGGTCATTTCAGCCCAACCAGCCCAATCATCTTCATCTAAAGCATCTTCAATTGAAATAATAGGATAACTATCAATCCAAGAAGTCCAAAAACTTACCATATCAGATGAATTCAACTCGTTTCCTCCAAAACAATAGAGTTTTTTGTTTTTATCATAAAATTCTGAAGCAGCAGCATCAATAGCAATAGAAATATCATCCTTCACTTTATAACCTGCATCTATTATAGATAATAAGATGATATCAATCGCCTCTTTATTGGAAACAATATTGGGAGCAAAACCTCCTTCATCGCCGACATTAGTCGAAAAATTTCTCTTTTTTAGATTGTCTTTCAAAGCATAAAAAACCTCTGTGCCCATTCTAAGAGCATCTGAAAAACTATTTGCAGAATTAGGAATAATCATAAATTCCTGGAAATCGATATTATTATCTGCATGCATGCCCCCATTTAAAATATTCATCATGGGAACAGGCAAAATAAATTGATCATTAGACAAATATTCATACAAACCAATTTTTTTTTCTGCTGATGCCGCCTTAGCAACAGCTAAAGAAATTGGCAGAATAGCATTTGCCCCTAGATTTGATTTATTGTCCGTGCCATCTAAATCAATCATTTTTTGATCAATAAAAGCTTGATCAAAAATATCTAAACCTAATAATGCTGGTTTTAAATAATTATTAATATTTTGAATAGCCTTAAGAACACTTTTTCCTCTATAGTAATTTAATTTATGATCTCTTATTTCCAAAGCTTCATATATACCCGTAGACGCGCCAGATGGAGCTGATGCCCTACCTAACATACCATTTTGTGTATATACATCAACCTCTACTGTAGGATTTCCCCTAGAATCTAAAATTTGTCTAGCAATTATATTTTGAATTTTAGACATGAATCTCATTTATATAAAAATCCATATTATCCACAAAGTTATCAAAAAGATATCTAGAATCATGTGGGCCAGGAGATGACTCAGGATGATATTGAACAGAAAAACATCTTCGGTCTAAAAATCTAATACCTTCAATCGAATTATCATTTAAATTTCGATGTGTAATTTCGATATTTTTATTTTTCAATAAACTATTCTCATCAATTGAAAATCCATGATTTTGAGAAGTCACTTCACACTTATTAGTTTTTAGATTTATAATTGGATGATTAATGCCTCGATGGCCTGTATGCATTTTAAATGTCTTCAAACCACCAGCTAAGGCCATTAATTGATGACCTAAACATATACCAAAAACAGGTATTGAAGAAGTTAAAATTTCACGTATCATAGAAATAACACTAGACATGACTGAAGGATCTCCTGGTCCATTAGACAAGAAAATACCTGTTGGCTCAAATGAAGATATCTCATCCAAAGAAGCTGTCATGGGGAAAACCTTAACAAAGGTACCTCGATCAATTAAACATTTTAAAATACTTTTCTTTATCCCAAAATCTAATACTGCAACCCTATATTTAGAATTTTCATCACCCAAAGTATATGCTTTATCAGTTGAAACAAACGATGATAATTCTAATCCTTCCATGTCAGGCACTTCTTTTAATTGATTTTGTAAATGATCTATATTTAAATTATCTGAAGATATTATAGCATTCATGGCCCCCTTATCTCTAATATGGCGAACTAAAGCTCTTGTATCAATATCATAAATACATACTATTTTTTCTTTTTTAAAATAAGATTGAAGATCACCTAAAGAAGCATAACGCGAGTTATGAAAATTAAAATCTTTACAGACTAAAGCTGCAATCTTAATAGAATCTGATTCAATTTCAATATCAGAATAACCATAGTTACCAATATGAGCATTTGTAGTAACCATAATTTGACCATAATAAGATGGATCTGTAAAAATTTCTTGATAGCCAGTCATTCCAGTATTAAAACAAAGCTCACCAACAGAAGTAGACTTAATCCCTGCACTTTTACCAAAAAGTGTAGTGCCATCTGCTAAAATTAATACTGCACGATCTTTCACATTAACAATAGTTAAAATATTTAATCAAAAAAACCCAAATAAGAGAAGAAAAAGTTAATTTTCTTCTTATTCTTTTTTATTCGCTTCATCATCGTCTCCTTTTGGATCCTCAGCTTTTGGCTCCTCAGCTTTTGGTTCCTCAGATTTTGGATCCTCAGCTTTTGGCTCCTCGGCTTTTGGCTCCTCGGCTTTTGGCTCCTCTACTTTTGGCTCCTCGGCTTTTGGTTCCTCAGATTTTGGCTCCTCAGCTTTTGACTCCTCGGCTTTTGGCTCCTCAGCTTT
>CETB01010745.1_pt1 | contig 10515 bp, 8 predicted proteins | sample 356381 | NCBI WGS metagenome assembly CETB01 (sample SAMEA2622545, study PRJEB7988) | marine metagenome | biome: marine biome (ENVO:00000447); feature: deep chlorophyll maximum layer (ENVO:xxxxxxxx); material: "saline water (ENVO:00002010), including plankton (ENVO:xxxxxxxx)" | depth 155 m | reverse complement strand
GGGAAACATTCCCATCTTCGTTAATTTGGTGCCCTGGATTATCTGGACCAGATAATATTGCCTTTTTGACATGGCTTGGAGTAGATTTACATGATTTATCAAGAACAAGGCAAGCACATGCTGCAGGTGCATTATTAACCTCAAATGGACCGAGAAAAATCAATTTGGAATTGGAGGGAGAATTAACTTTTGAATTACAGATTAATCAATGGAAAAATGAGATTTCTACAATACGTGATTCAATAAATAATTTTAATTTAAGAGAATTAGTAGAAAAAAGAATCTTAAATTATCCTAAATCTGTTGAACAACTAAGACATCATGATTATCTTGTTTATGAAAGGAAAATGAAATCATCTGCAAGACATGTTTCAAAAGAACGTATTTTGCAATGCAATTCACCTTTAATTAGAACAGATCCAATTATTATGGAATGGTCAAATAAAATATCAAAATATTATACACCTCATAAAACAAGACAAAAGTTATTGATCTTATTGCCATGTTCTGCGAGGAAACCTTATAGAAATTCTAAATCACATAGAAGGTTTAGTCAAGATATTGGTAATGTTTTAGCGACAGAAATTAGTGTTACATCGCCATTAGGGCTAGTTCCTAGAGAATTAGAAGAATTATGGCCAGCATCTAATTATGATATTCCCGTGACTGGCCATTGGGATGCTGAAGAAAAATTAATTGTGACAAATGCACTTTCTGGGATTTTAAAGCGGGTTAATTTTGAATTGATAATAAATCATTCAGGATTTAGTTTAGGCTCAGAATTTTGTGGGATAAATGTTATTGAAACTACAAATGATAATTTTTCTGAAGAAATTCAAAAAGCCAAAAAGGAATTAAATTTGGAAAATGAAACGCCTAAAACAAAGAGAATGATAGAATATCATACAATTTCAAATTGGAATTATGGCAATTCAAATTGGTTAGATGGTTCTAAATTAGTTGGTAAAGGACCCCATTGGAAAATAGAAAAATCAGGAAAACCTTTTGCACGTTGGAATCATTTGAATTCTAGTTTTTCTTTTTCTAAGGCATCTTTGCCAGTATTGGCAGAAACAAACACATTACCCTTTGCCAAAATTAAATTACCTGAGAATTGGAATGGGGATGTGTTTGGACCAATGATTGTCTCCTTTGACGAGAACATTAGAGTTGGAGATGTAGTGCTATTATTTGATGAAAAAGATGTTTTAATTGGGTCGGGGATTGCCCAAGCACCTGCTTGGGAATGGAATCATGGATGTGGAAGATTGGCCAAAATAAGACATAGGCTTTAGAAATTTTACTAAAACTCTCTAGGGCAACCGTTCATAAAGGGGAAGTTTGTCGGTGGCTCGCTAAGGGGTTTTCATGGCACGTATTCACAATGGCAGAAAAGGTAAAAGTGGTTCAAAAAAACCGCATAATCAAGAATTACCTGAGTGGTCGTTAAAGGATGCTAAAAAAATCAAATCATTGATTATTGAATTATCAGAAAATGGGCATAGTACAGCAGTAATTGGAACAATATTGAGAGATCAACATGCAGTTCCAGATGTGAGGAAAGCATGTGGTATGAGGATAAATCAAGTTCTATCTGAAAAAGGTAAGAACGCAGAAATACCTGAAGATTTGATGAACCTTTTACAAAAAGTATTGTCTTTAGTAGATCATTTAGATTCTAACCGAAAAGATCTTCATAATTCTAGACAATTAGAGTTAACTGAATCAAAAATTCGTAGATTAGTGAAATATTACAAGTCTAAAGACAAACTTCCTTCTGATTGGAAATATGATAGAAAACAAGTAAGATTGATGGTTGCTTAATTGGTTAAAATTCAATAACCTCATCATTTCTAATATCTTTGTGGAACCCCTAGATATATTTCCATTTCTTTCAGAAATAAAACCGGAATTAGATTTTATTGAGAGTAGGATATTCTCTGCAGAACTTGTAACATTAGTTGCAGAACCTAAATTAGGACAATTAATTTCATTGTCATTTATTGAAGCATCATTTTTAGATAATGGAATTTTATATAATCGTAAATTAGTCGAGAATATAGATGATTTCAAGCATACTGGTGAAAATTTATGTATTTATTTTTGTGGTCAAAGTAATTTAAGGGACTCTGAAATAAGGATAACTCCTAAAGAATTGAGTGTGGAGTTAGGTCAAGATAAAACACCGAGGGTTGGAAAATTAGATATTGTTGGAATGTCTGCTTGTTTGGCATTAATGATTGGGGGAGAAAGAGTTGAAAATTTATTAGTTTTAATTTTAGCAGGGAATTGGTTAGATTCAAATCTTGATTATACTTATGACCCTGTATTTACTTCTCTTCGTGATTCTTTGAAAAGTGAGGGCTTTGTCTCAATAGTTTCAATTGGAGAGGTTAATGAGCCTGATTTAATGGAATTGCCTGGAATAAATTCTATTGAACTAAATCTGTTAAGATCTGAATGGAGTAAAATTGATTTAAATGAACAATCTACAAGGTTGTCAAATCTAGTTAAACCATTACTTACTACTTCTATTGGAGTTGCTAGGTTAGAGGAATTAATTTGGCATAGAATTGTCGTTCATGGCTGGGATGTTGATTTGGCAAGCCAATTCAGTAGGGCTCAAAGGGAATTAACTTCAAGTAGTAATAAATTGGTATCTGCAAGTAGATTAATAGATAGTATTATTGTTAATGGATACATAAACTAATCTACGATTTTTAGTACTTTGTTACATCCAGTACAAGCGACTCTTAGTGGTCTTTCATTAGAGGAGATGTTTACTTTTGTAGAGCAATTTGGGCAATTAAATGAAGTAATATTATCAAAATCAAGAGGGTCTGCATTAGTCAAAACATTAGAATCAGAGAGATAATCATCATCTCTGCTACCTGAGAATATAGCAGTTATAATCCATAAACTTGAACTGGCAGCTGCAGCAATTAACACAACTATGAATTCTATCGATAAGAAATAAAGAATAAAACCTAAAGAAATTAAAATAATAATTTCACTTATTAACATTAGTTTATTTTTACCTCTTGATAAAAATCCAGAAACAATTAATCCTGCAAAGGCAATAATTGAACAAATCAGAAAAATAGCTAATGGTGATTCAAGGGGACTCCCGCCTTGTTGTACCCATAATAAGGGTGCATCGGTTTGAGTGAAGGTTGTACTAGCAATGATTTTTTCAGTAAAAATTAGTCTAGTTTGTGTCACTTCAATTTCTGTTGAATCTCTTAGAAAAACACCATTTATGGAATCTGTATTTAGTATTAAATTAAAATTTACAGATGACCAAATACGATCACTTTCATCAAAATAAGGTTTGATAAAATTATCAAGCATCAGATGTTCTTGACCTGCAGTATTCGCTTGTCTAGTTTTGAAAATAAGAGTAATTGGTGTATTGCTTACCGTTTCATCGCCATTAAGCAATATTTCGACCCCTACATAATCAAATTCAGCCCTGTCTAAACCTAGTAATCTTTTTGCATCAATTCCAAGTCCTTGTCCTAAAAAATTATTTAATTCGGTTTGTCTAATTTGTTGTTCAAAACTGCTAACTTCTGCATTGTCTAAAACTCTATTCTGATAATAATCTGAATTAGTTGGTGCTAAACTTCTAAGCCAAGATGTGGTATTTAAACTAGGGTTGCCCATGTTATCTAGACCCCATCTCATCCAAAAAGCAACATTTTCTTTAATAGTTAATTTGATTGTTTTTTCAATATCTGATGACATGTCTACTTCAATTTCGACATCTAAATCAGTACCTCCAGTTCTTATTGGTTCGGTCAGTGGATAGAAGTAATTATTTCCTTCACTATCTCCAAATGTAATTTCAAATTCAGTTCCAGCGTTTACTGTAGTTCCATTTTGGAAATTAATTTTCACTTCAAAAGGAAATGATCCATCTTCAACATTATTATCTGCTGCCCAAGTCCAAGTCAATAAATTCCCTTGAGTTGAAACTGGAAGTTGTTCGATCAAATTCCCATTGGCATAAAATTCAAAATTCGATTCAGAAATTAATTGTGAACCATATCCTGAGTTGAATTTCACAGGTACGTGTGCAGACCTCCCTTCAATTATTGGCTCATTAATTTCAATGTCAAAAAGAGGGGCCTCCAAGCTAATTGAACCAAGATATTCCGACGTACCCCATAAAAATTCGATTGAGGGATTTGAACCAGTTGGTAGTAGTAATTCTTGTACAGAGAATATTACAATGATTGAATCTTCCGCAAGAAGGGTGCCACTCGACACGTCAATATCTAATTCTAAAACACCATTTTCACCAGGTAGGAAGGTCTGTGGCAAAGGTGTTGAACCTGTATTTGTTTCACTTCCTAACCTTAATTCTACTGTTGCATTTATTGTTACTCCAGCCCCATCGTTTATTTTGTATGGGAGTATGAATGTGGCGGTATGGCTAGGGTATTCCCCTCCAAAATTTGTTTGTCCGGACCACCTTCCTACTTCAGTTGATTGAGTTATTGCAGAACCAACCTCGGATTTTTGTTCAGATCCTAAACTAGATTCAAATGGAGATAAAAGGCCATTCGAAGAACTTCCACTAAACATTAAATTATATTGTATGGAATCACAGCATACAACTTCACTTGATACTATACCAAAATTAGAGGCTGGTAGAAGTATTGATGAAACCATTAAAACCAATAGTATGGATGATATACGTTTCATTAATACACCTCAATAAGAAGAGGGTGCCGATGAGAGGATATGAAATAATCCCTTTCAATGCGAATAAAACACATTAAAATCTATTTACAATGCTCTTTCGAGTAATTCGCCTAATTCTTTTTCAAACATGTTCATCACGAGTTCGGCAAATTCATGTTGCATTTCTTCAGGAAGAAGATTCATTCCCAATTTTAATGCAGAACGGCTAGCCTTTACTTCTGCAAAAGCTGAGCGAGCTTTCGCCACAAAATAACTTTCAATTGTTTCTTTTAAATCTTCTTTCAATTCAGGGTTTTCATCTATTTTTTGACGTATGTATCCTTTAATTTCATCTTTTACTAGATCTCTTGCAGCTTCCATAACCAAATCTTCTGGGCGCAATAATTCTTCAATTCGTTCTTGAATTGATCCGCTTAAGAGTCGCTCTATTGCCATAAGTAGACGCAAGAAGTTGTTCCGTTTCAACCTTACGAATGAAAATCAAGTCTTTGACAAGGTTCATAATGCCAATCTTCTTGTGGGTGTCATAGGGGATTTAAATGAAGGTTTCAGAACTTGTCCTAACAGACGAACACGATACAATCTCACCAGATACATCTTTGGTTGAGGCGACTAAGAAATTATTATCACTTCCACGTGGTGTTTTAATCATTTTAGATGGAGATAAAGTGCCAAAGGGAGTATTAGCGGATGCACAAATTTTGCGTGCGGTTGCAGAAGGACACGATTGCAATGTAGAAACATGTGGAGGTCATATGAATACGGATATTATGTCTGTAGGGCTTGACACAGATGTTTCTGAGATAGTTTCTGAGATGAATGCCAGAAAGCCACATGCAGTAGTTGCTGTTGACGGATCTGGCGCCTTTGCGGGTTATTTCAGTCCTAATGATTACAGAGAAGCACTTTCAAATTAGTCGTGAAGAAAAATAAGTTTGTTGCTATTTTCTACTTTGGCATATCCTATTCTTTCTAACTGTGTTACTTTGTTTTTTTCTAATTTAGAAGACTTTTCTAATTTCCCAGAGATTAGTTCTATTCTATTTTCTGTAGTAATCTCCAATGTTGCATCATGAGAATTTTTTGAATCAAGCCAGTGAATTATAGGTAATTTTTCGTTTGGTTTTAGGCTAATAATTGATGCGGTATTTTCTTTGATTTGAATGTCTGCAAAATCTTTCAGCCTGATTTTATTATTATTTTTATTTGCAAGTTCTAAATCTTCTTCTTCAATAAACAGGTTCATTTCTTCCGTTGATAATTCCCATGTTCTATATCCTAAGTTATCATCTTCTGGATGAATTAGAGTTTTGAAGGTAGATGGAATTTTTTCTAATCCATCTACTAATTTAAGTGCTAAAGGGTTTCTCACAAAAAAGAGTCTAGGTGATGTTTGATCAATCATTTTTACATTGTGTGAATAAATCGTTTCCATTGATGCCGAAATATCTTTTTGAGTCAATGCTAATTCAATCCAAAAATTACGTAATGCATTCGGTGAAAAGCCTCTTCTTTGCATGCTTGCAATTGTGGGCAATCTCGGATCATCCCAACCAGAATATTTGCCTTCTTTGATGTCGTTTCTCATTCCCGATGTTGAAAATCCACCAAATTCGTGAATTTTCACCCTTCCCCAATAAACAGTTTCAGGATATTTCCATCCAAAATGCTCGTAAAGTAACGTTTGTTTTCTAGTTGAATCCATCAAATCTTTACCTCTAATTATGTGTGTAACTCCTTGTAAATAATCTTCGATTCCACTTTGGAAATCAAGCAAAGGCCAAACTTTGTATTTTGATTTAATATTTTCTCTGGGATGTGGATTGTTTTTGGTATCTTGTATTCTTAGTGCAGGCCAATCTCTTAATGCTGGATTTGGCAAAGTCATATCTGTTTTTATTCTTACAACTGCTTCACCTGGTTGAAATTCTCCATTTAGCATTTGTTCCCATAATTTTAGATTTTCTTGAGGGGAACGATCTCTGTCTGGTGAATTTGATTTAGCTTGTCGAAATTCTCGAAATTCATCTGCACTAAGCGTGCAAATATATGCACCACCTTTACTAATTAATTCTGATGCATATTTGTAATATGTTTCAATTCTATCCGAAGCAATTATGATTTTATCTGCGGATTTTCCTGTAAGCCATTCGACCTCTTCTTCAATTGATTTGTAAGCACTAGGCAATGGCGGTTTTCTTACAGTGTCAGTATCATCAAATCTTAATATCCATTTCCCATCATATCTTTTTGCATATTCACTGTTGATTATGATTCCACGAGAATGACCAAAGGATAGAGGGCCATTTGGATTAGGTGCAAATCTTAAGACAACTTTACCTTGAATCGCATTTTTTAACTCCGGTAATCCTACTCTTTTTTCTTTGATTTTTCTTTCAAGTAGTTCCGGTGCATTTTCTTCAAGTATTTTTTTTAAATATTCAAGACCTTGATTTTCTGCAATTCCATTAGCTTCATCAACAAATTTTTTTATTATCAAAGTTAAATCTTTGGCATGTGGCCTTGCTTCTGGATATGTCCCCATTACTTTTCCCATAACAGACGATAATTGACCTTGACCATCATACTGAAGAGAGTTCTGAATAGCCAAATGAAAAATATTTTTTTCCAATTCTGAGTCAGGCACCCAAGACATTGTGGGTTCCACTAAGAACTTATTATTCAAATGATGGCTTTGATTTAGTTGTATTTGTATTATTTTTAATTTTACTTTTTAGACCATTAATAATCACTTAATTGGCGTTGATTTGCATTTGACCAATTAGTTTTGTTGTAATTTCTTTTAGGAGGATTGGAATTTTTGTTTGTAATCCAGTGTTTACGGATGCTTGACCAATTCCATCTTAAACAATTATGAGGTGTATCACCTTTACATAATTCAAAAAGTGCTAATTTACTTTTTGGGTCAGAGGGATAACCGGATCCGATTTCAAATCCAAATTCTTTCTCAATGTTTTTGATTATATTGTCACGTGTTACTTTTGCAATTATACTTGCAGCACCTACAATTTTGTATTTACTGTCAGCCTTATGTGTACTAATTATTTCCCATGAGTCCCAAGGCCATTTTCTTAAATTTTCTGTAACTCTTTTTCCAAATCGTTCCTCATTTACATCGCACGCATCTAAAATTATTTTCCCACCTTCGTTTATGTTTAAATCAAGATTATTAATTGAGTTTGCAAAAAGTTCAGTTTCAAGTGTGTTTAAATTAGTGGTTTCCATTGCCAAATCAATATCAATAGCATCGCAAATTGTAATTTGTATTTTCCAGTTTCTTTTTTCAGAATAGTTCTTAATTAATTCAAATGCAACTTCTCGATGTTTTTTTGTTAAATTTTTAGAGTCAGTAATATTTTCTTTTTCAAGTAATTCAATGTCCTCTTTAGGAATTGCTATTGCAGCAACAACTAATGGGCCAATCATCGGCCCTCTTCCTGCTTCATCAACACCTAAATGATACATTTTTACACCTAAAAATCATATTCTGAATCATCCGGATTTATATCATTTAATAAATCATTTATGTTTTCATTTTTTACATTTATCTTATCATTTGCATTTTTCAAAATCTCTTTACTTGGGCTCTCTATATTTTGGTAATTTTTCTCGCCACCTTTTGCAGAGAACATTTGTTTAAATTCATCCGTACTTGTTATAGGAGAATTAATATTAATTTCCTTGTTACTTTTTTTGTGAAATGTAGACATCCAATCCCTGTTTTCATTTTTACTGCTTATTTCATTTGGAGCATTTCTATTAGATCTTATTTTCAATGCTTGGTAAATCATAATTGTTGCAATTACTCCCGCTATAATTGAAAACCCATACTTGTTAAATTTATTTAATAACGAAATGAAATTTGATTTTTCATTTTTTTCATTATTTGGAATTATTTCAGAACCTATTCCCTTAATTGTAGAATGTTCTACCCAATTGATTTGAAATGGTCCTGAATGAGTTACAATTTGTATTGAAATCCAAAATGGTTCATCTTCAACATTTGAATTAGGTAAATCCATCCAACAGGTCACATTTATTTTCTCTTGAGGTTGAATGTCTAATATATGAAAAACCCTAATTAATGAAGAATTTTCATCATAAATTGCGTTTTCAAGTAGAATTAATCCATGGGGGACTTCATGACTGACACCCATAGAGATGCTAAAACTTTCAGGCAAATTCCCTGTATTTTCAAGAATTATTGAAAGGTATAGCTTATCGTTTTCTATCCAAGATGTACGATTTTCTTCAATAATTTCAAAATATTCTCCTATTGTAAAATTATATGAATTTACATCAATAATTTCTAATTCATTAGAATAATAACTACAAGTTATAGAAATTATTGTTCCTGCATTGATTTTTGGAATTTCGGAATTAATTAAAAGTTCAAATTCGATTGTTTTAAATTCCCCCGGTTCTAATAATTCAGAATTTGAATTTTCATCGGAAAGTAAAATTTCATTCATGATGTCGTTTCCAGAAACAGAATAATTTTGATTAAAATAAATGTAATTAGAATTTGTTGAACAATTGGAATTTTGTATATAATCTTGGTAATTTCCTGTATTAGTAATAATTAAATTTAATTTGCATTTATTGTTCCAAATTAAAGACTCACAATTTGTATCCCCAAAATAAATATTTTTACTTTTGACAACTAATATTGATGTATTTAGTATGATGTTTTCTTTGACTCCACCTTGGGTAGAATTAATTTGTAATGAAATTGATAAATTACTTGAAGAGATGTATGGTGCATTTACTGTGATTTTTAGAGTAATACTTTCATTTGGTTCTAGTGAACTTGCACTGATCCATCCAGAGAGAGTAGCATCCCAGCCCGATTCTTCAAATCTATTACTCTCATTTTTTCCAATTATGTTCCCTTGGTCATCTATTGGAGATATTTCTGTAACAAATCCCGTTTGTATATTTCCTGTATTTCTTATTTTTACCTCATGAACGATATTCCCTAATGGTTCAATGGTTGTTTGTTCAATTACTTCATCAATTGTTAATGAGTACTTGGGTAAAATAGAAATTGCAAATTCCCATAATTCATAAGATCCTGTTGAATTAGATAATTTTAGTTGAAATGGGTATTCAATATTGGCGAGTGGCAATCCGTTTTCAATTTCAGGTATGAATATCTTAACTGTGATGTTTGTAAATTCATTTGAATTTAATTCAAACGAATCTTGATTAGATAATTCTACTTCGTTAATGACAAATTTACTTTGATTGATGCCCCAATTTGTTTCTCCATTTATTTCAATAATTATTGTTTGAGTGTCAAATGAGCTGCTATTGATTCCAACACTAAATTGAAACCATTGGTTACTAGGGACTAAAAATGTAATTTCTCCAGAATTTTCCCAATTAATCTCTAGATCCTTTGAAGGTTCTTCAGCATGAGTAAATATTGGGAAAAATATTAGGCTGACCATCAAAATAGCGATGAGAGAAAATCGGCTCACATACTGCGTAGGTCTATTTACCCTAAACTATTTTTCATTCTAAGTTTAATGAACGGGGTCTTGTACTAATTCTCTAAGTTTGTCAAGAAACAATTCTGCGCCATGAATCGGGACGCTTAATTCGAAGTTCATAGAGACATGAGGATCAATTTCTCCAATTTCTCCAATTTTAATTCCAGAAACAATTATTTCGGCCCCTCTGCCTTTTAACCAAGGGCCCCAATTTTCTTTGATCTCTTTTAGTTCATAATTGACATCAAATTTATCAAGAGCCATATCTCTCATAATTGCTTGTAACATC
>CETB01170110.1_pt1 | contig 10532 bp, 6 predicted proteins | sample 356381 | NCBI WGS metagenome assembly CETB01 (sample SAMEA2622545, study PRJEB7988) | marine metagenome | biome: marine biome (ENVO:00000447); feature: deep chlorophyll maximum layer (ENVO:xxxxxxxx); material: "saline water (ENVO:00002010), including plankton (ENVO:xxxxxxxx)" | depth 155 m | reverse complement strand
ATGGTCACCCACATCAAATCTTCTTCTATATGGCGATACTACTGACGTTGTTACAGCAAAGTCAGAAGGAGTTACAATTTCTCTAGCACCTGATTGGTCTCCTTCAGGAACTAAAAGCCCATTGCATGAATTGAAAATGGCTGATTGGTTGGATACAAACAGATTTGGAGATGTATTTTCGGATTATGAATTAGTTCAGATGGTAACAAGTAACCCGGCTGATGGAATGAATTGGGATGAACATGTTGGAAGAATAAAAGTAGGATTAAGTGCTGATTTAATGGTTGTAGATTCTTTTAGAAACGACCCATATAGAAACCTAATCGAAGCAATAGATCCTGATATGAAATTAACAATTGTTGGCGGATTACCTATTTTTGGTGACGGTTTCCTATTGACTCAACTTGGTGTAGATAGTGAAATAGTTCAAGGAGATGGTTTTAGCAAATCAGTAGATATTACATTTGAAGGTGTTTCCAAAGGTGGGCAAACATGGGCGAGTATTTCTGAAGATTTAGAAGAAGCAATGAAATTTGATTTAGATGAAATGTATGAGAGTTTTAACTATGCAAATACAATGACTGAAGAAGAATTTGAAGATTGGTTTAATGGAAAATATCCGGGATTATCAGGAGGTACGCACCTAGATTCTGTATTTACATATGGAGATGATTATTACTTTAACACCCTAAATAATTCAATTCCTTTCAATTCAATTAGCCAAATTGACTTATGGTCTGATTATTATGATGTAGAATTAAATGAAAATGGATATCGTTTGAATACTGAAATCAATGATGTAGATTCTGATGAAGACGGTTATTCTGATTGGACTGATGCATTCCCAAACGATCCAACAGAATGGTTTGATTCAGATAAAGATGGGGTCGGAAATAACAATGACCCTTGCCCAAATGATGCTCAAGATGACAGTGATAATGATGGTGTTTGCGCAGATTTAGATGATTTCCCATATGATGCTGATGAAACCACAGATACTGATGGCGATGGAGTAGGAGATAATTCAGATCAATGCCCATCAGAAGATGCTACAAATGCAGATGATGACGGTGATGGATGTATTGATGAATCAACAGATGATTCAACAGATAACTCTCAAAATACTGTTGCATGTAGTTTTGGACAAGTAAAGAAAGAAGATTGTAATAATTGTGTATGTAGTAATTCCGGTGAATGGGTTTGTGAAGACAATATCTGTGACCAAGCATCTGTATTAGAATCTGAATCAAATGATCAAACGGGAACTATAATCATTTTAATTATTGCATTAATATTTATTTCAATTACTTCAGTAGTATTATTCTTAACAAATAAAAATAGAAATTCTGACGAGGGTAACATTTGGTTTGATGGAAATAATGAGGAAGATGAGAATAAAAAGAAAGTGAAAATGCCTCCATTAAAACCACCCAAATCTGAGTGATTTAAGACAAATCCCAAACGGGTCCTTCGGCTGTATCTATCACTTTTACTCCCATTTCAGTAAGTTTGTCACGAATATTATCAGCTTCAGACCAATTTTTTTCATCCCTAGCTTTAGTTCGTTGATTTAATAATTCTTCAACCTCATCTGAGATTTCTTCCTTACGCATTTTTATTTCTAGTGATTCTTCATTCATTATTGAAATTTGCTCTCTTGATGGCAACAAACCCAATACCTTACCTGCTTGTTGCTCAAATAATTCTACGGCAAAAAAACCAACTGATTTACAATCCTCTTCATCCAAATCTGAATTTAATAAACGATTTACCTCCCTCACAATAGACATCGTTTTTGTCACTGCTACTCTGGTGTTAAAATCATCATCCATAGCCAAAGCAAATTCTTCTGCAAATTTTTCAATCAAACCAAGACTATGAGATAGAGGTTCTGATGAAGAAAGATTTGGTTCTGGCAAACGACGTAACTTATTTTCTTCAATATTATCCCATGAATCTAAAGCTAATTTATATGAATCTAAAAGTCTCTGATGATTTTTTTCTGCATCATGTAATAATTTTTCATTCATATCGATTGGAGAACGATATTGAGCATTAATTAATGCAAACCTTAACACCAAAGGATTTATTTTTGCAATAATATCCCTTATTGTCCAAAAATTGCCCAAACTTTTGCTCATTTTTTCACCATCCATATTTACGAAACCATTGTGTAACCAATAATTTACAACAGGAGATTTTCCAGTATGGCATTCCCCTTGGAAAATTTCAGCCTCATGATGAGGGAATCTCAAATCATGCCCACCTCCGTGAATATCAAATTGTTCACCAAGGTGATCCATACTCATTGCAGTACATTCAATATGCCAACCAGGCCTTCCATCGCCCCAAGGACTTGGCCAACTTGGCTCTCCTTCCTTAGCTAATTTCCATAATGCAAAATCTTTGTGATCCCTTTTTCCTTCACCTGTTTTTGAAACCCTTCCACCTGCTCCACCTAATACTGCATCAATCTTCTGGCCAGTCAAAACACCATACTTTTCTGGAGCAGATTCAACATGGAAATAAACCCCATCATTTGTAACATAAGCATGATTTTTAGTGATCAAATCCTCTGTAATAGATATCATTTGTTCAACATATTCTGTACATCTAGGATATTGATCTGCCCGCAAAATATTCAATGCATCCATGTCTTCAAAATATGCATTGATATTTTCTTCAACTAATTCTAAAAAATCCACACCTTTTTCATTAGCCCTTAAAATTATTTTATCATCAATATCTGTAAAGTTTTGAATATAATTTACATCATAACCTGATGATTCTAACCATCTATGAATAACATCAAAAGCAACATAACATCTTGCATGACCTAAATGACATAAATCATAAACAGTTACACCACAAACATACATTGAAATATTTCCAGAATTTATTGGTTTAAATGCTACTTTTTGCTTGCGCCTAGTATCATATATCATTAGCGCCATATTAATAGCGAAAAAGACAACTATTTTCAAGATTGATGTTTAACTACGTCAAAAAATCTAAATTAGTTAAATAAATAAAAAAACAAAAAACTTGATTTGCCAAATAAAATCGAGATGTTACATGGGTAACGACACCGGCATTGTATTAGTTACTGGCGCAAGTGGATTTATTGGCGCACATGTTGTAAATGAATTGCTAAAAAAAGGGATAAACACAAGAGCGATGATGAGGGATTTATCACTTAAATCTATTTTTCCTGAACATAAAAATTTAGAAGTTGTTTATGGTGATTTATTTGATGTTGAATCTTTAAAAAATGCTGTTGATGGTTGTGAAAGTGTAATTCATTGCGCTGCAAACTTATTACTAGGGAAATTAGACCCTCAAAAAGATGTAATTGATACTTCTGTAATCGGAGTAGAAAATTTATGCTCTGTAATGGGTAATGTTAAAACAATCATTCACACATCATCTATTGCAGCAATCCGCCCTACTAATTATGAAAATGGTGGGACCTTTACAATTAATGATTGGTGTGACGATGCCTCACTTAATTCAAATCCATATGGTTTTGCAAAGGCAGAAGGCGAAAAAAAAATGAGAGAATGGGCCGAAAAAAGAAATGTAAGATTAATTACCATTCACCCCTCTATTGTTTTTGGACCTGTATTTCATAAAAAACACATAGAAGGATCTATGTCATATCTGAAACATTATGTTAACGGCCCTCCATTTGTTTTAGATTTTAATATTAATTTTGTAGATGTAAGAGATGTTGCTTTAGCGCATATTAATGCACTTAGTATGGGAGAAAATCACAGACGTTATATTACCCATACATCAGATATGTGGATGAATGAAATTGGAAAAATTTTGATTTCTAAAAAGGGAGGCAGGTGGCCTCATAAGAAATTACCCAAATTTTTAGCATACGTTTTTGCCATATTCCATCCCAAATTAACAATAAAAATTCTAAAAGAAAATTTGGGGGTAAAAGTTAGTTACGATGTAGAAGGTGCTTGGGAAATATTACAAATAAAAACACACAACCCAGAACAAACAATTGTTGATGCTGTTGAATCAATTAAAGAAAATTTGTAAATTTAAAAGTATAGAAGGATTTGAATACAGATTAGTTTAGCAGACGACAAGTGTTCCCCGACCCAAGTATCTCTGCTGTAATCACAGCAACTAGACTTTTGTTTACAGCATACAATGGTTACCAAAAAGGAAAAATGACTAAATCTGATGAAGCACTTAGGAATGAAGTAAGAAGCAGAAGTGAGAAAATTCGCAGTCAGATAGATTTGTTATACTCAAAAGCACATAAAAATAAGCAACGGAAATTAAGAGGTTCTTTTCAAGACATCATAGATCTTTGTGATGAATTCATCTCGGATGCTCGATATGGGCTCTCGCATACGTCTAATTCAAAACATGATGCTGCAGTAAAAATGAATAAAAAATCACTCAAAATATTAATTGGACACGATTTTAATACACTAGATAAATTAGAAAAATGTAAAGAAAAAATTGAACATCTCATCAAAGAAATTGAAAGGGACTCTACAGAATTAGAACTATATGTTAAATCTACAGAAATTAGGTCGATGCTCTCAGAATCAAAACATTATTTCTCCCAGAGAAAACTCATAATGTATGGATATCTCGACATATAACTGAGTATGGCACGAAAGGACAATTTTAGATGGAGAACCAATCCTGGAATTATAGCTCAATATTTCCTTGATAGGAACGTAAAGCATGGAGAAAACGTTGTTTTGAAACCAAATGAAGCCTGTGTTGTTGTAGAAAATGGAAGCGTAATTGGAATTTCTACTCAAACAAAAATGGAAGTAAATCCAAAAGCGGGTTTATTGACAAAAATTTTTGGTCAAGGACAACCAAATAGGGCATTTCTCTTTGTTTTATTAGGACCTCATGACTTATTGATGCTTGTTTCAGGACGGACTGCAGATGGCCATGACCTTTCAGGAATGGTGTCTATTAAAGTTGAATTCAATACACAAGATACTCCATTATTATTACAATTTCCAGCTAAAGGTGAAAGAACAATCGGAATTGATAATTTAGTTGAAGCTCTTTCGCCAGAAGTAAATGCACTAGTAAATGCCGAAGTTATAGGACCTCACACACTTGAGCAAATAAGAACTAACTCTGATTTACAAGAAGACCTAAAAGCAAGTATTAGGGCAAATCTTTCAAAAACCATGAGAAGTTTTGGGTTGCAATTCATTAATTGTTACGCAAACTGGAATCAAACAGAATTTGAAAATTTAATTTCAATGCAAAATGAAGTTGATAATTTACGTAAACACAAAACAATACTAGATGAACAAGCACAAATTGAAATGGAAGCTACTCTCTCAAAAAGAAAAAGAGAATTGGACTTATTACATCACATACATGTTCAAGACATTACTGTAGAAGCACAACGAAATATTGCGGCTGAAATAGCTGAAATTAACGCACAAAAAGATTTAGAAAATTCAAGATGGGAAGTGCTAAAATCACAAAAAGAAAATGAACAGTCCCTTCAACATGAATTAGAAGAAGCGGACATGCAATTTGCGCTTAAAGCAAGTCAGCATCAAATTGAAATTGCAAGAAATGAGGCTGAAGTTACACAAATTAAGCATGAACAAGATTTGTCAATGCGCCGTGATAACTTAATTTTAGAAAATAAAGTTGAAGATGAAAAAGCAAAAAGAGCCATGTCCATGTTTGAGCAAGTACAAGAAAATAAACGTAAAAGAATGGAATTACAATCTGATATAAACATCGAACGCCAAGTACAATCTGACAATTTACAAGCAGAAATGATGCGTTTGGCTGCTGAAAATAATGCTTTAGATTCTAACGTAATGCAAGAATTCTTAAAACAACAAACGGAACAAAAACTAGCAGATGGTTCAGGTTCAGAAATTTCTTCCAATAATTCTAAAGATGTTGAAGAAGAAAAAGCAATTCTTAGTCCAGACGGCAAATTCATGTGGGATGGAAATGAATGGATTGCAGTTAATAACAATACAGAAGATGCAAAAAAAAAACATGAGGGAAATGCACTAAATATGCAGGATTCCATTGTAAGTGGAGATGTAGTGCATAAAACAGTAATCAATAATGATGCAACTGCAGTTACTTCAGCGGTTATTACAGCACTTCATGAATTAGGAGTAATCGGGCAAAGTTCCCCCAAACCTCAACCACCACCAATGCCAGAAATTGAATTGCCGCCGTCATTTAAAATTGGAGATCATGTTGAATATCACAGTCCTACAAATGCAAGATGGTTAGATCGTTGTAGAGTCATTAATGTCAATGATGACGGAACATACAGGATAGAAGTTCCAAAAGATGGAGGGGTTATTGAAACAAAATTTGCAGTAGTAATTGGAACCGCACCGGGGACAATTCGCCCAGCAAGTCCTCCTTATTCCATAGGTGATAGAGTATTAGTAAATTGGAAAAATTACGGTACATACTACCCAGGAAAAATCTCCTCTGAACATGAAGATCACACATTCTTAATTCATTTTGAAGATGGAGATATCGAAGATAATGTCGAATGGGGTAGAATTGAAAAAATACCAGAAAATTCTGATACAATACAAGAATATGTAGATCATATCTCTGAAGCAGAACAAGAATTAATTGATGCTTTCATGGTTTTTGATGAAAATAATAGTGGAACTATACCCGCCAGAAAATATTTTGAAATCCTTACAGAAATGGGTGATGAACCAATTTCTGTTGAAGAAGTAGTAAATGAATTTGAAGAACTTGGCATAGGATGGGATTCAGAAATAGATTATAGAGAATTAGCAAAATTAATGGTTTCTGGTGAAGATGAAAATAAAGTTCAACAAAAATCAGAAGTTGTAATTAGAGATGCTGAAATACAAGACAGTCGTTTGTATGGTTATGCTTATGCACACCCTAAACTAGGTGAAGGATCATTAAGCACATCTACAATACAAAACATCACTTATGATGAACGTGCAACTGCAAGGGTAGAAACAATAAACACAGTATATGTTGTTGGCCCTACTGGCTGGAAAACGAAACCAGAAAATCATCCCTTTAACAACCACTATATTGAAGGACAACAAGTTAAGGTTGAATGGAAAGGTAGTTGGTGGGATGCAATTATTCGAGAAAAAAATGGTGAACAATATCTAATTCATTATGTAGGGTTCGATACAAGTTGGGATGAATGGATAACAACTGAAAGAATAAAAAGTCATCAATGATTAATAACCTAGTTCTGAAAAAAACAAACATGGTAAGTTTTAATCTTAGTGAAGAACAAAAAATGCTTCAAGACTTAGCATCTGAATTCGCAGATAATGAAATAATTCCGTATGCAGAAAAATGGGAAAAAGAAGGTTTATTTCCTAAAAAAACAATTGAAAAAGCAAGAAGTTTAGGTATTCTTAATTGTACAATCCCAGAAAAATATGGTGGCATGGGATTAAATTTTGTTGATGAGGTTATTATTAATGAAGAACTAGGTAGAGGAGATCCAGGATTCGCTACAATTACGGGAGTTACTATGCTAGCTTGTCACCCTGTTCTAAGTGGTGGAACTGAAGAGCAAAAAGAGGAATATCTTGGCCGAGTTGCAGATGGTAAAGTCGCTGCATATTGTGTTACAGAACCTGGTGCAGGGTCAGATGTTCAGGCAATAAAATCAAATGCATTCTTAGACGGTGATGAATATGTATTGAATGGCAATAAAATGTGGATAGGAGGAGCAGGATATGCTGATTGGTTTTTTGTATTAGCAAGAACCGGTGAAGAAAAAGGGTACAAATCACAAAGTGGATTTATAGTTGATGCAAATTCAGAGGGCATTGAAATAGGTAAAAAAGAAGAAAAAATGGGTCAAAAGTGTTCAGATACAAGAGGGGTTACATTTTCTAATGTTAGAATACCAAAAGAAAATTTAATAGGATTAGAGGAAAACAATGGATGGAAAAATGCAATGAATGCATTTGACTATTCAAGACCTATGTTAGCATCACATGCTGTAGGTAATGCAAGAGGGGCAATGGAAGAATCATGGAAATACTCTAAACAAAGGGAAACATTTGGAAAACCTATTTTTGAACATCAATCAATAGCATTTATGCTCGCAGACATGTCTACAAAAATTGAAGCCGCAAGACTTCTTACATACAAAGCGGCTTCAATGATTGATAACGGCGAAAAGGCCACATTAATGGCTGCACATGCAAAGAGGTTTGCAGCAGATATTGGAATGGAAATTACTACAGATGCTGTTCAAATTTTTGGAGGTTATGGATATTCAGAGGAATTTCCTGCCGCTAGAAGAATGAGAGGGGCAAAAATTTATCAAATATTTGGTGGAAGTACACAAATTCAAAAAATGATTATCAGTAGAGAATTGAATAAAAATTATTAATTTTTTAAAGATTCAAGATTCTTTTGCATTTGATTCCACATTAGTTCAGCAATATCCATTACTTCCATTTCCGAATCAATTGATTTTAATCCATCTTCCATCATAGTGGAACAGAACGGACAGCCAACAGCAAGTGTTCCACAACCTGTAGCTGCTGCTTCCTTTGCTCTAATCTCATTGACTCTCTTATCAGCATCTTCTTCCATCCACATTTGTGCTCCACCTGCACCGCAACAAAATGAATCTTGTCCATGCCTCTCTAGTTCTACAACTTGGCCATTCAATACTTCACGAGGAGCATCAATTTCACCACCAATTCTTCCAAGATAACAAGGATCATGGAATGCTACATCTTCATCAAATTCTACTTGAGGTAATTTACCTTCTTTTTGTAATTGTGCCATTATTTGTGAATGATGGAAAACTTCCAAATCTTCGCCACCATAATCTTTGTATTCTTTTCCAAGAGTATGGAAACAATGAGGGCATGATGCAACAATTCTTTTGACACCTAATTCTTGAAATGTCATCATATTTGTTTCAGCAAGCATTTGAAACAAATATTCATTTCCAGACCTTCTAGCAGGATCTCCAGAACAACCCTCTTGCATTCCTAAAATACCTACATCTAATCCTGCTTCCTTCATAAGCTGAATTGTTGAACGTGCAACATTCTTATTTTTTTCATCAAATGATGCCGCACATCCTGCAAAATAGATATATTCTGCGGGCTCTCCTACTTTAACATCTAAATCGGCTGCCCAATCGCCCCTTTCATGGGCTCCAAAACCATAAGGGTTTGAATTAACTTCAAGATTGTCCATTGTTAATTGTAACTCTTCTGGAAATTCCATGGCTTCCATCATTAAATGTCTTCTTGTGTCTGTCAATAAGGGTACATGTTCAATATAAACGGGGCAAGCATCCACACAAGCATGACAAGTCGTGCAAGCCCAAATTGCTTCTGAATCAAACCTAGCAATCATGTTTTCTTCGACTTCTTCTCCTGCCAATAATGTCACGTGATGATCATTTGCATAATTTCTAACATCATGAATAATTTGCATCGGATTTAATGCTTTACCACTTTCATAAGCAGGACAAGCATCCTGACATCTAGCACATGTGGTGCATGCCCAACCATCAATTAATTGCCTCCAAGTAAATTGATTGTATGTACTAACTCCGAATGACTCTATATCTAATTCTTCTAAAGGCACGGCTTTACCATCATCACCTACTGCCAACGGCTTCATTTTTCCCATAGGTTCGAGATCATGGAAAAACACATTGGGGAATGCCATTACTAAATGCATATGTTTTGATACTGGAATTAAAATTAGAAAGGAACAAATTGCAACCATATGTGCCCAATAAGAAATTATCACTACATTATCACTTAATTCCAAAGATTTAACCCAAAATCCTATTGGTTCAGTAATGCTTGAAGGGTTTTCTATTGATTCGATAATATAAGAAGTAGTAGTAATTATGAAAATTAATACTAAAATGAAGTTTCCCTCAAGTTGTGATTTCCCTTTCAATTTTTCAGGAGTAAAAACAACCCTTCTAGTTAATGCGGCAATACAACCAATAAGAGCTATGAAATAACCAAACTCAATCATCGCATTACGAGGTCCAAGCAAGAATCTTGGCATTAATTCATGAGAAAAATAACTTGCAGTAACCAAATCTAACATATCTGTTGAAAGCATTAAAAAGCCCCAAAACATCAAAACATGCATAGTTCCAACGACTTTGTCTCTCAGAACCTTTTTTTGGCCTAACCACCCCACTAAAACTTCTTTAATTCTTAAACCCCATGAATCAAATCTATTGTCTTTAGAGCCTAATAAAACTAAACGAATAGCCTTTTGTAATTCGAATGTAAAAAAACCGCCAGAACCAACTAATAAAATAGCCAAAAATACCCATCCTGGCAAAAATCCATAGTCAAGCGTCAAGGGGTGTTCCATATTCTCGCTACCTGCCTAAACTAATCGGAGAGTGTTCAAGTCCTTGAAATCGACGTAAAAAAAGGAATTAAAAGATATATTCAATTAACTTGAACACTTCTTCCAACACATGCTCAAAGTCTCTGCACCGGGAAAATGTATCCTGCTGGGTG